>Ga0268278_1000144_pt1 | contig 53282 bp, 59 predicted proteins | sample saktaG_3_FD_190135 | JGI IMG/M metagenome (GOLD analysis project Ga0268278, IMG submission 190135) | Saline water microbial communities from Sakinaw Lake, British Columbia, Canada - sak_2010_1_5_55m | ecosystem: Environmental > Aquatic > Non-marine Saline and Alkaline > Saline ...
GCAAGGGCTTTTTTGCCCCCAACCTTAATGCCGGTGTTCTCCAGAACCTCTAACGTAGCATCATGTATATTTCGTATCTCACCTTCCGACAATAAAGTTATCTTAGGTTTACTCATTTTCTTTCAATTCTCCTTCAGCATTTTTCACAATTGAACGTAAAGAAGAAAGCGTCTCCGCAGGCAACGGCTCCGGCTTGTGATTCTTAAGAATCGATAAAAGCTCTTCATGCGCCCTTTCAACCATGTCCTTGCTTCCACTACTCTCCCATGACTCCCTCATCTTCCTGTCAATTAATTTAGAGTGGGATTGCTCTTTCATGTGTTTCAATGTGTGCTCCGCACTTAAGAAGTTACCACCAGGCCCTACCTGCTTGATAGCTTCTAAAGCTATGGTCTCGTCATTGACCTCAATCCCCTTTATCGCTACTCTAACCATTCTGGCTATTTCGTTATCTATCACCAGTTGGGTTAGATCAAATGTAATCCCAAGCTCAAGCATTCCCATACCATAAATCAAATTAGCCCCTGCTAACGCCGGTAAAAGAGCCGTAAGGCTCTTTTCATGGCCTGCCTGAACATCAGGAACTTTGCTGTCTGCCTACCCACCAGCAACCAGGCTGCACAAACGATAATACTGAGCTAGCTTTACTACAGCAGCACTGATTACAGCAAGCTCGGGAGAGCCTACCGGGGTAGTCGCAGTTTTTAAATCCATGCAAGTGGTTGAGCTGCCATAAATTATTGGAGCACCTTTACAGGTTAACTGGGATAAGACAATTCCAGCCAGCACTTCCGCATTGTGGGTAACTATCGTACCAGCTAAAGTAACAGGAGATGTGCCGCCCGCCATAGCCATCGATAGGACAATACACGGTATGCCTACCACGACAGATTCAATAATAACATCACAGCAATCCTTACCAAGAGTTAACGGACTACTTGGACACAAAACAGAACTAAAAAGCGGACGCTTTCTCAATTTCTCCTTCCCACCTGCAACCGCCGCCGCCATTTCAATATCTTTCTTCATAAGCTCCCCGCTGCCAGGGCCATGAACAATATGCTTTGTAGTATTAGCTAACAAAGCTTCCATTTCATGAGCAGAGCTTGCTTTTGGAGGAGTATCCCGAGCATCACAAGGCCTCCAAACAACATCCACTTCACTAAGGGCATCCGCGACTAACGCAATGTTAGCCACATCCTGCTTTGTCGATTCCCTGTACTCACCTGTAAAAGGGTCTATTACCATCGGAGCTTCCCCAAAATTGGTAAAATTAACCCTGCTCCCTCCCAAAATCACGTCATTTTCGGGGTTCCTTCCAGCAAGTAGAATCTCGCTGGGCACAGAACGAATGGCGTCCTCAACTACATAAGGAGGGATTTTAACCAGTTGCTCCTTTCGGTCAACAATAACACCAGCCGCTCCCTCAAAAATATCCAAAGCCCTCTCATGCTCAACCCTTACGCCGGTCTGCTCCAACAATTCCAGAGTAGCCAGGTGAAGCTCATACAACTCATCATCCGAAAGTAGATTTAATCCCATACCCTGCATTAGCTGCCTGCCTGCACTTGCCCGACGTTTTCCCATTTAATCACCTCCTTCTTAAATTAACTGCTTCAGCAATTTCCAACATTCCATTTAGTACTTCCATAAAGTATAATTCGGTTTCCTTTTTGTCTCACTTTCGCAGTATAATTTCGCAGCCTTTAATTGCTATTCTTTACGCCCACAGTTTCTTGCTTATTCTATCTTTAAACATGCTTACACAGTTAATTTCTATATCCAACAGTTCTGCTATACGAAATTTCGCGTCTATCCCCTTAGATACACGAGGGAGAGCATCGACTCTCCCAATATCCAAATCTTCCCTTACTTCATTCATAACTATAGGGTCTGCAAGATCAGATACAGAAACTTTCAACTTATTAGCCACATACTCTTTTGCTTCTTTGATTTTCATTCCTCGGGACATTTGCATGCGCCCTACCAGGTCTCCAGCAGTGCGCATACCGCCCATGCCCGAAGCAATACTGTGAGTAATATGCATCCCCAGAGGATCCCCCACTCCTACCTACAAACCATCCATCCTGGCTATCTCCACCATGGCTTTGGAAACTCTGGACACTGAATCTACAGGAGGAGTAGGTGTTACAGGGATTCCTTCCACTCCCATGCCCACATTAGCATGGACAGGTATATGGGAATTCTCACCGCAGATCTTAGCAAAAGTAGCCGCTCTGGCTACATTCCACGGGCATGACTCATCTGTATTAGTATTAACAGCCGGGCCAAAAATAGTAGCCCCTGCTTTCTCAACTAGCTCGAGTTGTCTATGCGGATATAATCCCGCCAAGCGCACCCCCTCATACTCTAACTCACCATGCATCCCCAGAATGAACTCCCCAGACATTCCTACCTCGATACACATCTGAGGATATTTCTTCCTTAATATCGCAATGGCTCGCAAAGCTGCTAGAAATTCCGCATCTCCTGCTGCTGCCGTAGTGTCAAAATTAATGCCATCTGCTCCCGATTCATACATTGTACTGGCCACATAAACCATGTCTTTAACAGCATACTCCACCATTTCTTCTTGAGCTGCTCTAGCTTCGGATATTTTACCCTGAGGTATTAGCTCCATTGGATTGGAACAGGGGCCATCCGGCTGGGTATACAAGCCTAAATTCGGCATAGCTCCATAAAACAAAGCGGGGATTGTTACCAGTAATGCTTGCTCCAATGTTGGTTGCTCAATCCACATGATGGACTTCGCTGGTTTATAGCTGTAATCCATGTGCCCCATTTCCATCGTATCAGCACCAAGTGCTCTTTCATAAAGTTGCAATGATTGCAGCTTGCTCACCGATATATTCGCCCTATTAAATTTAGTAGTACCGCTATCATAACTAAGAATTACTTCTTTTCCTCTCTCCACACCAACACTTTTATCAGGGCACTTATAAATATCAAGTAAGCGTCGCAAATCGTCTTCGGAGAGAGGGGGGATTTTTGCTCTCTCGGCAGCATCCTTAGTGCCTTCTTCCAAATCTCGCTTTAACTCGCTTTCACTGAGCTCAATTACAGAGCCATCTCCCATCCTTGTATAAAACTTCTCCATTTATTACCTCCTTCTTATTTAGCTATTTACTTTTCACTGGTCATCGCCTATCGCGATAGCAAAACACCAGCCCAATTCAAGGCGAGCTGCACTCTGCTACAAATTGGTTCTATATATTCTTTTAAGCATCCTCATTATACCATCAGGAAGCTCGGGAATTCTATTAATTATCACCACTTTGCCCTGGCCATACAAGTCACTTTGATTAACCTCCACTGATATAGTAATAACATCCACACCACCTTCCCTGCATTGCCTTAATGCTTGTCTTACTGTAAATGTGTCTTTGGGACAACCATCAGTGAAATGAATTATCATTTTCCTGTGGGCAGACCTCCTCTTCAGCAAAAGCAAGGCTGCGGCAATTGCTTCCCCTGAAGGGGTACCTCCACCAGTCCAGATACTCTCTAGAGATAACTTCATTTTGGATGAGGCGAGCCGTGACAACTGTACATCAGACCCCGAATAGAGTCCCTTGCCAGTATAAGTAACTACTTCATACCAGATTTTAGGAGATAAGGGCTGTAACGCTTCCGCGAATATACAGGCTGTTTTGTTCACATCACCCAGATAAGGATTCATAGAAGCCGAAACATCCATAAGAAGCACTACCGCCAAGGAAGACTTATTTCTTATGTCACGAACTTTGAATACTGTGACCTTGCCCACTCCCGCTTTGGACAATCTTCTACCATCTAACTTGCCGTTTTTAAGTCCGTGCCTCCATTTTGCTCCTAATATATCAAGCTGAGAGAAAATACGATGAACCTGCTGGATCTCTTTAGATACCATATTCTTTACCTTATTGTAGGACAAAGGATCATAGAAACCATCCTTGATTTTAGTGACGCTAGCTCTAATTCCCATCTGGCTAAGCTGTTGAGTGAGATCTTCCACATGACCACTAGCATAATCCCCCATTTCCTCGCTTGTATCACGACTGGCGTCAATCTTCGTAGAGTTATCCGTGTAATTACACAAATCTTGAAGGCTTCCAGGAAAATCGCTTCCGTAAATATTTCTACGGAGCTGTTCAGCTATCTCGTCATCATAAGAATGCTCATTTTGGGGTTTCCTGCTCTCCAACTCCAGTTTTGCTTGCCCCATAGCGGAGCTAACGCCCTTCGTGGGAAATTGTTGCAACCATTTCCAGTTATCCACAGCCATATCCAATCTTTTCTGGGAATCAGCCACTTTGACATAGTCACTAGTTTTTTGTATCAGGGGAAATAACGCCTCCATTACTTTTGGAGAGGCTTTATCAGTTATATTTTCACCGTACAAAGACACGGCTGCCCAAACTTCGACGAGGTTGTCTCTGGCAAAATCTCCAGCCAGCAATTCAGTAGCTTGTCTGCCCCATTCAGGGTACATAACCATCCTCGCAGCTCTAATGTATTCGGAAAGAGTGCTTGAAATCCTTCCCAGCCTTGAATCTATATAAGCACTCTCCAGAATATTATGTATGCTGCTTAATTCTTTCTTTTCGTCGTTCGACAGCTTGTGCCAATCTTGATATTTAGAAGTCGGTTCAGTCCATCTTTCATATCCTGCTTCGTGGATTGCCATGCCAAGCACCACATCCACAACCCGCCCAGGGATAGGTGTTTTGAAGCCATTCAAAATACCAGCATCTAACCCAATGAGTTTTTTGGAATAAGAAACAAGGAATTGACCTACCCACTGCACTCCATACCTCCCACCCAAAAGCTCCACTGCCCTGGTCGCTCCGTCCAATATAGAGGCCAGTTCACTCACTCTGTCTCGAGATCTATCTATCCTCCAATAATCGGAGAGATTTCTAGCCATTGCTTTCCTCTACAGGAATAATTTCCTGACCATCTTCCACATAGGGATTTGCTTCCAGCCACTGGAGAGCTTCCAGAGACATTTTTTCCATAGAGGTATCCTCAACCCCATTGATAATAGCGGTTTCCACCGCATCCCTTAGAGAAGCATCGTCCTTTAGTTCTTCAGCAGCCACAAGCAATTGCCTCGTAGACACTGGAACTGGACTAGTTGCCTTCCTCAGAGTATTGGCAAAAAGAGTCAATTTGTTCGCCATCTCCTTGCTCAATCCGTGCTTCTGCAGGATTTCGGTCTCTTCCCTACGAGGTGGATAGCTAAGTCTTATAGTTCTGGTAAACCTATCCCTTAACGCACTATCCAGGGGACTAGTCCCGTAATAATCATCCCCCTCATTGATAGTAGCAAAGAATATTACCCCTCGGGCCACCATTATCTTGTATCCGAGGTCATCGCTCCACATAGAACGGCGCCAATCAAGCAATCCCAATATAGCATTCAGTACCTCGGGATGTGCTCGATTTATCTCATCCAGGAGAGTCACGGAGCAAGGAGTTTCAATAGCATGGACAAACCTGGCTTTGCGATACCATGTTTCCCCATTGCTGAGTCTATCCTTCCCAAACCATTGCTCAGCATCTATAAAAGCTCCGCAGTGAACTTCATGATATGGTCGCTGGAACAGGTGAGCGAACTCCCTGGCCAAAGTGGTTTTGCCACATCCCTTAGGTCCACGGATAAGGGCATTTACCCACTCTCCTCTCTCTGACATGGAAGCTATCCTGGACAATCTTTCCCTGTTTTGTGAAGATATCCAGAAACCAGCCTCCCCGGGTGGAACGGTGATAGCACTGTCCGCAGAAGAGGCAACAATTCGCTCATCATTGGAAACCATTTTGCACTTTCCTCCTTTAGATATTCAGGCGTACGCCATCAAAATACATAAGGGCACGCCCTACTCGCTGAATATTTTGATATCCTTTATTCACCATAACAAGCCTTTCCAGTCCAAACCCTATTCCCACCCATGGATCAACCCAACCCCATTGACTATCCAGGGCATTGGGGCCTATAACCCCCGAGCCAACTTCTAAGCCAGCAACGACGTCAATCGTTTCACCATAGACTTCACTGCATGTAGAAGTCAGCTGATAGTCTTTTATCTCCGCAGCATCCATTACTATGGCAGCTAGCTCCTCTAATCTTTGCCTTCCTCCCTCCTCAGGCGAGCCAAGCTCCACAAGGTTTAACATGGTAAATTCATTCAGATGGTGGCCACCTTTTGAATCCTTGCGAAAACAAGGGCCTACTTCAAAAGCCCGTATTGGCTTATCATACAAGCGGGCAAATTCAGCCAAAAGATAATAAAGGTTCGGGGCTAACATCGGTCTTAGACATTTATCATCGCTCACCCAAAATACCTGCTTAAATAGTGGCTGCTCTGGCGTAATTGACATCTTTGCCAGCAAGCCTTTAGCCAGGATAATTGGCGTAATTACCTGAAAAAACCCATTCTTAATAAGCACATCGGTGAGTTTAGTCTCCAGTTCACAAAGTGCAGGGCGATGGCGAACATTTCGCACCTCCAGCAAATGCTGTTTGCCCTGCCTTACAAGCAACTGCTCTATATTACGAAAAGCCTTATCTCGATCTTGAACACTAGAAAATGATTTTTCTTGAAAATCAACAGGAGCATCCAACTCTCGCAGGCGTTGCTTTTGAACTTTTGAAAAACTAATATTCATCCACCGCTGTTGCCTCAACAAGAATTTTCACATAATCAGGCGCAGCAGCTAATTCAATATAATGAACTTTCGAAGCTATATCTTGAGCCTCCATGCGCTTGTTCCTGGAAATTAAAGCCAGTTTAGCCCCCATACCTGCAGCATTCCCTACCTGTTCAAAACAATTCAAGGGGAGGGATGGCAGCATCCCAATAGTCATCGCACTTGAGACATCAATGTAGCTACCAAAAGCCCCAGCGATAATCACTTTCTTGATTTCTCCCGAAGAACGGCCCCTAGCATTCAAAAGAACTTGAATGCCCGACCTCAATGCCCCTTTAGCTAACTGTATCGCCCGCACATCCTTTTGAGTAATGGTAATCGCTGGGAATTCATTTTTTTCTCCCTCAGCGATAATAAACTCGCGCCGTGCTTCGTCATCATGCACCCGAGGATGATTATTCAACATCCTACCGCTCTTATTCACAATGCCAGCTAATCGTAATTGCGCTACTGCGTCCAGCACGCCAGAGCCACAAATTCCAATTGGTCTAACTCTATCAATGGTGAGGTAATCAATAATGTTATCCGATATCCTCAGCCGTTCTATCGCTCCAGCAGCAGCTCGCATGCCATCCTTAATCTCTGCCCCTTCAAATGCGGGCCCCGATGCACAGGACACACTGGCTATTTCATCTCCATCTATCAACGAAACCTCGCTATTTGTCCCAATATCAACAGCTAAGACTAAACTCTCTTTTTGCCATGTCCCCTTTGTAGATAGTAGCATCGCTACATGGTCAGCTCCCACAAATCCAGCAATGTTCGGTAATATGTGTACATAAGTTCCTGGAGCTATACCCAGCCCTAAATCTCGAGCCTTGATATCCATGGCACCTTTAACCACCGGTACATAAGGGGCAGACGCCAATTGCTCTATCGGCAACCGTAACAGAAGATGATGCATAGCAGTATTTCCTACTATCACGGCTTCCACAATTTCACCTGGGAGTGTGCCGACTTCATCACAAAGTTCAAATAATAATTTGTTTAGTTCATCTATAACCAACTTCTGCATCAATTTCCCGCCTCCCTTTTTCTCCAAAACAAAGGAGAGGCGTGAAACGATATCATCTCCATAAGCAAATTGAGGGTTCATAGCCCCCTTGGCCGCTAATGTCTTACCATTTTCCAAATCCATTAAGTAAGCAGCTATTTTTGTGCTTCCTAAATCCACAGCCAATCCCAATTGGCGACTAGATTGGCGTCCGATAGCTACTACCTCGTTACCTCTCACGAAAACTTTAGCTTCCCAATTCCATGCTCGCAACAAAGGAGAGACATTTCTTAGAGTTTCAATATCGATAGTGCTGCAGTTTACTCCTTGATTTCTTAATTCCCCTAGTATACGTTCAGCATCAGCCTGCAAATCTGACATAGAGGGAACAGGTAAGCGTATATTATAAGCTTGAACAGCTGGGTCTGGAGCGACGTCAATATCAAAGCCTTCCACCTGGAGTCGTTGCATCGTGGTCATTGAACCAGGAGGCACAAGCAATTCTAGGTCGTCCCTCGGATATGTCTGGCAAGCCAGGCGCCAGCCTTCTTTCAACTCCTGAGGTGAAAAAGCCTTTACCTCGTTAGCTGTAGGCTCTGAAACAGCCCCTTCTAGAACTCGCACTTTGCAGCAATTGCCCCGCCCATGACCTCCACATATGCTGACCATATCCACTCCTGATTGATGCGCGCAGTCCAGAAGAGATTGATCATCTCTACACTTTCCGTTTTTGCTCATCGGTTTAAAATCAATTCGGCAAAATTTCACTTTTGAACCCTCCTTAATCCTCTAAGTCGCTTATCTTTGATAATTTAATGTAACTGTCAGCAGGCAACGCTAAGCCTGCTGCAACTTCTACCGCTTTGATAATTCCTATTGGGACAGGACAAGCTGTATGAAGATTACAGCCCTGAGCTAAACGCAAAACCGTTGGTGTATCATTAAGGGAGCCAATTTCCCGAAATGGGTCCACGTGAGTCAGCTCCTCTGCCATATTCTGGACATTCTCACACTCGCTCTTGATTCTCAGCGAAACTCGCCGACTATTCTCTCTCTCAACCTCGATGATAGTTGTGTATCCACATACTCCAGCAAACACCTCTGCCTTTACTCTTTCAATCTTTCCCATATCCAATAACTTTCCTGAGCATAAACCAATACAACCCAATTCTGGCTGACCATATGATAGCACTGAAACAAGAAAATTTCAGTGAGTTTTCCTCTAACCGCCCTTTCAGGGTAAGAGAGTCGCCAGAAGAAACAAAGCTAATGCCATGCTTCAAGGAGGAAAACCTGGCATTGCCATTTTGGGGTTAAGCCAACTCGTGGGTAACAATCTAGTTGTCTCTGCATAGAGGCGACCCCCTGCACTAATTTCTATTCCCTTTTCTGTGCTCATCTCAACGAGCTCATAAACCAGAATCTTTCTCACTCTTCTGTCTTGCTAAGTGGTTGCTGCTGTGTTACGCAATGAATTGCACCTCCAAACTCATTAAGTGCAACGCAATTGATGCCAATAATCTCCCTGCCGGGAAATTGCTCCCCTATAATTTTCTTGGCACGGTCATCATTGACATTGCCAAAAACAGGCACCAGCACAACGCCGTTAGCTATCAGAAAGTTACTATAAGCAGCATCGGTATAATCCGTTGTCATACTTACACCAGCTCTTACTCCCGATGTTGGGTGCACCCCACCTTTGGGTAAAGGGAGGGGTACCAATGTCAATGGTTTACTTGATTCGGTGGTTGCATTCTGCAATTCCTCACGGTGCACCTTCAACACAGAATAGCGAGGCTCTGTATCTTCCTCCGCCCAGTTATAAATTACCGTAGATTCATTAACAAATCGAGCCGCTATATCGACATGCCAATCAGTATCATCCCCCCATTTTTCAGCATCGGTAGCGCCCGTCAACCAGATAAAGTGCTTGATGCTAAAATGCCTGGCGATAATTTCTTCTACATCCTTCTGGGTCTTTCCAGGATTCCTGTTGGGATTTATGATAGAGCTCCGAGTAGCCATAAATGTGCCCTTCCCGTTAACCTCTACAGCTCCACCCTCCGTTACCATCGGGGGCGAAAAAATAGGAATAGATAGCTCTTTGCCTATCCTGGACGGCACATGGTTGTCTATTTCATGATCATATCTGTTTCCCCAACCATTGAATTTCCAATCAGTTATGGCAAGTTTTCCCTCTCCATTAGTCACAAAAATAGGTCCATTATCACGAGCCCATACATCATTGGTGGGAATAATATGGAAGTCAACGTTCTCCAGACCAATATCAAAGAACTTCAGTTGCTGTTCAGCGTGCTCCCTGCGCCGCTCATCCTGGACTATGATATGAACATTTTCATGTTCCTGCAGTGCATTCACCATTTCTAACCAGGTTTTCTCCAGTCTAAGTTGCCACCCCGGCCGCTGGTCATCATGAGGCCACTGCAACCATGTGCCTTCATGCTCTTCCCATTCAGAAGGCATACGAAAATCTTCGGGGTTTAATTCCACTTCTTTCATTTTGCGTACCTCCTTTCGATTAGTGTGACTCCATTTTATCAAGAGTTTGTTCGAACGCAGGGCTAAGCCCCCCATCAGTTTGCTTTCTTAGACGATGGGCAATGTTCTTATCCACCCACGACAAATCCCGCACGCGATCCTTGCCAGATTTAACAATAGCTACCCGTGAAATCAAGCGGGTCAGATTCTGGCTGCCACAGACAGGGCAGCATGGAGATGAAGTGTCTGAGAAATTTTTCCAGATAGTCACTTGCTGGTGGCATTCCTGACAATCGTATTCATAAAGAGGCATACTCCTCCCTCCCATAAGTAATTACTTGCCATGTTTCATTGTTACCTGAATCATCTAGGCCTAAGTATAAACCAAAAGCAGCTTGGGGCAAAAGTATCTTTCTTGCTTGCCTTTTTTATCCATAACGGATATGGTTCTGTATCAGCAACTTTTGACATGAGCTGCTCCTTACTCCACCACTTCATGGTATGTTTCTTATTCAGGTAATATCCCAGGATTGGTCCAATTTCATTTATCAAATCTATAGCCAGAGTCTCATCATTGACTTCTACTCCCTCCAGCAGACGCCCTATCCAGCCGGCTATATCAATCATCTAATACTTCCTGGACAGGACTCCATGTTAGCTCAGCGTGGATACCACCATGAAAGACATTAAGGTTTCCCCCGGAGATAACAGAAATGAGAGCGCCCAATGCTTTCTCATATGCACACTGAAAATCTATCTTCTTCGCGTCACTTGTAAATCTAGCGGTAGTACATGTGGGTGTACTGTATCGGCGAAAAAGTTGATTGGTCATTACACCTGTAATAGATTCTCCTGCTGCAGCGAAACGAGAACTCCCCGTTCGAATATTTATCATCCCTAAGCCATGCTGAACCGAAAATCCTATATCTGGCCTTATAAGCTGCTTAACCATATCTTTTATATCCTTATTCGTGTGAGCTACATTAACCTCCCTCTTATTCCTAACTGATTTGAACAATCCCAACTTATAAAACACGACTCACAGATATGCCTCCTGCAGTGACTACATCTATGAAGCCACGTTTTTCTTCACTGGCGATTCATTCGTCCTTATTATCATTCAATAGTTCTGCCCTCATGCACAGCCACACCACCTCATGGTAGACAGAGCCAGAATCCTGGTTAGATTTATCAATTCCCCAATATCCACAAACTCATCAATTGAATGGCATGTCTTGTCGTTAGGCCCTATAGAAATAGTGGGAACTTTAGAATAATTTATCAGGTGAATTGCATCAGTCAAACTGCCCATGCCCACCAGTTTTGGGGCAATACCTAGCTCCCCTGCTACCCCCAGCGCAGTTTTCACTATCGGCTCATCTTCACCTATCTCTGCACCATATACCCAGCCAGTCTCAAGTTTCGGAGGATGTTCCTTCATCCATGAGTCAGCCGCCGCAACGCTCTTTATCTTCTCTTCTATCTCCTCCCACAACTTCTCCGTGCTGGGAATAAACATTGCATCATAGGTTATCTCAACTTTCTCAGGATATGTGACAGACCATTCTCCACCCTTTATTATCGTAGGCGTAATAGTGTCGGGGTCTAGAAACTTGTGCTTCTTATCCGGCCTGGTCCTCCAGTCTTCCTTCAATTCCTCTAAGCCCTGTAGTATTTTCACCGCCTTTGAAATCGCATTCACAGCACCACCTTCCCTCCAGTGCGGTTGCGTCATCTCAGCATGGCCAGCTCTGCCATACACAGTTATTTTGCCACCCGCACCACCCCTCATGGCTATAAGTACATTCATATTGGTAGGCTCAGGGATTATCGCCGCATCGGCGGTGTAGCCTTTTTGACAGCACGCCAGGGTGCCCATGCAAGTTGATTCCTCTTCAGGAACTGTTTCCACTGTTAAATCTCCGTTTAACTTAATCCCTGCCGCATGAATAAATTTAACTGCCTCAAGCATGGCAACAACTCCACCCTTCATATCACATGCTCCCCTGCCAAAGACCTTATTGTCCGCTACTTCCCCTTTAAAAGGATCATGAGTCCAGCTATCTATCTGTGTTGCAGGCACAACGTCAATGTGCCCATTCAACAGCAAGGACTTCCCTTTCCCTGCACCCTTAAGCTTCCCCACGACAACCGGCATATTGCTCAGGTCTTTATCCGGGCGAACCCCTGAGCCATGGAAGTTTTCAAGTTTCGACGCATCGACCTCCCATGTGTCTATATCAAAGTTCATTCCCTCCAGGAATTTACAGACAAATTCCTGGAGTTTTATATATTCGTCATCCTCGGCTTTACCCCCATGCGGTGGGCTGACCGTCTTGAAACTTATAAGTTTGCTCAAGCAGCCAACGACCTCTCCCTTATTTTCATCTATTAACTGAAGAACCTTTCTCTCTTTTTCAGATAACATCTAAACTCTCCTTTTTGTTATTTTGCTATGTAATGATAGCATCTTTACCTTCTATATTCCTTAGTCCTTCTTCCTTATCTCAAATTCAGCTTTTTAGCGCGTCTCCTTGTAGTCCTCCACTTCAGCGAAGAGAACCTCAACCTTTTCATCCTGCGGTGAAGCTAAAGAAACGGCAAAATCCACTAGGCTGGCAAAGAAGGCCGCAGTAATTCCAGCCCCCCAGCCAACAATCAAGATTGCCCAAGCCGTCTTGGATGTTCCCCTCTCCCATAAAGCGCCAATGATAATTGTGGAAAACATGGCAGCCAGGAATTCGTAAATCACAAAGGCAAAGAGAGTAAGGCTCTGAAACATGCCTCCTATGGGCTACGAAATGTGGAGATTTACACCATCTCGTAGCTGTTTCCACACAGTTTGACAAAGAGTTTATTTTCTGGGCCCTTCGTCTTACAAATTCCCACAGCTTTTCAATAATTCATCCTCTCGCTATTTCATACCTATGCAGTCACTAAAATCCGCGCTCGCGTTTTAGGTTAAAAAAGGTTAATATAAATTACGGAGGATATTTAGCCCCTATGGATATATATGAAGAATTAAGAGACAGGCTCCAGGAAGCTACGGAAAGAAACAAAAGCGACGCTATTCTCCTATCAGGAGGAGTGGACACTAGCATTCTAGCTTTCGTAGCAAGGCCAAAGATAGCTTTCACCGTAGGTTTGAAAGATTCCCATGCATCCGACCTCGTCTATGCAGAAAAAGTGGCCAACCTTCTGGGAATAAAACACAGGAAGTTGGAGTTTAGTGTAGAGGAGGCACTTAATACGCTTCCCCAGGTTATCAGAATATTACGAACTTTTGACCTTGCTTTGCCCAACGACCTTTCCATATACTTCGGGCTACAATTTGCCAGGAAGAATAACGCTTTTTCAATCACAACCGGGGATGGAAGTGACGAATTATTCGCAGGCTATTCTTACATGGCAGAACTTTCCCCGCACGAGCTCGAAAGATATATAAGAGAGCTTTCAAAGAGCTGGCATTTCTCAGCTAGCGAGCTCGGCAGGTCTTTAGGTATCGAAGTAAAGCAACCTTTCATGGATAAGGACTTCGTCAGCTTTGCTCTGGACATAAGTCCAGAGCTTAAGGTCAAAGGGAATAAGGGTAAATACATATTAAGAAAGAGTTTTGAGGGTTTAATCCCGTCAGAAATAGTGTGGAGGAAAAAGGAACCTATAGAATATGGCTCAGGCTCTACCAGGCTCCACAACATAATAGGAGACATGGTCTCCGATGAAGAATTCCAGTTAGCAATGAAGGAAACTGGCATAAAATTCATAAATAAAGAGCATTTCTTTTACTACCGAATCTATAAAAGAGTCGTGGGAGAAATACCTGAAGCTAAGCGTAGCGAGAATGCCTGCCCTTGCTGTGGAGCAAGCATCGGTAGAATGCACTGCCAGATTTGCGGCTTTTCCCGACCATTAGCTTCTTTTCAAATGAAGTAGGGCTACCCTTTTATTTTTACTGGAATGCCCGAAGCCATAAAGTAAACTTCATCAGCATATTGAGCTAAAAATTGATTGGCTTTGCCCAGTGAATCTCGATAAACTCTGCCCAGTCTATTATCTGGCACCAAGCCTAAGCCCACTTCGTTGGAAACGATGATAAAAATACCATTATGCTTATTGATGCATATGTTTAAACCTTCTAGTTCAGATGTGACATGCCTTTCCGCTTCAGCAAAATTTGTTCCTTCGGGGTTCCCCACTTTAAGAACCTTCATGGTGTCCAGAATAATATTGGAAACTAGCAATGTCAGGCAATCAAGAAGCACTATGTCAGCATCAGCAAGCTGTTGTTCTAATTCCTGTCCTACCCTGATAGCTATTTCCAGGGTCCGCCAATTCTGAGGTCGCTTTCGCTTATGCTCTTTGATCCTCAAGGCCATTTCATCATCAAGAGGTTGCCCGGTAGCTACAAAGAGAATTTTTCCTCCATGATTTTCTGCTATTTGCTGCGCAAACCTGCTTTTCCCACTACGCGCCCCACCTAGAATGAGAATAAAATTTCTACCCGCAAGGTTATTTCGCTTCTTCCCCTCAGCATTTTTTACATTAGCCAACTTACACCTCCCAACTCACCTAGTATAAACATTAGAATAAGCACCACTACCTCGGCAAACTCGCTTATAGCACCATAGTTATCTCCCGTAAGCCCTGCAAATCTGGAACAAAGGTATTTTGAAAATAAAAAAAGAATAAGGCAAAGCGCTGTCATAAGCATTGCCCCCCACCACTTCAACAAACCCAATGTCACAAGCAAGGAAAATACCGTTGCTACAGCCAATTCTCTCCAGCTTACCCCCTGCTTTACAGCCCACCCCATCCCCTCTTCCTTGGCCGGGGGAAAAGCAGAAATAGCATAAACCATCCCCCAGCGACTCAAAATAGGCATAAGTATAAGGGCACTCCCTCGCAATTCCATGGGTAAAGCAACCAATGCTGCAAATTTGACAGCAACAAGGCAACACCCCCCCACTACCCCAAATCCACCAACTCGGCTATCCGACATAACTTTTAATCTATCTGGATTTGAGCTTCTTAAAGCAAAACCATCACAGGTGTCAATAAAGCCATCCATATGTAGCGCACCTGTGAGAATAATGAGAATGACAATAAGCAAGACATTAACTAACACCAAAGGCAAAAATAACCCCAGCAAATAATCAAATCCAAACAGAACCATGCCCAGGAAGAGGCCTACTACTGGGAAAAAACTTACCGACTTCCCCAAATTCTCAAGATCACACCCTCGTTGGTGAGGGGAAGGAATTATGGTAAGAAGTTGCCATGCAATCCAGAATCTCATTTTTAAAGTTTCATTGCTCACTTTCTCTAAGAAGAAAGTGAATGGGAAACGCCAGCCTCATTAAACGTCGCCATCTCAGCTAAAGTTTTCACTGCGGCCTCCACAATTACCATGCCTAACGCTGCCCCCGTTCCCTCGCCGAGGCGCATATCCAATTTCAAGAGTGGCGTCAACCCCAGATATTGCAACAATATCTTATGTCCTCTCTCGGCAGAAAGATGAGCAGCAATGAGATAATGCTTTAATTCGGGCGAAAGTTCGGCAGCAATGAGAGCGGCAGCACCCGAAATAAATCCATCTATGACCACGGGAATGTGATGCGCCGCTGCCCCAAGCATAACTCCTGCTAATCCCCCAATCTCAAAACCGCCCACTTTAGCTAAGACATCGATTGCGTTTCGAGGGTCAGGCTTATTAAGTTCCAAAGCTTTTTCAATTATCTTGATTTTGTAGTCTAATTGCTCATTACCCAACCCCTCACCTCGACCTGTAATCTTCTTCACTGGCTCACCTGTGATAGCAGCACATATGGCACTACTAGCAGTAGTATTTCCAATGCCCATATCTCCAGTTCCTACAATATCAAGCCCCCTGGCTAGCCCATCTTCCACAATTTCGATTCCTTTCTCTATTGCCCCTACAGCTTCGCTAGAAGTCATGGCTGCTTGCTCGGTCATATTTTTTGTCCCATAAGCTATCTTCCTGCAGATAAGGCCAGGATTAGGAGGGATATCACTTGCTGTCCCCATATCAACTACAACGACGCGGGCACCGATAAAGTTCGCCAAAACATTTATGGCAGCACCGCCATTAAGGAAATTAGCGACCATCTGAGCCGTTACTTCTTGAGGGTAAAGAGTTACTCCTTCTTTCACTACACCATGATCAGCAGCCATAGTTATGATAGCTTTATGTTCGAAACCAGCAATTATCCGACCCTTAATGCCAGCCACCTGGACAGATAGCTCCTCCAAACGCCCCAAACTCCCTTCAGGCTTGGTCAGCTCACCCTGGCGAGCTCGAGCTGCCTCCATAGCTCTCCTGTCCAAAGGTTTTATTTTCTTTAACGTTCGGGATAAAGAATCACTCATTTCAATACTCGATGCCTTTCCGCGCCATCACTTCTTTAGTAAACGGATGTTTAACCGCTATCATTTCGGTAACCAGGTCTGCTTGCTCGATGATTTCCTTTGGTGCTCTTCTTCCAGTCAAAATCAGCTCCATCGGCCCAGGTTTCCTATTCATCAGGTCTAATATTTTTTCAGTACCCATCAATCCCTTGCTTACAGCAACAAATATTTCGTCAAGTATGACCACATCATAGTCACCGCCAAGTATAATCTTCTCAGCAAGAGCCATAGTCTGCTCAGTAGTCGAGCGAAGCTCATCCAGGCTTTGAGTAAAACTGTCTCCTGTATTTAGCTGCACTATCTCGAAAAGATGATAGCGAGCAGCAGAAAGGTGCTCTCCACAGGTACGATCACCCTTGATAAACTGTATGATAATAACTTTCATCCCCTGTCCTACTGCCCTGAGAGCTAATCCTAGGGCTGCCGTGGTCTTACCCTTACCATCGCCGGTATAAACATGAATCAGTCCTTGAACACTCATTTTCCCCTTACCTCCTTAATAGCAGCGATCAACCTTTGGCTTTCAGGCAATATGCGGGGGGCGATACGAATATATTGGGGAAGACCAAAGGAAGCACAGTCACGCACTAATATCATTTGTTTAAGCAACTCACGACGGAATTCCAGAGCATCGCCTACCTCTACCAGAAAGAAATTCGCCTCCGAAGGGAGTGGCGGCAAACCAAGGGCAGAAAGCTCCGCTACAAGATAATTTTTCGCTTTCCTCATCTCAATTTGACATCGCTTTAAATATTCTTCATCAGCTATAGCGATAATGCCTGCTTTCTGAGCCAGCGCATTTACATTCCACGGTGGGCAAATACGACGGAGATTAGCGATAATTTCCTCTTTTGCTACTCCATATCCCAGACGAAGTCCAGCCATAGCATAGTCCTTGGTCATAGAACGCAAGATGAGCAAGTTATCTCTCTTAATCATATCCAGAGAAGACCAGACACTATCTACAAAGTTAACATAAGCTTCGTCTAAAACAACCAGAGAGCCTCTGGCAGCATCCAGAATCTGCTCAATGGCTGCTCTGGAGAGATATCTACCAGTAGGGTTATTAGGGTTGCACACAAAGATACCCCTGGGACAATGCTGCCGGATCAATTCAATAGTCTCATTCATATCCAGGCAAAAACCATTTTGCGCTGAGACTTGCTGTTTTACAAGAGAGGCTCCCGTAATTTGGCAAGCAACCTGATATTCACCAAAGGTAGGCTCGATAATTAAGACTTTATCACCTCGATTAAAATAAGCCAGAGCAGCAAGGCGTATAATCTCAGTTGAACCACTGCCAACCAACAAATTACACATCTCCACTCCTAGTTTTTCGGCCAGGGAATGCCTTAGACAATACGCCCCCGAGTCAGGGTAGCAGGAAATTTCTACCTCGCTTAACGCTTTCACAACCCCAGGCGGCGGGCCAAAGGGATTTAGATTAGCACTGAAATCGAGAATATCCCGAGGAATAACGCCTAGTGCCCTCAGCTCGGCATAATCAATTCCCCCATGCTGACAAACCGTCACATCCATTATTTCCGGTCTAGATAGCAAAGGCAAAATACGCCACCTCCATAATTAAACAAACCAACACCCAGAGTAGAGCAGCCACATCCGTTAACTTTACTCCGGAGATAATAAGCGAAGGAGTTAGAGGATTACTGGCATCACCTAAGCTATAAGAACCTGCCTTCCTCAAGCGAACTCTGAGCGCCCCAGCCATGGCACCCATTGGCCAGCCGGCATTAGGGCTTTCCGTTTTGCCATGCTCAAGCAACATAACTCTCCATGCATTCCTGCCATTTTCCTTACTTAAATAAGCAGCTATCACTAACAATAATCCCGAGATTCGCGCTGGGATAAAATTTAGGGCATCATCCAATTTAGCAGCAAACTTGCCTAAATATTCATATTTCCCATGATAGCCAATCATGGCATCGCAGGTATTTATCACCCGGTAAGCTACAGCACCAGGAACACCGAGAAGCAAGAAGTAGAATAGCGGAGCAACGAAACTATCACTAATATTCTCCGCTACAGACTCCACTGCCGCCGAAGCCAATGCTGATTTCCCCAGGCCACGTGTTTCACGGCTCACCAAAGCTGGCATCCTATCCCGTGCATCTTTCAGATTATCTTTAGCCAGAAGCCCTTTAATTTCAAGTACAGTATGGCGCAATTGTCTAAATGCAAAGGCTGATTTCAATACCATAGCACCACCGATTATATAGGCTATAGAACTAACCTGGCTCATATAAAGCAAAATAAAATAAACGGGTGCGGCAAAAATACATACTGTGAGCAAAACCATAACACCACCATAAATCAATTGTCTCATCCTTCCCCCTCCAGTAGATGACGACTTAGACGAACCAGGCGCAAACTTCTTCAAAAAGGAAATTATTTTCCCCATCCAGACCACTGGATGCATAGCTCGAGGTGGCTCTCCAAGCAGAAGATCAAGCACCAGGGCCAGGAGCAACACAAATAAAAGTCTCATTTTAGTTCAACCTGCAAATACTAAACAAAGTCCTCACACTCTGGCCGTTGGAGATTTTGAGCTTTGGTGATTTGTTTAGTATTGCGCATTTGGGATTTCCCATTACCCCCCTTCTGAACATGGGTGTCACCTGCCGTAATAAGGGTGGTGGGCAACTTATTAATTGGGTGGGGATAAACACACACTCTGGCTCCATAAATCTTCTTTATGTTATCAACAGTAAGCACATCTTGTGGTACTCCTTCAGTATAAATTTGCCCCCCGTTTAACATAACTAACCAATCACAATACTGCGCAGCCAAATTCAAGTCATGCAAGGCAGTAACAACAATCAATCCTCGTTCAAAGCAAAGGCTCCTAACCAGGTCCAAGGCCTCAATTTGGTATCTTATATCCAAATTTGCAGTTGGTTCATCAAGCAAGAGTACTTTGGGCTGCTGGGTCAAAGCTCGAGCAATAATAAGCCTCTGCCTCTCTCCCCCCGAAAGTTCACCTACCCTGCGTTCAGCCAAGAATTGGGTTTTTGTCGCATTCATCGCTTCCCAGGCAATAGTGACGTCTTTTTCTCCTTCATAACGAAGGAATCCAAGGTGGGGCGTTCGCCCCATGAGCACCACTTCGAATGCGGTAAACGCTTCGGGTAAAGTAGGATTTTGTGGTACCGTGGCAATCAAGCAAGCCAATTCTTCTCTCCTGATATTCCTTATATCCCGTCCGCTGACAAGGATACGTCCGGAGAAAAGATTGACCAACCGGGACATTCCTTTGATTAATGTTGATTTCCCTGACCCGTTAGGACCAACTATGCCCAATACTTTGCCTGAAATCACTTTCAGATTTATGTTACTCAGCACTGTCTTGCTATCATAGCCTAAACTGACGCCTTTTAACTCAACCATTTTCACCTTTCCTAGAAGAAAGCAAATCCTTTCCTCCTTCGCAAAAGGCAAAGAAAGAAAGGAGCTCCAAAAAAAGCAGTGATTACGCCTACTGGAATTTCTGTAGGCTGAAGCAGTGTGTGGGCTAAAGTATCAGCTAAGATAAGAAACATGGCACCGACTAGCGTGGACAAAGGAAGTAAGAATCGATGATCCGGCCCCCAAATAAGCCTCACCGCATGGGGAACAATTATGCCCACAAAGCCAATAAGACCAGTAAAACAAACTGCGACAGAGGTAATAAGGGTAGCAGCACTCAACAAGATTAACTTCACTTTTTCTACATCGATGCCCAATTGCTGTGCTTGCTCTTCACCAAGCTGCATCACGTTAAGGGGCCGAGCATAAAGATAGATAACGGCGATCCCTACTATCACGCATGGGAAGACTACCCACACTTCAGTCCACCTGGTCAGTGAAAGTCCGCCCAGTAACCAAAACACAATGCCGTGTAATTCTTTATTGCACGTAGTCATGAGATAAGAAGTAACAGAGGATAGAAAAGCAGCCAGGGCTACTCCTGCCAAGATAAGAGTAGTTGCCGGTAAGGTTTTACCCACACGAGCTACTGAATAAACAATAGCAACAGCCCCCATCCCACCCACAAAGGCAAACAAAGGGATAGCTCCAAACCTCATCCATGAGAAGGCAAAGGGAACAAGGAAGGCAACAGTAGCTCCTAAGCCAGCTCCTGAAGCAATGCCAAGAAGGTAAGGGTCAGCCAGAGGATTACGGAAAAGCCCTTGATAAGTAGCTCCAGCCACAGACAGGGCTGCTCCTACTAAACCTGCTAAAAGGATACGCGGTAGCCTGATATCAAGAACTATCATGCTAAAAGTTTCAGAACAAGATGAAGCGATGTGAAGAAAAGGCAACTGGGAGAGAAGTACATTAAAACAGGTAGCGAAAGGGATAGAAGCACTTCCCATAGTGGTAGCAAATATAACCACCAACAAAAGCAATCCACAAAGTCCTACTAAAGCGCAAACCTTGCTTTTCCAGCGAAGAGGGTACGGTACAGCAAATTCGCTGACAGGTCTGTCAAGTGGTTTAGAAAAAACGCGTGCCATCTAAATATTCAAACTACCTGATATCTATTTATTCAAACTCAGCAGAGAGCTCCAAAAACCAAACATTATCTCGCTTCTCCCGTTTACCCTGAATAACTTTAAGCGACTTTTTAAAAATGGGGCCACCTGTTACAAAAGTATGATATTCCCCTGATTCCCCACAAGGATGGCTATTGAATTTTTTAATTTCAGTTAAAAAAGCCCTGTCAAGATCTCTGCCAAGCAGCTTTTCATCTAATCTGGTAGCTACAATGACTGATTTAAAACCAAGCGCCCAAAAATCGGCAATAAGCTCCTCAGGCTCATCCCCCCAGAGGGGCAAGTAAGACTTTATTCCAATTTCAGCACAAACTCTTTCCACCCATTCCCTGTGCTCTTCCACCTCTATGTCGCCAAAAATTCCTCCCTCTATCCCCTCCTCCTTAAGATTCCTCACTACTTTCTTAAAATTCTCCTCATACTTTTCCCACGATGTTCTGACCTGAACCATAGGAATTCCCATAGCTTCCGACTGCATTCGCAGAACTTCAGCTCTAATTCCGTGAGACCTGGACCTCTCACCATTCTCAGAAACAAAGTTGACCAGATATGAAACCTGATAATCTTGCGAAATCGCCCTATAGGTTGCCATGGCAGATTCCTTTCCTCCACTCCAGGAAGCAAAAACTTTCATTAATCACCTCCCATTTTACCGAATATTTCGGGATGAATAAACTGAGCAAGTTGCTCCAGAGCTTCAACTATTCTCGGCCCATCACGACTAACTAAATCGGCATCGATTTGATACACCCTGTCATTTCTCCTGGCCTTCGTAGTCGCAAGTGTTGGTTCTTCCTTTGCCCACTCAAATGGTTTACTCTCAGCCTCTCCGTGTCCCGTGCAAGCAATGATTACCTCAGGGTTGCGTACGATAACTGTTTCCAAATCAACTATCTTATGCCCTGTAATATCCCTAAAAATATTGATCCCACCAGCCTTTTCAATTAACTCATTTATGATAGTTCCTGACCCAACACTCCATAACGGATCATGCCAGTTAACATAAAAGACATTTATTTTTTCTGATTTCCCGGTTTTATCTGTTACTGCCACAATCCTGCTCTCCATTTGAGTCGCAAGCTCAAATGCTTCTTTCTCCTTTCCAGTGATTTGCCCAACTACCCTGATGTCTTGCAGTATTCCGTCTAGATTCCTGGGGGCCAAAGTGAATACCGTGAAACCCTTTTCCTCCAGAGCAGGAATGACTTCCTCTTTATGAATATCAGCAGCCAATATTAAATCTGGTTGAAGAGCAATTATTTTTTCTATATTTGGCGTGGAAAATCCTCCTACCTTCTCAATTACCCTTGCTTCCATGGGATAATTACAAAACTCCGTCACGCCCACCACTTTCTCTCCCAGACCTAAGGCAAATAGTATCTCGGTATTGGAAGGAGATAAGGAGATAATTCTCTGGGGTATTTTTTCGATGTTGACTGACCTCCCCAGGTCATCAACTACGGCTCCGGCAGGTGTGGGTTCAGCAGGAGTGCAGGCTACCAATACAAGGGCTATGCTTAAAAGCACCAGAGGGCACTTTGCAATTTTGGTAAAAGTCTGTCTATACTGCTTCATTTGCTTTAATTATACAAGTTAACTTTATTATAAACAAGTTTTGTGAACTGAAATTATAAACAGTCTTCATCGAGGTGTCAAGGTCCTGAAAAAAGGCTATAATGTTGCTTGAGAAGGAGGCCACACGCCATGCTTGATAGTTCAAAGCTTTTTGAACTTGAAATTAAGCCAGCGTTGGGATGCACCGAGCCAGTTGCCATTGCCTACGCAACATCCTTAGCTTATAACACTATCGTGGGAAAAGTGCCAGCATGGCTAAAAGGCAAGATACCAGTTAAATATATTACTGATGTCAGCCAGGAAGATATAGAGATTGACAGAATAGAAATATCACTTAGCCGGGGGATATTTAAGAATGCACTGGCAGTGGGAATTCCCAGATCCAATGGCCAAAAGGGAATACCTATCGCAGCAGCGATAGGTATTTTCTGCTTTCCCGAAGCAGAGGGCCAGGAGATGGCTTTATTTAAAGCACTCAAGCCAGGGGATTTAGAAAAGGCTAAACTACTGGTACAAAAGGTAAAAGTTACATTGATTAAGGGGTGGAAGAAAAACGAAGATATCCAAATAAAAGCCCTGGTTAAGGCAAGACATAAACAACTTCCTGAAAGGGTACTCACCGGCACAACAAAAATTGAAAAAACTCACAGCAATGTAACATCAATTGATGTTTATGATTCACTGGGGCAGGTAACTAAAATTCCTTTTGAGAAAAAATCACAGATAACGAGAAAAAACCCTGACGTAAAGGATAGATTAAAGAAGATGACCATTCCTGAGATGGTCGCTGAGCTTGAATCACTCCCCATGGACGCCATCGAAAAAATGATTGAGATGATAGAAATGAATGTTGCCATTTCGAAGGAAGGGCTAAAGGGAACGAAAGGATTAGCTATTGGCGCTGCACTAAGAGATTTGGTAAGCGAGGGATATTTAGGCAATGATTTAATCACTTCGGCGCAGATTATGGTCGCCTCTGCCGCAGATACCAGGATGGGCGGTTTCGACTATCCTGTCATGAGCTGTGCAGGCTCAGGAAATCAAGGAATCGCTGCTAGCCTGCCTATCATAGCCGTAGCTCAAAAGAGCGGCTACAATGTAAAAGAATTACTGGCAAAGAGGCAAATGGGACAACTATCCGAAGATGAGCAAAGGAAACTAAGCCAGCTTGTGAAGGCGCTTGCCCTATCAAGCATAATCACCTGTTACACAACCTATCACACGAAGTACTTATCTGCACTATGCGGCTGTGCTATAAAAGCTGGGCTTGGTGCTACTGCTGGCATCGCCTATCTTTTATCCGAATCAGCCGACAAGGTCGAAATGGCAATACAGAACATGGCTGGAAATATCACCGGACTCATATGTGACGGTGGCAAGGGAGGATGCTCGTTAAAATTGACTACTTCTGCCTCTGTAGCTATACAAAGTGCTCTACTAGCTATGAGAGGAGTTCAAATTCCTTCAGATAACGGCATTGTAGCTGAAAAAGCAGAGGGTACCATACGAAATATTGGAAAAATTTGCCAAACTTTGATTGCGACCGATACAGAAATTACATGCATTATGGCTGACAAAGGTGGTTTGAAATTTTGAGCTGTATCAGCCGTAGCTACTATTATATATTTATTAGCTGCCCTTCTTTTCTTAGATTAATAATCTTATAATTCAGGTTCTCTCCCTCCAGCTTCTGCACCAACACCGAGACTCCCTCTTCAACACAGAGAATCAGGAAGGACAGGCCCAGGTGAGCTGCTTCCATAGCCGCCTCCCTGACCCCATAAATGTAATCAGGCTTTATTCCTGCCCGTTTCAACGCTGCTAGAGATTCAATGCCAATCACTCCCACCAATCCAGCCCTGTTTGCTTCTTCCCTTAATTTAACAATATCAGTATTTCTGGAACCGCCTTCCTGTATATTAGGCATCAAGCCAATGGTTATCTTGCCTGCCTTTAACCTTATCATTCCTTCCACATTGGAAATGCCAACATCCTCATTCTTTTTAGCCTCCGCTATAGCTATCCCTTTAGCCTCTTTATCTTTAACAACAGGAGAGGCAAATAGTAATCCATTCTTCATATACAATGACACTGGCTGCCCTCCAGATAAATTGCCGTCAGCTATAGCTGTGGAAATTGATATGTCGTCCACCACTTTGTTCACAAACGAAGAATAATTTTGCAACTGTCTTGCCATCCTCAGAATCCAACCTACGCCCCTTTGGGTCACTTTATACTTAGAACGACCCTGTGTGCTAAGCCAGCCATCCTTTATCAATTCCCTGACATACTCGGAAATTGCCTGGGAGGTTATATTCATCTCCCGTGCAATATCCTTTTGCTGTATATTCGGTTGATTTGCCGCTACTTCCAGCAATATCTGAAATTTAGTAGCAAGATTTTTACTTCGTAATACCTCTACCATACCAAAACATTATACCATTTACCAGCCAGGGCTACACTGATAGCTTAACAATCCCAACTGGCTAAGCTCCAGCAACTTTCCAGGGAACAAGCGAGCTGGGGCAAGTATTTTTCAACACACACTCTACACAGTGAGGTTGCCGAGCAAGGCATACCTGCCTGCCATGCTCTATCATATGAAGATGAAATTGATATACCTTAGGTAGAGGAACCTGCTCCTGCAATAGATCATGCGCTTTACCTGTAGAAATCTTGGAGTCAATTAAACCTAATCGCCTGGCTACTCTAAAAACATGTGTATCCACCGGCAAGCACGGTTTCCCCAAGGCAAAAAGCAATACACAGTTAGCTGTTTTGAGACCTACTCCAGGTAAACCCAACAGGTAGTTCTTAGCCCCAGATATGTCCATGGAGCTAAGAAAATCAAGGCTGATGCAACCCCTTTCCTCCTCAATTCTATTAAGAATCTGCTTTATTCTCGCCGACTTAATTCGAGATAACCCTCCGATCTCAATAGCTTGAGCGATACACTCCACGGGTGCAGCAGCTACAGCCTTCCAGTTACCAAAAGTAGATAGCAACGAATTAAAAGCTCGCCCTGAATTAACATCTGTGGTGTTCTGCGAAAGGATAGTCCCTATAAGCACATCCACAGAATCCTTACCCGGCTGCCACTCACGGGGACCATATTTTTGCTCCAAAAGCTCAATAACTTCTTCTATAAACATTTAAGCTATAATATCAAAAATTGTACGTGCTCGCCTAAATCAGCATCGCTATTGAAACTCCATGATAATGTCCTGTAGATAAGTAGATAACTTGATAGAAATGTCCTCTGCTGATCTCATATAGCTAATGTTACTTCTCCCATTCAGACACCTCCTTTAGGATTAGCCTACTCTTTACCATCCTTCCCTTCTCGGAAAGAGGACATTTCTAAAGAGCCTTGACAGGGTAGTTATATTAAACTTGACAATCTGATGGGATACTCATAATATATAGGACGGTTCTGCACTTTAACAATTGAATAGTGGAAGGAAGGTTTTTAGTGGAGAGTTTGATCTTGGCTCAGGATGAACGTTAGCGGTGCGCTTTATGCATGCAAGTTGTACGAGGTTATAGTTTTCGGATTGTAACCTAGTGGCAAACGGTTGAGTAACACGTAAACAACCTACCTCCAAGTGGGGGATAATCTGTCGAAAGACAGGCTAATACCGCGTATGGTAGCCGAGGACTGCTTGGTTATCAAAGCCTTACGGCGCTCGGAGAGGGGTTTGCGTCTGATTAGCTAGTTGGTGGGGTAACGGCCTACCAAGGCGATGATCAGTAGCTGGTCTGAGAGGATGCCCAGCCAGATGAGGACTGAGATACGGCCTCAACTCCTACGGGAGGCAGCAGCAAGGAATATTGGGCAATGGGCGAAAGCCTGACCCAGCGACACCGCGTGAGGGACGAAGGCCTTCGGGTTGTAAACCTCTTTTCTCGAGGAAGAATTTTGACGGTACTCGGGGAATAAGCCTCGGCTAACTACGTGCCAGCAGCCGCGGCAATACGTAGGAGGCGAACGTTATCCGGATTTACTGGGCGTAAAGAGAGCGTAGGTGGTCTTTTAAGTCAGGCGTGAAATCTTCTGGCTTAACCAGAAGAAGTCACTTGATACTGAGGGACTTGAGGACAGCAGAAGGAAATGGAATTCCCAGTGTAGCGGTGAAATGCATTGATATTGGGAAGAACACCAGTGGCGAAGGCGATTTCCTAGGTTGTTCCTGACACTGAGGCTCGAAAGCGTGGGGAGCGAAGCGGATTAGATACCCGCGTAGTCCACGCCGTAAACGGTGGACACTAGATATGGGGAGTATCGACCCTTTTCGTGTCGAAGCTAACGCTTTAAGTGTCCTGCCTGGGAAGTACGGCCGCAAGGCTAAAACTCAAAAGAATTGACGGGGGCCCGCACAAGCAGCGGAGCGTGTGGTTTAATTCGATGATACACGAAGAACCTTACCAGGGCTTGACATGTCAGAAGTAGGAATCTGAAAGGAAGACGACCTGTATCCAATCAGGAGCTGTCACAGGTGCTGCATGGCTGTCGTCAGCTCGTGCCGTGAGGTGTTGGGTTAAGTCCCGCAACGAGCGCAACCCTTGTCCTATGTTAAATTCTCATAGGAGACTGCTTTGTACAGCAAAGAGGAAGGTGAGGATGACGTCAAGTCAGCATGGCCTTTATGCCCTGGGCTACACACACGCTACAATGGGTGATACAGAGGGTTGCCAAAGAGCGATCTGGAGCTAATCCCAAAAAATCATTCTTAGTTCGGATTGCAGGCTGAAATCGCCTGCATGAAGCTGGAGCTGCTAGTAACCGCAAGTCAGCTATACTGCGGTGAATGCGTTCTCGGGCCTTGTACACACCGCCCATCAAGCCGTGGAAGCCGGAAACGCCTGAAATCAGCGTACTAACTTACTTTTAGTGAGAGGTAGCTGCCAAGGGTGGAGCTGGTAACTGTGACTAAGTTGTAACAAGGCAGCCGTACGGGAACGTGTGGCTGAATCACCTCCTTTCTAGGGAGTCAAAAAGCATATAGCTTTATGATCCTTAGGTCGATCGATAAGCTTTTAGCTTATCGCCAAGTGTGTTTCTTCTTCCTTCCACTATTCAGTTGTTAAGTGCTTTAGTTTCTACGTTAAAAACTACTGCGAAATTTGCGTAACCCTCGTTCTTATTCATTGCTTCATACGGCCTTTTTTCCCCTTGTCCAATGTCACCTCTTCTTTCATGATGGCATTTTCCCCGAACAATTAGATAATGACAAAATCATAGGACTTCAACGCAGCCATGACGTTACTTTGACGGTCTTTTCCCCTATAGGGTATACTACTTCGCTTCAGTGCTGCGGGATGTTTCTCGTGGTGTAAAAATAAAGAAGGGAGGTAGAATAATGGAAATCATTGACGGCAGGAAAATAGCTGCTGAAATCCGCGAAGAGTTAAAACAGGAGATAAGCAAACTTAAGGAGAAGGGAGTAATTCCAGGGCTTGCAGCAATTCTAGTAGGAGAGGATGCTGCCTCTTTATCTTACCTTCGAAGTATTGCCAGGGGATGTGAGAAGGTAGGCATGCTCATGGAGACAGTTGAGTTGCCTGACGATGTTACTCAAGAACAGATTGAAAAGAAAGTAGATGAGCTCAATCAAAATCCTAAATTCCACGGCATTATCCTTCAACTTCCTTTACCTAAACATCTTGATACACTTAAGGTGGAAAGCGCTATCTTACCTGATAAAGATATTGATGGAACTAATCCAGTAAATACAGGGAAGTTACTTTTGGGAGAAGAGACTTTCTTCCCCTCAACTCCTTATGGGGTTAAGGAACTGTTGCTTCGCAGTGGCCATAGCCCTGAAGGGAAGCATGTAGTTATCTGTGGTCGCAGCAACATTGTGGGTAAACCTCTGATGGGTATCCTTGTGCAAAAGCAAAAGGGAGCTAACGCTACTGTAACTGTCTGTCATACTGGGACTAAAGACTTTGCCTCGATTACCAGGCAAGCTGATATTTTGGTTGCCGCTATGGGGAAAGCCAAAGCGATTACAGCAGATATGGTGAAAGAAGGCGCCATAGTAATTGATGTGGGCGTGAATCAAATAGAAGACCCAGCCACAGGGAAATTCAAGTTAACAGGAGATGTTGACTTTGAGGCAGTGAAAGAGAAGGCAGGAGCAATAACCCCCGTACCAGGGGGAACTGGGCCTGTGACTTCGGCAATGTTGATGACTAATACTGTTAAGTCTGCCAAGAGGTGTAATAAATAAATGGTCAAGATACTTGATGGAAAGAAACTGTCAACTGAAATAAGGGGTGAAGTTAAACAGGATATAGTAAAACTCAAGGAAAATGGAATAGTTCCTGGGATTGCAGGTATCCTTGTTGGACAAAATGAAGGTTCAGCTACTTATGTTCGACTTAAAGAAAAAGCAGCTGAAGCGTTAGGCATACACTCACAGGCGGTGAGATTACCCGAAGACATAACAGAGGAGCAGTTGCTCAAGCAAATTGATAAGCTTAACCTGGATACTAAAATTCATGGCATCTTTATTCAACTTCCTCTCCCCAAACATATAAATGAAAATAGAGCTCTGAATGCTATCTTGCCCGAGAAGGATGTAGATGGATTTCACCCTATGAATGTAGGCAAAGCCTGGTTGGGGCAAGAAGCATTTCTTCCTGCAACACCAGATGGAATTCGTGAGATACTTACCCGATATGGCTACAGCAATTTGAAGGATAAACATGCAGTGATTGTAAGCGTGGACAATTTGGTAGGGAAACCCCTGGCGTCCATTCTTGTTCAAGAAGATGTGGGAGTAAATGTGACTCTTTGCCATCCTTCTACTCCAAACTTATCCGATTATACTCGTCAAGCAGATATATTAGTTGTTTCAGTGAATAAGGCAAAGTTTATTACTGCAGATATGGTTAAAGAAGGCGTAATAGCGATAGATTTTGGCGCTAACTACATAGAAAATCCTGCCGATAAGACGAAGAAGAAGTTAGTAGGCGACATAGACTTTGAAAAGGTCAAGGAAAAAGCCGAGGCAATTACACCTGTTCCTGGTGGAGTAGGCCCCATGACGATTACTATGCTCCTGTGCAGCACTGTCAAAGCAGCAAAAATAATGTCACATAGCCGATTATGAAAACAGGGGAGGTATCATAAACATGGAAATACTAGATAATATTCCGATGCACCTGGATATTAACGAGGTATCGAAAAAGCTGCACCTGGATAAGAAGAAAGGATTTTCAAATACTGCTCAAGAACTGGTTGAGCTTGCTAATTCTCTGATCCACCCCAAGGCTATTTACGAAGTTTCATACGTTGATAATAAGAATGAAGACACGGTGGATATCGGTAGCGTGAAATTCACTAGCCATGTACTCAGGGTTAATTTAGATAAGATAGGAAGAGTTTTTCCATACATTGTAACAATTGGAAAGGAATTAGAGGGGAGGATTGCTTCCTTTGATGATTTGTTAAAGCAATACTGCCTGGAGGAAATAGGAAATATAGTTGTAGAGTCCACTATAAAATACCTCGAGGATTACTTGAAGAGGAGATATAGAATTGAACAAATATCAATCATGAGCCCGGGAAGCCTAAAGAATTGGCCAATAACGCAGCAAAAACAACTGTTTTCAATCTTTGGTAATGTTGAAGATTTGATTGGAGTTAGATTGACCGACAGTTCGCTTATGATTCCCAAAAAATCCGAATCTGGAATATGCTTTCCTACAGAAGTCAAGTTCTATAGTTGTCAGTTATGCCCCAGGGAGAACTGTGAGGGAAGAGCAGCACCTTATGACAAGAACCTGGCAGAAAGTTATAGAAAAGAAGTATCGGGATAAAACTTCAAGATTCTTCTTTTGTAGATGCTGAATTTTTCCTGATATCCATCCGAGACGGCAACTTTCAGAATCGCCCCAAAGCTGCTCTCTGTCTCAACTGTAACAGTTTGGTTCCACGAATCAAACAAGTTGATAGTGGCGCGCCTAGAGGGATTTGAACCCACGACCCCCGGTTCCGAAGACCGGTGCTCTTGTCCGCTGAGCTATAGGCGCAAGGGTGAGTGATGGGATTTGAACCCACGATCTCCAGGGCCACAACCTGGCGCCTTAACCACTGGGCTACACTCACCACAAGTACAAGGTATTATACTTGATAACTGTCAGTGCTTTCAATTAATTGTACTCGTCCATATAATCAGAGGCAACCGGACTGCATTTCTTGAATTTCGTTTTTTACATAGAACCATCGTGTTGTACGGAAGCTGAGATACATGGATAACACTAATGGTATGGTTAGTGATGGTATTGACAAAGAAATCTCACCGCGATATTATATACTACATGCAGGAATACGCATATAGTCAAGAAATTTATAGCTTGTGTGGGCTAGTCAAAGTTTTTAAAGCGCTATCCGACGAAACCAGGATTAGGATTTTGAGAATTCTCCTGAAAAGAGAGTGCTGTGTCTGCGAAGTCATGCAGGCTCTGGACATTTCTGAATCGAGGGCCTCACGGAACCTGAAAATCCTTTATGAGGCGGGACTGCTCAATCTCAAAAAGGATGGACTCTGGACACTGTATTCTCTGGACCAAAAAAAAATGGAGCCGTATTTGGGGGAAATCGTTAGAATGGTGGAAAAGGCGCTGAGGAACAATGAAACCGCCCTGAGAGACAGGCAGCGTCTGGAAGGGGCAGGAAGGGTGGGACCTGCTTGCGTGCAACGAAGGAGGCGCGAAAAAAGGTGAGAACTCTTTTTTTGGGCATTATATGCGCTTATGCGCACCTTAGGATTTAGTTTTAACTGGGAGGATAGTCAATGGAAGTTTTTTTGCAGCTTATGCAGGGTGGGCTTGATGCCTTACTGGAATACCTCTCGCTGCACGTCCTGACCTGTCTTGTGCCGGCTTTTTTCATCGCCGGTGCCATTTCCATATTCATCTCGCAGGGGGCAGTGCTGAAGTACTTTGGCCCCAGCGCGAAGAAGTCACTTTCTTATGGCATAGCTTCGGTTTCCGGCATAGTGCTCTCGGTATGCTCCTGCACCGTGCTTCCCCTCTTCGGCGGCATATATAAGAGAGGCGCTGGTATCGGGCCTGCGATCGCTTTTCTGTATTCCGGCCCTGCCATTAACATCCTGGCCATCGTCTACTCGGCAAGGCTCCTGGGTTATGACCTGGGGGTTGGCCGTGCCATCGGCGCCATTCTCTTCTCCGTTGTCATCGGCCTCATCATGGCCGCCATCTACCACAGAGAAGAATCTCAGAAAGACGCCTCCGCCTTTGCCATGCTGGCAGCTGATCATGAAGGAAAGAGCCAACTACAGCAACTGCTCTTTTTCGCTGTACTGGTGAGCATTCTAATTTTCGCTGCATCCAGACAATGGATAGTGACCGGGGCACTGCTGGCGGTTCTGGCAGTCCTTCTGTGGCGCTGGTTTACCAGAGAGGAGTTCAAACAGTGGATGGGGGAGACAGGACATTTCGCCCGCCTTGTGCTCCCCTGGCTTCTGGTGGGGGTATTTGTAGCCGGCATACTGAAGGTAGCCATTCCCGAATCGGTGATGACCTCAGTTGTCGGCGGAAACAGCCTCCAGTCTAATTTCATAGCCTCTTTTCTGGGATCTGTGATGTACTTCGCTACGCTTACTGAAGTTCCCGTGGTTAAGGCTTTCCTGGAACTTGGTATGGGAAAAGGCCCGGCACTGGCATTGCTTCTTGCCGGACCGGCGCTTTCTCTTCCCAATATGCTCGTTATTCGAAGCATCATGGGAACCAGAAAAGCGCTGACCTACATTGCCCTGGTAGTGGTGATGGCAACGTTCTCGGGATATGTTTTTGGGATGATAGTGCAGTAGAGGGCTGGATAAGTGATGAATGGAAACAACCTTCCCTGTGACTGGATATGTGGCAAACAAGAGAATCTCATAAGGAGGTGAGAGAGATGATAAGAGTAAAGATATTTGGTTCTACACCACCGTGCGCCAAGTGCAAAGAGGTGGAAAGAAGGGCGAAAAAGGTGGCTGAAAAATATCCTGGTAAGGTGGAGGTGTCCAAATTTGACGCTTTGTCGCAGGAAGCTGGCATGTACGGTGTAATGCTCATTCCGACTGTGGTGATAAACGATAGAATTGTGGCCATGGGCAAAGTCGTTTCTGAGGGTGACTTGGAGAAGTTAATCAAGAAGGAAATGGAGAGATAATCATGCCAGTAAAAATGGAGGTGTTCAGTGGAGACCCACCCTGCCCAGGGTGCCTTGCTATCTTATCGCTTGCAGACAAATTTGCCCAAAAATATGAGGGCAAGCTGGAAATAATCAAATTTATTGGAGAGGAAGCAATGGATAAATTTGAAAAATATAAGCTTGGTTGTGTGCCAGCAATCGTCATTAATGAGAAGATAAGAATCGAAGGAATATGTCCCAGCCAAACCACTTTATATAATGCATTAAGGGAGGGCGGCCTATGAGCAAAGTAAAGATAGAGGCATTTTTATCAATCCCAACCTGCTCCGGCGGTGTCAGCCTGTCCAAATTACTTAAGGAAATCGAAGAGGAATTTGGCGACAAGGTGGAGGTAATTACCTATAAAGGACGTAATGAGTTATTCGAAAAATACAACTTGACTGTAGCACCGGCAGTAGTTGTTGGAGAATTAGTTAGAATAATGGGAGTCTGCCCCAGTAGAGAGTCCTTAATTTCCGCTATATGTGAAGCAGGGCTGGAATAAATGAACACGCCAGCCAATTCGAGGACTCAATTTCTCCTGCTTCTTATATTGGTAGTCGGGTTACTTTGCTCCTGTGGAAGTCCTACTCCTATAGCACCTTCAGCTTCAGACACTTCTCCAGGCCCGGCTGACAAGGTTGAGATTGTCTATTTTCATCGGACACAACGCTGCTCTTCTTGTGTCTATGCCCAGGAATGGGCATTCTACACTATGGAAACTTACTTCAAGGATGAGCTGGCTAGCGGCAAGCTAACTTTTGAGGTAGTCGATGTAGAGGATAAAGAAAACACTGCTATGGTCAAGAAATATGGTGCTTTTACAATATCACTGTTTATCAATACGATAAGAGATGGCACTGACCACATCGAAGAGGTGACGGAAACCTGGTTACTCGTGGGCGATGACGAGGCATTTGTCGAGGCAGTGAGGAGCCAGATCGAGAAAAGCCTCAGCGGGATAAGCTGATGGATTTAGGTGGTATAGTACACCAACTCTCCGACGGTTTTAATATTCCAGTGCTTTCAGCACTGCTTTTGGGGTTGCTAACTGCAATTAGTCCCTGTCCGATGGCCACTAACATTGCTGCCATAGCATATGTCAGTCGCAAAGTGACAAACCGCAAGTACGCTGTTATGACTGGAACACTCTATACGCTGGGGCGCATGCTTTCCTATTCTATACTTGGCATCCTGATCATCGTGGTAGGGCTCGAGATCCCCGGGATCGCTTCATTTTTTCAGGATTTTGGCGAGCGAATCTTAGGGCCACTTCTGATAGTGGTGGGGCTGATAATGCTAAACATAGATAGGTTTTCTTTTAGTCTGGGAGGTGGGAAACTAGCTTCAATAGGAGGGAAGGTTGCTGATTGGGGGATTATAGGTGGATTCCTCCTGGGTGCTCTTTTTGCTCTAGCTTTTTGTCCTTATAGCGCTATTCTATTCTTTGGAGTATTGATACCTTTAGCCCTCAAATCTAGCGGCGGTGTGATGCTGCCGGCGGTGTTTGCCATCGGCACCGGCCTGCCTGTTTTAATATTTGGCACGCTTATAGCTGCTGGCGTAACCAGGGTTTCCACCTGGCTCAACGCGATTGCCCACGTTCAAAGAGTCACACGGATGATGGTTGCCATTATCTTTATAGGAGTGGGAATATACTATGTGATATTGTGGATACAGGCCTGAGTGTCTGGCATTAAAGTCTACACGATCCACCGCCAAAAGACATCATACAGGCAGATAACGATGACCATGTTGATTTGCTTCGCGTAGATATTGTCATAGCAGGCCTGAGCTACCTTAGTGGCAGCAGCCAGGACAATAAGGTGATTAAATTCTTGATTTCTGATATACTGCTTTGCTATTCTAATTCTAATGCTATTTTGCTAATGGAGTCAGATTTGTTTAAGAAGGGATGGATAACAGGCTTAGCTATTGCGGTCGTTGCTATTTTTTTTACGGCAGGTTGTGCTCCAGTTAACCACCAGCCAACTATCACCAGCATTGAAGCTATGCCAGAGGCGATTTACCCATCAGGTAGTTGTCAAATTGAATGCGCTGCTTCAGATGATGATGGAGATGAGCTAAGCTACGAGTGGTCGGCTGGCAAGGGCCACATAGATGGTGATGGGGCTATTGTTGCATGGAACGCCCCAGAGTCTGAAGGTATCTATAGCGTTACGGTTAAGGTAACTGATGGCAATGACGGAGAAGCTTCTAACTCTATAGCTATTAGTGTGAGGGACAACAATCCGCCAATTATTGTTAGCTTGACAGCAGATACGGATTGGGTTGAACCGTCAAATAGTTGTCAAATTGAATGCGTTGCTTCAGATGATGATGGAGATGAGCTAAGCTACGAGTGGTCGGCTGATGGAGGTGATATTTCTGGCACAAATTCGGTTGTCACATGGACTGCTCCTGAGACAACGGGCCTCTGCAATATCGCAGTTGTAGTCACTGATGGCCACGGCGAAGAAGATACAGCCTTATTAGCTATTACTGTGGCGCTTAATCCCCCACCGATTATCGAAGACCTGGTTGTCACCAGCGAACAACCCAAGTACGTGAAGAGAGGAGAGGAAAACCCCGACAGGTACAAAATACTGAAAAGCAAAAGTTGTGAAATTGAGTGCGTTGTTACGAACGCGAGCGATGAACTAACTTACGAATGGGCATGCGGCGGAGGCGAGATTTCTGGAGAAGGCTCTGTGGTTACCTGGATAGCGCCCCCTGACCGAGACGCAGTTACTATTGCAGCAACAGTGTCTAATGCTGAAGGGGAGGTAGCTAGTAAGAACATAGTTTTTGAAGTGGAAACCTGCTCATGCTCGCTTAAGAACTGGGGGCAGGAGGTAGATAGCATCTCTAGCTAAGCGGCACAAGTTTCACTTTACCCCAAATTCCTATCTTGTCGCCTTTGATAATAACTATGCCGTGCAACCCCTCTATTTTCTGAGCCTTCTCTATTGCCTTAGAAATATCTTCTCTGCTTTTGACCGAATTGCCTATAGCGGTAGCTATAGCATCGGCTAAAGCCGTTGATGGTGAAAGAGCTACAATGGCATCGGCGTTGCCTAAGTTCAGGGAGTGTCCTATCGTTGCTGAAGAAGTACATACACCTAAAGGCGTTTCCTGTGGCTTGATTTCCAGCGCGATTTTTCCTGTAAAGGGAGACTGCCCGGCATAGATTCCCACTAATCTTTTCTGTGATACTTTGAGGAAAATATCACCGCCATTTTCCACGATTATCTCAGGCGAAAGGGGAAGTAAATCCCTGCCCACAATTTCGGCAATAGCTCCAGCCACCGCTGCCATGGGGCCGACGCCAGCTAACTGTGATGCTCTGGACATTTCTTTAACTATAGTCGGAGCCCCTTCTTCCACTGGATAAGGCTGCAATGTAGTTAGAAAGAGTGGATGGTATTCTATGTACTCTTCCAGTGATGTACGGTGCTTTAGTACAGACTTGAGAGCTTTGCTCTTGAGGTCACGCTGGGCTCGAATATACAAGTTGGTTTGCTTTACCACTACATTGAAGGAAACTAAGTCACTGTCTTTGATCCAGTGTCGATAAGTTTGTGGTTCACGCATTTAGAAATATAATCTCATAGCTCGAGGTGGACAAGCTTTAACACATAATCCGCAGATAACGCATTTATTGTGGTCAAAGAGCACTTTCCTGGTTTTTGCTTCCAGGGAAAAGGCGCCGCTGGGACAAATGGCAACGCATGCTCCACAGTGGGTGCACCTGGCTTCATCGCGTACCACATCTTGTGAGAGAGACTGAATTTCTACACCCACGCTGGCGAGATACTGGATGCCCTTGTCATAGTTTTTCTGGGTGCCACCCAATTCCATGATTAGCAACCCTTCTTCTCCAGGCGATACTGAAGCCTTAAGGATGTTGAATTTGAGATTGAACTCCTTAGCCAGGCGGTAGACAACCGGTTGCCCTGTCACGTGTGGGGGGAAATGAAGCACTATCCTTTTAGAGATATCCATTTTATCACTCAGCTATTGGCCTTTCTTTAAAAGGCTTAAAAACTATATCTGACTCTGTCCCGGGCAAATGAGCTACAGGCTCAGTAAGCAGGAATTCTCCTTTCTCTATCCACTCTTTCAGTATGCCAGCAATCTCTACCGCTTTAGGGTAGCTGGACAGGGAAGCAGTGGGCACATCCTTTCCTTGGATATTCACGTGGCCGCTTTTAAGTTCAGCATAGCTAATCTCGCATATAATTTCTGGCCTTCTTTGAGGATAAGCTTCGGAGTAATCCACAATGGGAGCAAAAATATCGGCATCGCTTACAGTAGTGTAGCGCAAGATTTCCTCGGATAGTATAGGTATGGGGATGCCTATGCCTACCGTCAGTGTACAGCCATAGCCAAGCATGCTCGTTCCAACCAGCCATTCTGGTTTCATCTGCTTCAAATCACCAATGAGCGATAAAGAGCCTGCTCCCTCTCTGGGTACACCGTTTTCTCCTCGGGGAACATGGGGGTTATGTTGTGTACCGTGCCAGGCAACATAGCCGATGCCACCGCCAATGAACACTCTTGTTCCCACGCCTATAGTTTTATAATAAGGGTCATTTAGAAGAGGGGAAAGCTGCCCCGAGGTAGAGTAATGGGCATTGCCTAAATTTGGCTTTAACACCCCCATATAGGTATAAATCGTTCGATCTGATAGATTCGCGCCGACATTATAGTTTTGATAGGCGTTTCGTATATTAAACAGGATGGCATTATTGATGTCTTTAAGGTTAACCCAGCTTTCCAGCTTTCTTCTGGGATAACAATCCGTGCCATAAGCAGTAGCTACCAGCCTGATATCTTTTCCTGCTACCAGTTCTTCAATAACATGCCCACCACCATAATTAAACTCGCCGGGGTGAAATTTATTTCTGGGGTCATCATCAGGTAGCGCATTAGCCCCAAGAAACACATCTGCAGCAGCCAGGCCAGTGTATACCGGAATATCGTTGAGGTAAGCCTTGCCGCCACCGAGCTTTATTTTGGGCTGGGAATGGCCAAAATTGAGGAATACTCCGGAGGAGCACATAGGGCCGAAAGTACCGGTAGTCACCACGTCAATTTCCTCCGCTGCCTTACGCACACCCTTTTCCCTGGCAATATCAATTACCTCTTCAGCAGTGACCACCACCGCCTTTCCTCTTTTTATTTTCTCGTTAATTTCAGCAATCGTTCTTAACATCATTTCTTAACAATCTATCTGTTACTCTGCGCCGTCTGGGTGAATAATCCCTTATTTCAACAACTCTATAGCCAATTTAGCTGCCTTTCTGCCGGATAATAGCATGCCACCGAATACTGGTCCCATCCTGGAGGAGCCGAAGACAGCGTTCGCTGCCATGCCAGTAGCTATTAACCCTGGATAAACTTCTCTGGTATTCTCGATGATTTCTCTTTCCGCTACTTCAATCCACATTGGTTTTTCGCCAATAACATCCCCTGTTGCGGTCCTTAATTTGCCTCCCATTTTCCTGGTAACCATGTGGCAAATTTCACAATCGTGTCCTGTGGCGTCTATTACTAATTTAGACCTTGCAGCCAAAGGGTCGACATGTAAATTTGCTAAAAGAACAGAGCTCCAGTTTAATACTACTCCACTAACCTTATCAGCTTCCCTAATGACTATATCCTCAACACTGATCAGGTTAAATATCTTTGCTCCAGCTTTTATGGTAAGAGAACAAAGGGTTGAGGCTAGTTCCACAGCGCTAGCGACATAGTAGTTCCCTTCGTACGCAGTACTGGCAACTCCAAATTCATCCAGGATTTCTTTAGCCTCATCCTGTACTACAATTTTGTTGAACATCATGCCACCTCCCCAGATACCACCCCCTGCGCTTAATTTTTTCTCAAATATGGAAGTTTTGATTCCTTCTTTTGCCAGGTAATAAGCAGCAGTCATTCCTGCTGGGCCAGCGCCTACAATGGCTACATCAAGCTCCATTGCATCAAGCAGGTCTTTTATATAGCTTTCCGTTATAGCCCGGGAAATAATAACTTCATCCATTCGAAGAGCACCTGAATTGAAATAGCTTAAGTAGTATACACTTCATGGAGCTTAAATTTCCAGTTACTATTCTGACCTGATTCTCCAAGCCCATTCTATCTCAAGCATTTTGTTCTATTGTCTTTATCTTAAGAGGAGTAGTTGTTACCTGGGTCACTTCTTTTTTGAAATCTGCTCTGGCTGATAAGGGTTAACATGAACCATAACATCCTGTACATGCTCAAGTGTGTTCATAAGCCTACTTCTTATTTCGGCGGCTATTCCATGGCCTTGCTCCACGGTGAGCTTGCTACTCACAGCTATCTCCATATCAATGGTGAAACTAGAACCACGACGATGCACCCTGAGGTCATCAATTGCCTTAATCCTTCCAACCTCTAAGGTAGCGGCTCTAATTTGATCCATAACCGCTGAGCTTGGTCTTTCATCCATCAAGATCCCAATATTTGGACGCAGAATAGAAATGGAGATATTCACAATAAAGCCGGAAACAACAAGGCCGGCTACAGGATCTAAATATTGGAAACCTAATCTGGCTCCGAGTATAGCGACTAAAACAGCCACCGAGGAGTAAGCATCCGAGCGGTGATCCCAGGCATTGGCAATAACAGCAGGGCTATTATTCTTTTTCCCCACTTTAAGTGTATAACGAAACAGGCCTTCTTTTACAACTATGGAAGCAACGGCTGCTACCAGAGCAATCGTAGCTGGAGTTTGGAGATGTTTGTGGGCAATGAGGTGAATGGCGGAAACACCGACAAAAACTCCGGTAGCAAGAATTATGAGGGCGACTAGAAAGGCAGCGATAGTCTCTGCATTGGCATGGCCGTAAGGGTGGCTTTCGTCTGCTGGTTTTTCTCCAATCCGTAGGCTTACATAAACAGTTCCTGTGGCCAGGCAATCGGAGATAGAGTGAATGGCATCGGCTATCATAGCATAGCTGAAACCAAGTATACCGGCGAGCATCTTGAAAATTGCTAGCGCTACATTGATGCCAAGCCCTACTAAGGTGCAGGTTTTAGGATCACGAAAATCAACTTTTGGCATAAACCCTCGTCTTCTATAGTAGTGGGGTTACCACACCCCAAATCCATAATCTCCTTTTCTAAAATATATTCCAAATCCTCTCTCAAGTATCCGATAGCTTGAGCTTAGGACATGAGGTTGGCTCCGCAAGCATGACTTGGGCAACAGTTCTGTCGGGCTTGCTTAGCTATTCGAGCATATCTTTTCTTCACCACTTATTTGATTCTCTCCTTCATAATTCACCTCATGACATTTGCATGGCGACAGCACTCGTTAACTAAAGCAGCGTACACAATATCCTGCGGGCCGTAAAAAAGACCAGCAAGTAAATTGCCATCTAAATTTCAGCCACCACTGACGATAAACTGAATAGTGAGTTCATCATTCTTCTTCACTGGGCTATCCAATTTCAGTGTATATGAATTCGTCGATTTAATAAAGATCTGGTAAAGGCCTCGCAACTCCTTTTGCCTGACGCTAATTTCCTCTTTAATGCCAGGAAATCGCGCCTCCAAATTGTCAAGGCACTGGCCAACATTTCGCCCTTCTGCCTCAACCAACCCCTGACCACCGGTCAAGTGCTTCAGATGCCAAGCAACTCTTACCTTGATGCTCATTGTAGCTCACGCGATTCGGGCGAAAATTGTTCTCCCCTTTGCTTAACCACTTTCTACTCTGGTGCCAATTCCTCTATCCCAAGCTCCCGAATCTTCTCCAGTTTTGGAATTCCCGTTTTCCTATCCCACCCTCGAAGCTCGTAATATTCGTCCAGCATTTTCTCAAAATCCTCTACCGGAATACTCCAGCCCGTATCCTCCAGGGGCTCAGTAAATCTCCTGGGCAGTGTGTCATCCTTTCTAGAGAGGCCTTCACGAACGTTAAATAGTCTGGTTACATTATAGGCTCTCTCACCCAGAGCCATGAACCATTTTTCATCGGCATCCCACCCAAGGGAAGTAAGCGCCTCTGTCAACCACTCTGCCGAATATGGTGCACAATCGCATGTTATAAGGCTCCACGCAGCAGCGTTATAATCCTGCAATCGCTTCACCAATGCGGCTTTCCCCGTAGTAGTGAACGGATCTAGCGTTTTGCCAAAAACTTCCGCACCGGTTGGGTACGCTCTCTGATGACAAGCGCCTCTATCAGCTGTGGCATAAGCAAGGGCCATCCCTCTCGACCCTCTGGGGTCATACCCAGCAACTTCAAGCCCCTTAACATGAACGGCAAAATCCCCTGCGCCCTTCGCAATTTTCGCCGAAGCCGCTCTTACGCCTTCGGCCAGAAGGTCCCCTATCCCCTCCCTGGTAGCTATCATTTTTACTAATTCTACCTGTTTGTCCGAATCGCCAAAGGGAATCTTATAATCTATCAGGCCTTTCTCTGAGCATTCCATAGCAAAGGCAATGACATCTCCCAAGGACATCACGTCAATGCCATATTCATTAGCCAGCCTTATGGATTCTAACACTGTGCTCAAATCGCCCTGCCCACAGTTTGCTCCGAGCAGTACCACAGGCTCATACGATACTGTAGCTTCAGTGCCTGCAAAAGGGCCTTCATTCGCCCTCACTGTATTGCCACAGCCTAGGGGGCATAGATAGCAGCTACATTTTTTTATAACATTCGGTCGCAGTGCAGCTTCATTAATATTTTTAATCTGCTCAAATGAGCCCGCAGTAAAGTTCCGGGTCGGCACGATATGTGCTTCATTGCACATGTCGATATTGGGAGTGAACATGCCACCACTGAAAAACTCCCTGAGGTCCTTGTTATCGGCAAGGCGTCTAAAATGTTTCTTCTGGAGCTCTTTTGTTTTCTCAGGAATCTCGAGCTTGCCGTTGCTCTTAATGGCAATGGCCTTCAGATTCTTTGACCCCATAACAGCACCAATGCCACAACGCCCTGCCGCTCCAGGGCGCCCACTCCCGGTCACATTGTTCAATATACATGCAAATTTGACCAGATTTTCCCCACCAGGGCCAATCGATGCCACACTAAAACCTGGATAATATTCGCTTGTCTCCGTAGTGCTCTTTCCTTTAAGAGTGGAACAAACGTCTTCCAGCGCCATATTTTGCCCATCTATCTTCAGAACAACCAAATTTGGACTTTTCCCTTCAATGATAATCCCGAGATACCCTGCCTTCCTTAGCTCATACGAAAAGTTGCCGCCGGAAAAAGAATCAGCGTATGCTCCTGTCAAAGGTGACTTCGTCACCACCGCATAACGCGTACAACTGGGCATGATGCCTGTTAAGGGACCAGTCATAAATATGAGTTTGTTATCAGGCCCCAGTGGGTCAGTCTTAGTCCTTAACTCTTTATAGAGATAATAGGCGCCTAACCCCTTTCCACCAACATATTTATGCATTAACTCAGGCGGTATTAGTTCCTCCTTCACCAACCCCTCTGACAGGTTAATCTTTAGCAACCTATATTTTTCCATTGCATTTCGTCTCCTGTGATTAGTTAATATTCCTGGCTGTTTTTATCTTCAGCAATTGGCCATTGACCCTTGTGTTTTGGTGACAATCTACAACTGTGTCTTATTCCCTTATCTGTACACTACTTGGGTCTGCTGTTCCCATTACTAAGCATCCTTTGGCTGCTCAGGACGTACAGCTCCTTCTGACCCGAGCATCTCGCCGTTTCGGCTCGCCTCTTTTTGTCTTTGCCGCTCGACTAATTCCTGCAACGTAGTAGTCTCTAAGACTCTATTCATCGCCCTCTTTAGCTCTCTCCAAATATCACACGCGGCACAAGAACCAGCACGCGGGCATATATCAGGATCATTAACACACTCTACCGGGGCAATCGACCCTTCGAGGAGTCGAATTACCTCGTTGAGCCTAATTTTTTCAGGTGGCTTAAGCAGTGAAATTCCACCGTGAGCCCCTCGAGTACTTCGTATTATCTCTCCCGATACGAGAGGCGTGACCAGATGCTCCAGATACGGCAGAGAAATTTGCTGTCTTCGAGCAATGTCTTTCAGATGTACTGGGCTTTCATCGGAGTGCAAGGCCAAATCCAAAAGCGCTCTCGTACCATATCGCCCTCTAGTAGAAAGTTTCATCGCATTATATTGTTGACTAAATAAATCAACATGGTATAGTACCAACGAGCAATAACGCTGTCAAACGTTAGTTTTCAACCTGCTCGTAAATCCCTATATCACCCTTCCCATTACGGATAATACGAGGTGACGAGGCATTGCCCACAGGCAAAACTTCAGCTGCTAGCTAAACTTGGCCATCACACCAATCAAGGCTCACTGCCTCCGCAAACCCTGCATTCAGGGCTCCTGGCCAAATTGGCTATGGTGAACTCCATCCCTTCACCATCAATATACAACATCCTGTTGGTGAGCAAATTACCAAAACCGGCAAGAAGCTTAACTACTTCCGTAACCTGTAGAGCAGCTATCAATGCCGGAGCCATGCCGAAAACCGGAATTACTCCCTTGCCTTCCGGAATTTCAGGGAAAATACAAGCAAAGCAGGCAGTTTCCCCGGGAATTATAGTGGTAATTTCACCAATGAGCCCATTAATTCCTCCGTGGATGAAAGGAATTCTTTCTGCCACACATGCTGAGTTAAGAATAAACCTGGTTTCGAAATTATCCATCCCATCTATTACCACATCTGCTCCTATAATAATGTTCCGCACATTTTCCTGAGTAATTCTCTCGAAAAGCGGGCTAATCTTTATCGAGGGATTCAATTTAGCCAGTTTCCGTGCTGCTGAGAATGGTTTCTCCTCTCCGATATCCTCATCCCAATAGAGAATTTGTCGGTTTAAGTTAGAGAGCTCCACGCGGTCACAATCCACTAGTGTAATATGCCCTACACCAGCACAAGCCAAATATGTAGAAGCGCTGGCCCCCAATCCACCAAGTCCAGCTACGACTACGTGAGAGCGTTTAAGTTTCTCTTGCCCCTGCCGACCAAAACTTGGGTGTAGGATCTGCCGTCCATATCTGCTGAGATCATTATTTGTAAGCACATTCTCCTTCGTTCTTTTCATTAAGTTTTTACTTTGCCTCTTTTGAACTATCAAAATTGTAAGCCCAACACCTCAGAGAAATCAATGTACTATATACATCATTAATTAAATTCAGTCCGGGGTAATCCCTGGCATAGACCTTTAAGATAAACACAGATAGATAAGGTATGACGAAATCGCTGAACAGTCAGGTTGCCACTCACAGATTAAGGCCAGTGTGAAGCTATGGACAAAACCCCCCTGAATCTGGTATAAATACTCAATTAATTTGCCAGCTAACAATATGTCAAATTTTTCTCCATCAGATGCGGCCAGAGCGGTTTGGAGGGGCGCGCGTAATCATATAACTAATCGCCCCCTGGTTGTTTCCTTCGAGGTAACGCTTTCCTGTAATTGTAACTGCCGGCATTGCGATCTTGGCGGCATAATAAAAGACGAAAAACAACTTAAACCGGATGATTTTGCACGGTTAACTCGATCTCTGAATCCACCGCTAGTGCAAATCTCAGGTGGCGAGCCGCTCCTGCGCAAAGATATAGTAGATATTGTCAGGGCTATCAAGCAATCTAGAGGAACATCCTATCTGATGCTCGTCACTAATGGGGCGCTATTGAATGGGCGCAACTATCTGCAGATGCATGAATCAGGGCTAAATCAGTTATCAGTATCATTGGACTTCCCTGATGAGCGCCACGATGATTTTCGGCGACATAGAGGTTTATATAAACATCTGGATGAAACACTCCCCCAGCTTGCAAAGTTTGGCTATAGAGACATTATCTTAAACACGGCTATAACGAAAGACAATTTGAAAGACGTATTACCTTTAGCTCAAAAGGCCAAGGAATGGAATGTATCTATATCGTATAGCGCATATACCCCACTGCGGACAGGCAATAGCAGCTACTCTATCAATGACGGGGAAGACCTGGAGCTTTTGCGTAAGACCATTTATGAACTTATAGAATTAAAGAAACGAAATGATCATATAACCAACTCCGAAGCTGTGCTTTTAAACACTATTAAGTTTTTTGAGCAAGGTTATATGCCAAATTGCAAAGCTGGCGTGAGATTCCTTGTTGTAATGCCCGATGGAGCATTTGTCCCATGTTCACTGCATCGGCACAGGTACTTCAATCAAAGAGACATGATGGAAAACTTCTCACAGACTAATCAATGTGGTGCGTGCTATGTAAGCATAAGATCTTATACCGACCAGTCGCTTTGGAAACTATTGAAAGATGCTCCAGGATACGGCAAACGACTTTTTATTAAGTCAGCATAAACCGGGCAAACTTCAAATACCCCGTAGTCCATAACCTAAAGTAAACAAATAAGCCTCAATGAGGCATCTGATCAGTCGTCCAGCGAAACAGGCAAGGATGAATTTCCATAGAGGGAACCGTGATGACCCGGCGACGATTCCTATAAGGTCAAAAATAAGCACGGGCAACAAGGCAAAAAGGAAAATGGCGAAGCTCCCATGGTGTTCCATCCATGATTCAGCCTTTTTATATTTCTCTGAATATTTGCCAGGGATTATGTTTTTCCCCATATAGCCAACAAAATAGCTACTTAATTCTCCTATGGTTGCGCCTGCAGTGGCTATTATTCCAAGCCATAAAGGATTCAAAGTTGCTCCTGCTCCTATTACGGCCGCTTCCCAGGGAAGCGGGAAAAGAATGGTGACGCAAGAAAGAGATATCAAGAAAATCCCAAAGTAGCCATAGGACAGCCATTTCCCCGACTCCAGATAAGGGCGGGCAAAGAAAAAAATCGCCACGGATAGAGCAAGAACCGAAATAAAAGCTGATATTTGGAACGATTTACGAGTCAAAAATTCTTTCTGCGGGTGCAGGAATTGGATTTTGGAAGTAATAGACATACCGTTCAGACTATAGCATAATTTCTGTCATTCCTTGCTAATGGCGTGTCAGTTGCTTCCTTTGTTATGTGAGAGAGCGAGCCCCTCTGGCGTAGAATAATTCCTTTATGTAAGCCGGCGCTTTTGTTAAAATAGCCAGTGTAGCCAGGCTAAATTTAAGCGACAAAAAAGAATGCCCGGACGAGGAGAGTAAGAATGAAAATCACTATCGTTTATGACAATGAAGTAAAGAAAGTGGCGCTGAGAGCGGATTGGGGGTTTTCTGCTCTCATAGAAACAGAGAATGCTTCGCCGATTTTGTTTGATACCGGTGCCGATAGCTCTATATTGCTGCATAACATGAATGAGCTGAGCATTGACCTAAAGGATATAGCCACGATTGTAATCTCACATGCTCATGGAGACCACACGGGAGGGCTTATTGATATTCTCAAGGCAAATAAGGACGCTGAACTCTATATTCCGAGTTCATTCCATACTAATATCACAGGGAGAAAAATAACCGTAGTTAAAGAGGCTATTCAAATTGCTGAGGATGTCTTTTCTACTGGCGAGTTGGAGGGTGTAGAACAGTCCTTAGCGCTCAGAGTGGATAAAGGAATATTTGTAGTAGCAGGATGCTCTCACCCTGGTGTGGGGAACATATTTAAAGCTGCTGCAAGGTTCGGTAAAGTCTATGGAATTGCTGGGGGGCTTCATGGATTTCGCGATTTTAAGATTTTAGATGAACTATCGCTAATTTACCCTTGCCATTGCACTCAATACAAGAAGAAGATAAAGGAGCTATTTAAAGATAAAGTTGTGGAGTGCGGAGCTGGATTAGTTATTGAACTGTAATTTATAAATTTCTGCAATCCCTTTCACCGAATAGCTTAGCTCCTATCCTAACTATGTTAGCACCTTCTTCTATGGCAATTTTATAAGAATTCGTCATGCCCATCGAAAGATACTTCATTTCTACGTTGAGTAAATTAAGCCTTTTGATTCTCCCAAATATCTTTTTAGTTTCCACAAAATAAGGCCTTGAATCTGCAGGGTTTCCGAAGCGGGGCCCCATGGTCATAAGCCCCATTATTTTGATGTTCCGCAAGGCGGAGATTTCTCTTATCAACCGTTCACCACCCTCTGGAAACACTCCCGATTTTTGTTCTTCGCGACCACTATTTATCTCAATCAATACCGGCATTATTTTGTTGATTTGAGCACACCGCTTATCAATTTCCATGGCTATTGTTAAAGAATCTACGGTTTCTATCATATCGAACATTTCCATCATTTTTCTTCTTACATTATGCTTTTGCAGAGTTCCAATAAAATGCCACTTTGCTTTTTTGCCAACCACTTCATATGCCCTTGTTGCCTCCTGGACATAATTTTCTCCTATGGTTTTTACCCCGGCCTCAATTGCCTCCAGGATTTCCTCAGGTGAGCGTGTTTTTGCTGCTGCTACCAGCTCGATACCTTCTGGTAGCTCAGATAGCATTGCTTCAACATTTTGTCTAATGGCGGTAATCATATCTTCTATTTACGATTGGTCTTCACTACGGCCATTGACCTTTCTTACGTTGGGTTTGGTTGCTGTGAGCCGCCAGGGACTCGAACCCTGAACCTGCTGATTAAGAGTCAGCTGCTCTGCCAGTTGAGCTAGCGGCCCGAGAACAAGCAAATATTAGCACTGAAAAAGGATAGAAGACAAGATTAGGAATAAATAAGCTTCCTCCTGCCCTTGATGCAGGAGGAAGCTTAACAATGCTTCAAACAGTTAAATCATTGCTTAGGCTACTTGCATTTTACTATAAAGGGTAAATCGGTTTTTGGTTTATGCTAGAATAGTCTTCGACGATGAGAACCATGCGCGAAATTGGCATAACTATACTTATAGCCATTGCTATCTTCGCTTCCGTTAAAGTTACAGTACAGGGCTATGAGGTACAACATTTTTGCATGCTGCCTGGCATAGAAGATGGTGATTTGGTCATGGTAGATAAAGTGAGCTATGTCTTCTCGGACCCTGAACGCGGTGAGGTGATTATATTTTGGCCGCCTGAACAAATTAAATCAGAAGTCCCGTTTATTAAACGAGTTATTGCCCTGCCAGGTGAAACCGTAGAAGTTAAAGATAACAAAGTTTTCATCAACGGCATCCCCATAGAAGAAGAGTATGTTAAGGAGCCACCACACTATATCATGCAAGCTAAAAAAATCCCCCGTGACGAATACTTTGTACTCGGCGATAATCGTAACAGTAGCAATGATTCGCATAGCTGGGGCACAGTGCCTCGTGACAACATCATTGGCAAGGCATGGTTTACTTATTGGCCCCCAGAGAGGTGGGGGTTGGTAGAGCATTATGACTATCCCGAGTTGGCCATAATAGGTTAATTTATAACTGAGTGTGAGGTGTAACTTGAGCGATGAAGCAATGAGGATATTTGAAATAGCTAGAGCCGTAAAAGAAGGGCATTTTTTACTCACCTCTGGATTACACTCACCTGTATATTGGGAGAAGTTTCGCATCTTGCAATACCCCAATTATACTGAAAAATTATGTCAGCTTATTGCACAATATTTTAAGGAGCTACAACTAAAAGTAGAGCTGGTTGCCGGACCAACCACTGGTGGCATTATCGTCGCTTTCGAGACTGCTCGCCAGATGGGAGTAGCGGGTATATTTGCTGAAAAAGAGGGGGGAATAAGGGTTTTCCGTCGTGACTTTAACATCGCACCTGAGGAGAGAGTTCTTATAGTTGATGATATTTTGACTACAGGTAGCTCAATCAGAGGAACGATGAACGCTGTGCACAAACTTGGTGGAGTTGTTATTGGCGTTGGAGTACTTGTCAACCGCAGCGCAGGAGAAATAGATTTTGGCGTGCCCCTCTTTAGCTGCGTACGCAGCTCCGCAGTAGTTTATAGGGCTGACGAATGTCCACTCTGTGCTGCTCATATCCCCTTAACAAGGCCTGGCAGTTAAAATAGAAGGCCGAATTTTTTGTGGAAGTTGGCATACATTCGGTAAATTATCGTTGCTACAGGATGTTTTGATATAATAGCTAATTAGTCTTGGGGCTGTAGCTCAATTGGGAGAGCGCCTCCCTTGCACGGAGGAGGTCAGGGGTTCGAATCCCCTCAGCTCCACAGGGGTAAGATAGAACCAGATAAATGTTAGGTATGAGGGTTGGTGCCAGATAGTGTACATAACCCTGGCCCATACCATAGAAAAGGCCACACCAAATACAACCTTGTAAACGTTAGTGCCCAGTCTGGTTATTTTCGTAATCAACCTTTTCATAAGCTTTTTAATTGTCAGACGATACTATGTCATTCTGTACGAAAGCTACAATAGACTGCTACCTGTTTTTGCTAGATATCGTAGGGTGACGATATCGAGATTATACTTCTGACCAGGCTAACGAGATTTAATGAGAAGCACCGGGACACCGGACTGACGAACCACTTCGTCAGAAACACTTCCAAGGATAGCCCTCTTGAATCCACTTTTTCCATGTGTTGTCATGATAACTAAATCAACGTGGTCCTGGTGACAGAAAGCAGTAATTGAATGAGCAGGGGCCCCCAGAATAACCTTATAGGAACTTTTTATACCTTTATCTCGCAGCTTCCTGACCTGTCTCTGAAGATATCTCCTTGCGGTTAACGTATTACTCCTGTCCTGCTGGAGCGCTGCTTGCATCTCCAGCTTTATGTCAGCAGGACCTCCCATTCCAGTAGGTCCTCCACCTACAACAGGATTTGCTGGCTTTACGACCTGCAACAATTTCACTTCAGCATCAAACTTACCGGCTATTCCAATAGCATAGGGAATGGCTTTTGTACTTAATCGAGAACCATCTAGTGGCACTAATATAACTGTAAACATTGTTATTTCCCTCCACTGATGGAATTATACTTATATTCTATATATTTGTATATGTATCATGAAAAAAAGATTTTATCAACATAGATAATTGATGACGATTTTATACTTCAGGTTTCGTTCGCCGGATACCCAAACTTATTTCATCTGAACGAGTATTTTTGTGGTCTAGGTACCACTTAACAGCATACAACAAGTACTTCCATCAATACAGGCTTAACTATTCCTTCAGTGACTTCTTGTGCATCAGGATGCACAGGATTGAGCTCTAACAGGTTAGTCAGTGTTTGTATTGTCTAAGAAGAGGCTGAATGTGCTTATTTTGAGCATTTTGATAGGTAGAGAGAGTAGTCGGGATGCTTCGAAGAGTAGGAAGTGGGTTGGGAGGAGAGAGAAACAAAAACAAAGACAAACACACACACACACAAATACAGTAGAAAGTAGTTAGTTTCTTGCGCTATTTTAAATCATAATTTAAACGGTTTGCTGGAAATTTTGCTTTGCGTTAGGTTGTTTGTGTTAAAAGCAATGTACTTTAAAAACTGAATATGCAACTTGCTGGTGGCTAAGTTTATAACGAATAAACAACGAATAAACGAAGGAGGCAATAGAATGGCGCAAGAAACAAGCTTAGTCAATGGCAAACTCGTGGCGAAGGAAGTTTCAGGGAATGGTAGCAACCCGGGGAATAAGAAACGCTGGTATGAGATCCCAGGCACTCAGTATAAGTCTTTATTAGATGTAGCAAGGCAGGATGAGATTGACATAGATGGAGACACTGACCGTACCAAGACCGTGAAAGCGAATAGAGCTGCCAGTACCATAATTAATCTCATAATCGAGGACTTCCTGCTAAGGCGGAAAGCAATGGGTGAGGCAGAGGAGAAGGCAAAGGGAAATGAGCCTTTAACCGGAGTAAAGGGAGCTCCGACCAAAACAAAGTAAAGCAAACCTAGCCACTGGCAAGTAAATATCCAGGACAAAGAGTTAAACCCGGGATAAGCCGGGAGATACCTCTTTGTCTCTCTCATTTTAGGAGGTGGTAGTGAAACATATCTACCTGAAGGAGGGAGGTGAAGTTAAGGATGCGGCTACTTCTTTCTTGGTAGGCACCTGGAGCTGGGGTTACAATAGGTAGAACTTTTTACACCACCTTTGCATTAGCATTCTAATGATGCGCCCTTCCAAGATACCATTTCAATAGTGTATGACATGCAGCTAAAAAGCCTGAAGGTATTTGGTATATTTAATCAAATGACCTATCGAGTTAATATAGCCTTGCAGTTATGCCCTTGACGCTCAAATCTTAATTTGACCTTTAACTGCTCAGCGAGCCATATAGGATAAGCACCCTGACAATCTATAGTACATGCCTCCTCCATCCGCGGAAAACTAATTACCTTACACTGCGGTATGTTATACACTGCTTGATTAGGAGTTAACTCTATTAAAGACATAGAGGGAAGCAACCACTGCATTTGATATGCCATCTTTTTGGCTGTCATAGCAAATGCGGAACCTGGGGATATTGCCCTTAATACTCCTAGTATTATCAGAGCTGGACTGGCGTTTTTTCGCTTCAATTCTTCAATCTGTGCAAGTTTGTATTGTTCAATACCATCTTCACCCAACTGCATGCGAATAAACTCTAAATTACTCTTTCCCTGCCACATAAGGTTACTATACACTATCTCATACTTCTCCTCATAGGAAGCATTGTCTGGAACTGGCTTAAATCCTTCCTGCCAAAGCTTTTTGAGTTCAGCCAGGGCTTGTTCATTCAAATGCTTCTTAATAAAGGGCGAGAGAAGTAAGTCGTGGGACTTTACTTTATCCAATACGATTGCATACTTTTCACTATAAGGCATAGTTTTTATTCCCTGCATCACAACCTCCTTACCTTTGAGGCAACCAACATATTTCCCATTATCTCATCGCAAGTCTAAATTCATATTATAAGATTGTCAATAATAATAGTTGATAATCGATACACAAATTCATCATTTTGGAATATCAAAATTGAGAGTGGATTCGCTTCCTTGGAGGTACGTAAAAGTGAACAAGTCAAGGAGTAATTAGTACTTTAGAGGTTGATAAGCAATTCTACTATTAGGAGATGAAGCTGATAACTTCTTGGCAACTTTTTAGCAACTGCAGAACACTAAAGTTTACTAAAAGGGAACTGGACCAGAGCGTATGATAGACAGAACTTTTGAACTGGCTTTCAGCCTTAGTATTTGACCGAACTGCTACCATTGCCAATAATCTTAGCAATAAAGTTCTTAGGCAGCAACTGCTTGTCTTGGCTGACCACATAGGTAACACTGGGCTATGGATTTTAGCAAGTTCCCTTTCAATATACTCTATAGGTGAAGTGTACCCCTATGGTTGGACAGAAAGAGGTTAGGAGAATCTGAAGGGGATTGAGCTTGCCCCATAGCCCAAACTCGTTTCTAATGTCAGCTCCAAAGCCGTGATGGTGGAGTATTAAATCTTCCTCGGGCGTGTTTTTAGGGCTTCCTTATCTTCTTCCGACATAGACGAGAGCAATTGGTCGATAGCTTCCTCAACGGACTTTGTCCATTGTTTTCGATGTGGCATAGACAATACCTATTTACTGTAGCAATAGTGTAAATACACTGTAGCCCTACTCAGGTTGTGATTAAATATAAATTTACCATTTCTTCTTTGCTAAGTTGATAAGCTGGGCATTATTAATCAATTCCGTTGTTATACCTAATGATAAAAATGTTGAATATGAATGAAGCTGCGAAGAATAGTCCTTAAATCAATGTCGTATTAACTTTGTGCCACTGAGATTAAGCGTGACGGATTTTCAGTGTTAATTCATTGCTTCTATGGTGGTGTGATGGTTCCGTCGGCGTTCATATATAGGCCAGTAGCCGTATGTCGGCTCCATATTGGTGATGGTACTGGCAGGATTGCCATTCATCCACCATAGCCAGCCTTCACTATACCAGCAGTAGAGTATAATGTAACTCCTGTCTACGCTGGCCAGCCCACCTCTCTTTAGTCCAACATTACTACTGGACTGTCTTTTGGTGGGTATATCAGGGGTAGAACAAATTCCGTTCCGTTTTCCGGCTAATCAATCTTAACTTTTGGGCTCGTACACCTCAAAAATCCTTCGCGTCGGCGGTGACTTCAAGATATTACCTAAGGCTTGTTGTACCTTGGGGGCTATGGCTGAGTTAGCAGCCTCCAGGTCTTCCTTTGTCTCCCATAACACCAGTGTATTGTATTCACCAGCTTCAACGTCAGCAAAGAAGGTTGCACCTTTAAATCCCTTCAAGGTCTTCATGATAGAAAAAAATTGGTCCGCCGCTTTCTCTCCTGCTGGTCTCATATTGGGTCCAAAATTTAGAATAGACAACGATGCATACATTATAACTCCTCCTATAGCTCATCATTTAACACTTGTTGTCTACTGTATCATATTATAGAACTGTTATCGATATTT
>Ga0268278_1000148_pt1 | contig 52089 bp, 51 predicted proteins | sample saktaG_3_FD_190135 | JGI IMG/M metagenome (GOLD analysis project Ga0268278, IMG submission 190135) | Saline water microbial communities from Sakinaw Lake, British Columbia, Canada - sak_2010_1_5_55m | ecosystem: Environmental > Aquatic > Non-marine Saline and Alkaline > Saline ...
CGGCGCCGGCAATGACAAGCAGGTGAAATATCTCGTGAAAGCCGAAGACGCCGGGGAGGGGATTCGGCCTTTGAAGAGCGTAGAATGCCGCCCCCAGGGTGTAGGCGACGCCGCCGGCCAGCAGCAGGCAAAGCGATTGGAGCGGCATGGTCGACAGCAGAGGGCCCCAGATAAGGGGGACCAGCAACATCCAGCCCATGACGACGTAGATCACGGTGGTCAGCCAGCGCGGGCCGTGGATATAGACAAGCTTGAAGACAAATCCCAGGATGACAAGCAGCCACTGCGCACTGATGATGCCCCAGCGCCACCAGCCATCCAGATAGATATAGCCTATTGGTGTATACGTGCCCGCTATCATGAAGAATATCGCTATATGGTCCAGACGGCGCCACGGATTGCGTTCGTCTTCGCCCGCCTTTTGCCCGTGATAGATGGCGCTGCAGGTGAAGATGAAGATGGCACAAAGGCTGTAGATACTGGAGAGGACGATCTTTGTCACGGAGCCGGAGGAGTTGCACAGCAGAACTATATATCCCGCCAGCGACACTACGGCACCCAGTAGGTGGGAATAAAAATTGACCAGATCGGATCTCTGAAATGCCATTTTAACTCCTCTTATTGGCCGGCCCACGGCTTCAGCCTCGGTATCCAGCGCGGCACGTTCCTTTTATATGTCAGGTATTCATCGCCGAACCTTTTGGTCAGACCTGGTTCTTCCGAATAAATGAAATAAATATGGTTGATGATGAAAAACAGCAGGAAGCAGATTAATATGCCGAGCGAACCGAAGACGATTGATTCACCCAGCAATGTCATCAATACGCCGCTGATCATGGGGTTCCGCACATGGCGGTAGGGACCTATGACCACCAGCTTCCTGGTAGGAGACCAGGGCGCCAGTGTACCCCTGCCTATATTGATGAAAAGCCAGATGGTAATGGATAGAAAGTACATTCCGGTCCCCATCAGCAGCCCGCCTGCCAGCAGGATCACGGCATCCCAGGGCAGTCCCAACCCCCAGCCTACTTTAAAGCCGGTCGCCCACAGTATGGCGGCCGGTATGATAAGCAACACCGTAAAAGGCAGGATAAACGACTTGACCTGGGAGATCGCCAGCTCATTCACACTAAACCACTCGCATATCTGATTTCATCCTATGATAGCATTAAATCGGGACATCCCGCATGATACAATAAATCCGTGAAAACCGGCGTTATCTACTGCGGCGACTGTCTGATGAAGCTGAAGAGTATTGCCTCGGAAAGCATCGACCTGATCTATATCGACCCGCCTTTCAACTCCAACCGTGACTTCAGCACCTCTGCGAAGAAAATTGACAGGCACTTCAGCGACAAATTCGACGGCATCGATGATTATCTACGCTACATGAAGCCACGGCTTAGAGAACTGCGCCGTATTTTAAAGCCTACCGGGAGCTTTTATTATCACTGCGACTGGCACGCATCGCACTACGTCAAGGTGCTGCTGGACAGCCCCATGCTGTTCGGCTACGCCAATTTTCAAAATGAAATAGTCTGGTGTTACAGGTCGGGGGGCGCCAGTCCGCGCAAACGCTTCTCGCGCAAACACGACATCATTCTCTTTTATTCGAAAACGGGCGACTACTTTTTTAACGGGTTGCGAGAGAAATCTTATAATCGCGGGTTGAAGCCCTATAGATTCCAGGGCGTGGAAGAATACCGCGATGAGGCCGGATGGTATACGCAGGTCGGCATGAAAGATTACTGGGAGATAAACATGGTGGGTAGAACCAGCCGTGAGCGGCTCGACTATCCCACGCAGAAACCCCAGGCTTTGCTGGAAAGAATAATTGCCGCCAGCAGCAACAAAGGGGATATCGTGCTGGACGCTTTTTGCGGCAGCGGCACAACCCTGGCCGCCGCCCAGAAACTGGGCCGCAGGTGGATCGGTATCGATATATCACCCGCTGCCTGCAAACTGGCCGGGGACCGCCTGGACAGGCTGCGCTTATAGCTTGCGGGCTTCCCTGATTACAACATCGGGACGGTCGGTCATGATCACGTCGATACCGTAGCGCAGAGCACACCGCAGTGTTTGCTCATCCCCACCATCCCAGACAAACACCAGGTCACCTCTGGCATGCGCCTCTTTCACCAGGCCGCCCGTTACCATATTGGTCGCCACCTGGGTAAAGCCGGCAGTCCCGGCTGAGGCGACCATATGCCCGCTATTTTTGGGCTCGCTGATAACGGCGCGGGGCAACTCCGGCGCCAGAACTGCTAGTTTCCCGATCAGGGCAGCATCGAAAGAAACCAGCACCATCCATGCTTTATCAACATAGCGGCGCAGTATGGCCAGGAACTTCTCCAGGGAACGCACCTCCTTGAGCTCCACCAGCAGCACCAGTCCCCTGCCCAGGACTTCAAGCGCTTCTTCAAGCTCAGGTAGACTGTAGCCGGCGCCCACCCTGCATGCAGCCACCTCGGTCAGTGTAAGCCTGTCGATGCTGCGGCCACCTATGTCAGCGTCATGATGGATCACGAATTCAGCATCTGCCGTCTCCTGCACATCGAACTCCACCCCATCCACACCCAGTTCCAGAGCAGCCCTGAAAGCTTCGACAGTGTTTTCGGGAAAATCCCTGTGAAAGCCGCGGTGGGCGATAACCACGGTTTTATGCATACTAACTGTCGATCATGGCCACGGCGTCCATCTCCACCAGTGCGTCTTTGCTCAGAAGGTCCTGAACCACAATGCCGGTAGAAGCTGGAAAGCTGGCGCCGAAGAATTCCCGTCTGACAGAGGCCGTGCCCTTATATCCTTCCTTGGTACGTATATAATCGCAAGTCCAGACCACGTCGTCGAAGTTGGCGCCCGCCGCGTCCAGTATCATCTTTATCTTCAGGAAAATCGTCCTGTACTGCTGCACGATGTCGCCCTTGATCACCAGCTTGCCCGTCTGCAGGTCGATCTCGGTAGCGTCCGTGCCCGAGATGTAGAGCATGTTGCCCCTGCGCACGGCCGGCGCGAAGGTCAGGTGTTCGTAGATCTCCCAGCCTTTGGGAATAATAGTCTGCCTCTTGCTCATATCTTCCTCCGCCGATTTGTAATTTGAATTATTTTGAATGGGCAGACCTGGGGGAATCGGTCAGCCGCTGGATGAGATCGGGCGTCTCCCTTTGCCCGACGCCGTGGCCGATGAGTTGCGCCAGCCTGTCCAGCATTGGCTTTGCTCCGTCCAGGTCGCCCTTCTCTAATAGAGCCAGCGCTTTCTCCAGGAGCTGTGTCTCCTCACTGAGCTGGCAGGCGAAACCGCCCAGGTTGCCGCAGCATGGCGCTATGGCCTCGGACCTCCACAGGTGAGCCTCCTTTATATCCAGCATCTTGCGCAGGGTCTCGATACCCTCCTGCCTCGTCGCAAAGTCAGACAGCTTGCCCCTGGCCTCGTTAAACGTATCTATGTTTATTATCATCATAGTCGCACCGCCTGCTACTATTTCACTGCCTTAGCTCAATGCTTGAAATGCCTTACTCCGGTGAACGCCATGGCCATCCCGTGTTTATCGGCCGCCTCGATGGACTGCTGGTCTCTGATCGATCCTCCGACCTGTATCACTGCGGTTATGCCGCCTGCGGCGGCCAGCTCCACCGTATCCGGAAAGGGTATGAAGGCGTCCGAGCCCAATACCGCCCCCTTCGATTTATCGCCTGCCCGCTCCAAAGCGATCTGTGCGCTGACTGAGCGATTGGGCTGGCCGGCACCCATGCCCAGCAGCGTGCGATCTTTGGCCAGCGTTATGCCATTCGATTTAATATGCTTGACGGCTTTCCATGCGAAGAACAGGTCATCCCATTCCCGCTGGGTCGGCTCCCGTCTGGTTACCACTTTGGGTTTGAATTCTTCGCCGGTATAGAAATCCTTAAGCTGTGAGAGGAACCCTCCCGTGATGGGACGGAATTCCACCATGTTCGCCGCGGGTGCGCGCGACTCATTTGGCATGGATAGCAACCTCAGGCTCTTCTTGCGGCCCAGCAGCGCTAATGCCTCTTCCGTATATCCCCCGGTAATGACCGCGTCGAAATGCGTCTTATCCACCTCGGTGGCGAGGCCAATATCCATGACCCTGTTTACGGCCACGATACCCCCGAAGGCCGCCACAGGGTCCCCGGCCAATGCCCTGTGGTAAGCTTCGATCAGGTCATCATTGCTGCAAAGCCCGCAGGGATTAGTGTGCTTGATAATAGCTACGGCAGGCTCCGCGAAATCGCTCACCACGTTCCAGGCCGAGTCGATGTCAAGGAAATTGTTAAAGGAAAGCTCAGGTCCCGAATGCTGCTTCACCTGCGTAATCCCCCAGGGATGACGCCCTGCTACTTTCTCCACGTACAGGGCTGCCTGCTGGTGCGGGTTTTCGCCATAGCGCAGGTTATACATCTTCTGCAGTGATAAGGTCAGATCCCCGGGGAAACTCTCACCCTCCAGCAGATACTGCGAGATGGCCGTATCATATAGCGCCACGTGTTGAAAGGCCTTCTGCGCCAGCTTGCGTCGGAAGTCCTGATCAACTCGCCCTTCCTTCAATTTTTCGATCAACGTATCGTAATCCGCCGGGTCTACCACCACCAGGACCGCCGGGAAATTCTTGGCCGCAGCCCTGATCATGGTCGGGCCGCCGATATCGATATTCTCCAGGGCATCTTCCAGCGTCACTTTTGCCCTGGAAACAGTCTCGACAAAGGGGTAGAGGTTGACCGCTACCAGGTCGATCAGCCCAATTTTGTGGCTGTCCAGCTCCTGCATGTGCCGGTCCAGGTCGCGCCTTGCAAGTATGCCGCCGTGCACCATGGGGTGCAGCGTCTTGACCCGCCCGTCCAGTATCTCGGGAAATCCCGTTATGTCCGATATGCCGCGGACTTTGATCTCTGAATCGGCCAACGATTTCTTGGTACCACCGGTGCTGTATATCTCGACATTAAGGCCCTCCAGATGTTTGGCGAAATCGACCAGTCCGGCTTTGTTGGAAACGCTCAGGATTGCTCGCATAGCTCCCCCTTTACCGTATTATCACTCTTTCACTGCCGTTAGCCCTGATAACCCTGCCAATGATGCTTGCGCCTGGCAGTTTCTTCAGCATTTCGGCGGCTTTGTCCTTCCCGAACATTACAGCCATGCCCACGCCCATATTGAAGACGCGAAACATCTCCTCATCCTTGACCTTGCCCCTCTTCTGTATCAGCTCGAATATTGCCGGCGTATGCCAGGACGACCGATCGATCTCCACCGAGCAGCTTTTCGGCAGGATGCGCGGTATATTTCCCACAAACCCACCACCAGTTATGTGCGCCAAACCGTGGATCTCCCCCAGCAAAGGTTTGAGGTCGTTAAAATAACAGCGGTGCGGCTGAAGAAGCTCCTCTCCCAGCGTCCTGCCGAGTTCGGGGTAGATCATCTTGAGCGCAAGAGTATCGCGGTCTATGCCGAACACCTTGCGCACCAGTGAGTAGCCGTTGGTATGAAGGCCGCTGGAAGGCAACCCGATCACGGTATCACCTTCGCTGATCTTCTCCCCGCTGATTACGCTATCCCTCTCGACCACACCCACGATAAATCCCGCCAGGTCGTAGTCCGCCGACCTGTACATGCCAGGCATCTCAGCCGTCTCGCCGCCGATGAGGGCGCAGCCGACCTCCCTGCAGGCCTGGGCCAGGCCGGACACTATGGCTGCTACCTTATGCGGATGCAGCTTGCCCAGTGCCACATAATCCAGCATAAAGAGGGGGCTGGCGCCGCAACAAAGTATGTCATTAACGCAATGGTTGACCAGGTCCACACCGACCGTATCGTGTTTATCCATCATGACAGCTATCTTGAGCTTGGTACCCACGCCGTCTGAGCTGGACACAAGTACGGGATCCCTGTACTTATTAAACTTGTAGAAGGCGCCGAAATGGCCGATATCAGTCAACACCTCTGGGCCAAAAGTGGGGCGCACGAGTTCCCTTATCAGGTTCTTGGTCTTATCGGCAGCTGATATGTCAACGCCGGCCTGGGCGTAAGCGCCCTTAGGTTTCGATTTCACTGAGGCTCCTTGCCATGTCCAAAGGACGCGTCTCCAGCTGTAGTTTGTCCATCTCAAGCTGCACCGGCATCGGGTAGTGGCCGGTAAAGCAAGCTGTGCAGAATATCTCCTTGGGCAGCCCTACTGCCTCGATCAGTCCATCCATGCTAATGTGGCCCAGCGTGTCTGCGCCGATGGCGTCCCTGACCTCGGGGACGGTCTTGTGGGCGGCTATCAATTCCCAGCGGGTGGCCATGTCGACGCCGAAAAAGCAGGGATAGCGTATGGGCGGCGCGCATATTCTCATATGCACCTCCCTGGCCCCGGCCTTCTTCAGCATATGGATCACCCGAGGTGTAGTAGTGCCGCGCACGATACTGTCATCCACCACTACCAGCCGCTTGCCGGATATCTCCTGTGTAAGCGGATTGAACTTAAGCCTGACACCCAGCTCGCGCAGACGCTGGTCCGGTGCAATGAAGGTGCGCGCCACATAGCGGTTCTTGAGCAAACCCTCGTGGTAGGGGATGCCCGAAGCTCTAGCATAACCTATACCGGCAGCCGTGGCTGAATCGGGTACACCCATAACCATGTCGGCGTCCACAGGATACTCCCGCGAGAGTATTGCGCCCATCTGCTCCCGGGCAGAGTAAATCAATTTGCCGTTGAGCAGGCTGTCTGGCCGTGCAAAGTAGATAAATTCAAATATGCAGAGGGCTTTTCGTTGGCTTTCGATACGGGTGCTGCGCACGCCGTTACTATCGATGGTAACTATCTCGCCGGGCTCTATCTCTCTGACAAACTGGGCGCCGATATTATCGAAAGCGCACGTCTCGGATGCCAGCACCCATCCGCCGTCGATGGTCCCCAGCGACAGCGGCCTGACGCCCATGGGATCGCGCACACCGTAAAGCCTTTCCCCGGCCAGGATAACAAGTGAGTAGGCCCCCTGTAGCCGCCGCATGGCATACTTGATTTTGCCCTCGATCTCTTTCTCGGGAGAGGTGAGCATCAGGTAACCGATCACCTCCGAGTCCGTAGACGAGTTGAATTTGAAGCCCTGCTCCTCCAGGCCAGCCCGCAAGGCTGCACTATTGGTTATGTTGCCGTTGTGACCCAGGGCCACCTGCAAATCAGTGGTCCCCGCCAAGATAGGCTGGGCATTGCAGGCAACGCTGGAGCCGGTGGTAGAGTATCGGTTATGGCCGATGGCGATATTGCCCTTGAGTCGTAGCAACTCGTCCTCATTGAATGCGTGCGAAACCAGCCCCATATCCGTATGGATATAGATCTTCCCACCCTCGGCCGTAGCTATTCCCGCGCTTTCCTGCCCTCGATGCTGAAGGGCAAACAGCGCAAAGAAAGAGACACGGGCTACATCTACTCCGGGGGCGTAAATACCGAAAATGCCACAGCTTTCGTGCAAATCATGCATCGGCTTGCACGTGAATTATACGGTTTTACATCAGCACGGTCAATGCACCGAACAGGTTATATAGCATTCATCCCGGGAACCCCGGGCAGCCACTTCTATGGGGTGGGTGGACAGCCCCAGTACTCGGAACGCGAGTTATCGGTCTCGTCCGACTCATTAATTGCATCACCCGTATCGGCTGTCACCTTTACCGTGACATGGGAGCCGAGAACACATATATGGTGGTAATTCGGGAACGTGAATGTGGCCTGGCCTCCGTGCACTATACCACCGGCTATATGGACCGTATCTTTATATACCCCACCCATATATAGCTTGACATCGAATGCCCCCGAATCCAGCGTGCCTGCGTTCTTCACCGTGAATTTAACTTTGCTGGCAGGCGCCGGATCGTAGGATATATTCGTTATCGTCAGGTCGGGCTTCAGTGCCAGCAGCGGCCCCAGCGGCACCACAGGACCAACGACGAGGCAACTGAGCGTCGTTGTCATGCTGTTGTTGCCTTCGTTGGATTCGCCGGCAAGGCCGGTGGAATCGGCGGTTACCGATATAGCGTCCGAAGTCCCGCCGCAGGTATAGGAGTAGCCGCTGAAGCTCTGGGTGCTGGCGCCGCTGGCGGCCAGCGACGGCACAGAATCAGTTGCTTTCACTACCCCGTCGATAGTCAGCTTGGCCGACGTGGCGGGCGACGATGCCGTGCCCTGGTTCTTGATACGGTAATATAACGTGGTGCCGGATTTCCAGATATCTTCGATGATCAGGTCAGGCTCCGGGGTTGCTGCAGCGGCAACGGTCACTTTAGCCGTGGCCTGGCTGTAGTAGGCTGCATTGGCGGCAGTCAGTGTATACGTCGTATCGGCAGCGGGGGAAACGACCCGCGTGCCGGCGAGACCTACGCTGCCGACGCCGTTATCGATGGTGACGGCTATAGCATTGCTGACATCCCAACTGAGGGTTGAGCTGGAGCCGGCCGTGATGCCCGCCGGATCGGCGTTGAAAGCGTTGATCACAGGCGGTGCGGTAGCAGTGCCTCCATCATCGGGCGGAAGGGCGCCGTCGCCCGTGGACTCGGTTGTAATATTAACCGTCCCCTGTGTCTCGAGTGACCAGCTGCCCGAGTCATTCTGCACGGAGAAAAGTATTATATGATTGCCGGGCGCAAGGGTGCTGGTAGTGAAAGTCGGTCTTGAGCTCAGGTCGCCGTCAATGCTGGAACGCCAGCGGTAGGCCGTAATACTGCCGGATGATGCGGTACCATGCCCGGTGAAGCTGACCTCCTGCCCCCAGGCAAGGCTGCTGGGCGATATCAGGTCTATGTAGGCCGATGGTCTGCTCCCGTCAGTGGTGCCTCCGGATGAATCAGTCCCGGGTTGGACAATTGTGATACAGGCTGAGCTGAACGCGATGATACACGCCAATGCCAGGCATACTAATTTTGACATCTACCTGCCTCCTTCATATTTAGTTGACTACCCGGTTAGAGTTAAAGTTAATAATATATTAATAATTTACCACAACATACAGCAAGTTCATGATCGCCTCCACAGCCTTCCCCACTATATGCGCGCTACAGACCGGCCAATTTCAGCAACCACGACATCACCGCCTCGATGGCCCGCTCATCCTGGCGCAGCCTGTGGCCGGCGCCCGGCAGAACGAGTTTTTCCCTGGGCCGGCCGGCCTTCGCGTACAGGCGCTTAACATGTTCAACCGGCACAACATCGTCGCTTTCACCGTGCACCAGCAGCAGCGGCTTCGGCGATATACCGCCGATATATTCTATCGGCGCCAATTTTTTGAACCCGTCGAGCCATTTCTTCACCGAGGGAGGGAACTCCGCGTCCTTGATGATGCCGATCTCCCTGAACCTGGCGATCAGTGACTCCACAGTATCGCCGCCGGCCATAAAGTTGAACTCAGCCGGGCAGGCTAGTGTGGCCACCGCGCTTACGCGTTTATCGTGGGCAGCGGCGTAGACGCTGGCGGCTGCCCCTCCCGACGATCCCAGCAGGTATATCTTATTCCTGTCCACCTCGGGAAGCATGTTGAGGAAATCAATGGCGGATTCAAGGTCGCGGGTCCATCCGGGCATATCGATGTTGCCCTGACTGGGTCCGCATCCACGGAAGTTAAAGACAAGTGCGGCAAATCCTGCCCGGCAGAAGCGGGCTGCCAGCTCGGGATAACCGCCTTTTTCATCGGGGTTGTATGGCACGGCCGGGATACCGTGGCAGAGGCATACTGCGGGATAAACCCTGTTGTATTCGTCCGGCAGGAAAACCTGTCCGGCCAGCATGATATCGTCAGCGCACAGGACTACGGCTGAATCTCGCATTATTTGATCACCCCCAGCATTAACATCAGGAGCAGGCCCCACGAAATCGCCACCAGCACGAACCAGACAACCTTGTTCCAACGCAGTATCTTCACGCCGTCCAGCGGCGGGAAGGGGATGAGGTTAAAGGCCGCCAGCCATAGGTTGACCTGAAAGCCGAATTTGCCCACCAGGTTCCAGATATCCGAATTCGCGGTCCCTGCGGCCAACAGGAAAAAAAGGCCGGCCAATACGATATTGGCTACGGGGCCAGCGGCGGATATCCGCCCCTCCTCACCGGGGTCCGGCTGTTTATGAGCCGACGTATAGACCGCACCCGGCGCGAAGAAGAGAAACCGGCCGAAGCTGATAACGGCGGATGCCACCGCTATGATCAGTCCCAGCTTCCACATGCGGAACTCGGCACGGTAGCCGTAGCGCTGGGCCACTCCCTTATGCGCCAGCTCGTGGAAGAGGAAGCCCGTCCCGATTCCGACCAAAGCTACGCCCAGGAAAACGGTGAACTGAGACAGTGACTGCGAATAAGGAGTTCCCTGCTGCGGGATCAGGTATTGCAGGGAAAAGCATAATCCCAGCGCCAGCCAGCAGACCGCCAGGTCGCGCAGCTCGATTTTACTGAAGCTCATGGCTTGAACGGCCTCATATGCATTAGAAATTCCCTGTTGCCATCGGCGCCGGAAACAGGTGACGCCGTCAAATTTAGCAGCGACCAGCTATTCAGGTTCATCCAGGTTATAAATTTGCCGATGCAGCGGGCATGAACGGCCGCATCCCTGATCACACCACCCTTTCCCACATCCTTCCTATCAGCCTCGAACTGCGGTTTGAAGAGGATGACCACCTCGCCGTCCGGAACGAGGTGCGGCAGTATGTTGGGTATGATCATGGTTGCCGATATGAATGAGACATCCACAGTAGCCAGGCCTACTTTGCCGGGCAGATCAAAGGGATAATGGGCGTTGACCCTCTCCAAGACTGTAACACGGTTATCCTGTCGCAGCCTATAATCTATCTGCCCGTAGCCGACATCAAGGGCGTAAACCCTCTCGGCCCCATGCTGCAGCAGGCAGTCGGTGAAGCCCCCGGTCGATGCGCCCACGTCCAGGCAGGCCAGGCCGCATAAGTTTATAACGAACTCTTTCAGCGCATGCTCGATCTTGAGCCCGCCCCGGCTCACATAGGGCATCTTTTCCTTGAGGAGTATTTCTGCATCTGCCGGCACGAGGCAGCCCGCCTTGGTCATCAGGCTGCCGTTAACGGTCACTTCGCCGGCCATTATAACGGCCTGTGCCCGGCTCCTGTTCTCAGCCAGGCCGCGGGCCACCAGCAGGCTGTCTAATCGCTGTTTGGGCATAATGAATCCAACCTGACACGAGATTGCTTCGTCCCTATGCTTCTCGCAATGATATGGTTTAGATGGAATTGATTATGTCATTGCGAGGCACGAAGTGCCGCGGCAATCTCAGGATATCTACTAAAACCACCTGCCACGAGATTGCTTCGTCGCTATGCTCCTCGCAATGACATATTAATGATCCTATTTTGCCGGAGGCGGAGCCGGTGGCCACATGCCCTTGGTCAGGCTCTTGGGCATCAGGTCGGCCAGCTCTTTAACCGTCCAAACGCCGTCTTTAAAGATGCTCGAAACGATTGTCGGCTCAGAATAGAGTCCGACCTCGCCCCCGCCCACGAAGAAAGTCTTGCCGTTGATGCCGCCCGCCGCGTCAGTTGCCAGGTAGACCACCAGCGGTGCAATGTGCTCGGGCGCCATCTTCTTCAGCTCGGCGCCGATATCCAGGCCCAGTCCGCCGCCGCCTTCCTTGGCCTTTTTCTCCATAGCCGCCTGTAGCTCGGGTGTCAATGTCAGCCTGGTAGCCGCGATGGGACGTATGCAATTAGTGGTTACACCGTACTTGGCCATATCGAGGGCCACGGTGCGCGTAAAGCCCACGATACCCTCCTTGGCCGCGCTGTAGTTGGCCTGCCCCAGGTTGCCCAGGCCGGCCTGCGAAGATGTATTGATAATACGACCGCTGCGCTGCTGGCGGAAGAAGGCACAGGCATGCCGGGTACAGAAGAAGTGCCCGTAGAGGTGCACCTTCTGTATGATGTCCCATTCATCCTCGGTCATATTGAAGACCATGCGGTCGCGCAGTATGCCCGCGTTGTTGACCAGAATATCTATCTTGCCGAACGCATCGACGGCAGCCTTGATGATGTTCTCTCCGCCTTTCCATGTGGCCACCGAGTCGTAGTTGGCCACAGCCTGACCGCCCATCTTCTTGATCTCGGCCACGACCTCGTCGGCCGGCACAGATGCGGAGCCGGCGCCGTCTGACCCGCCGCCCAGATCATTGATAACAATCTTGGCCCCTTCCGATGCGAAGAGCAGCGCCTCGGCCCTTCCCAGGCCACGCCCCGAGCCGGTGATTACAGCAACCTTACCATCCAGTAAACCCATGCAATTACCTCCTTTTTATGTTTGATAGATTATTTTATTATACAGGGTACGCAAACCGATTATAAAAGCTTTTATGACTCGGCCAGCAGGGTCTCCTGCCTGACCTTCTCGGCATCGGCAGGGTAGGTACGTGCAGCGATGAGGAAGAATATGCCGCCCGTTACCCCGACTATAGCTGAGAGCATGACAGCGGTGCTCAGCCCTTCGGCACCGCCGCCCAGCACGTCCGACAGCCAGCCTATCAGCCAGGGACCCCAGGCGCCGCCGAAAAGGTACTGGGCAAATATCACCAACCCCATGGAAAGCCCCTTGTGCGCCACCGGCACAATATCCTGCGAAACCGTGGCAAAGGCCGGCACGGCCATCGAGGCCACGATGCCGTAAACCACGGCCAGCGCAATACCCAGGGGGCTGAACTTGGTCAATATGACGATCACGATCAACACGGCGGAGACCAGGTAGGCAATGGCCGGCACGTACATCCTGCCGCGCGGATCCCTTTTTCGCCAGACGTCCGAGAGCACACCGCCCAGCGGTGCGCCGATGATGGCCGTCAACCCGATGCCACCCACCAGCAAGCCGGCAGTAGCTTCCGTTACGTTCATAACGCGCATAATCAGGCTGGGTAGCCAGATCAGCACGGAAGTTGACATGAATACGGCCAGGCCCAGGGCCGGGTAAAACCACTTTATGGTGGGCAGCTTGAGCACGTTGCTTAAGGCGACAAAAAAGCCCTTTACACCTGTGGATGTCCCCTCATCCACAGCCGTCTTATAGTCCTTCATGAAAAAGGCCAGTATGCCCAGGATAACACCGGGAATGGCGAAATAATAGAAGGGCGTACGCCAGCCGAACTTGGCGGAGATTATGCCGCCTACCATGACACCGATGGCCGCTCCCAGTGGTATGGCGATATGGAATATGCCCAGTGCACGTCCCCGTTTCTCTTTAGAGTACGAGGCGCTGATCATCGCTGTGCCGCCCGGCACGAAACCGGCTTCACCTAGCCCTACGAAGGCGCGCGGGATTAGCACGCCGATAAAGTTGGTCGCCAGGCCGGTCACGAAGGTGAAGCCACTCCACAGCATGGCCATCAGGCCGATCGACTTCCTGCGGCTCCAGCGGTCGATCATGTGTGCGATCGGAAAGGAGAAGAGCGCCATGCCCAGGATAAGCACAGTCGAAGCCAACCCGCATTCGGCGTCGGTCAGTCCCAGCTCCATCTTCATGGGCTGCAGGATGACCGAGAACACCTGCCTGTCCATGTAGTTAATGGCATACAGCAGGGTACAGATGATGAGAACGTAATGTGCGCTCCAGCCGCCACTCTTGTACTCTTTTACCTCATTCCGGCCGTTTCCATTCGCCATAGTGGTAACCTCCTTATTTTTCATCCGCCACCCGGTTCAGCGCTATAAATTCAACGCACTATACTACATCGGCGTAATGGATGCAATCAGGCCGTTATGCTACAATTTTCAGGTCAGCAACAGGGGAAAGGAGCGGCAACATGTCAATTTGGATCATCGCAGTGTCGCTCGCGGCACTGGCCATCATCATAGTAATAGCCGTAATTGCGGCCAGGACAGCCGCCTTTAAGTCCAAACAAACAGCCGCCCCTTCTAAGCTCAGTTATCCTGTGGACATCGACGGCGCCGCCGCGCGCCTATCCCAGGCTGTGACATATAAAACGGTCTCCGGCCATGACCGTTCCCAGTTCGATTTCGGACAGTTCTCGGCTTTCCATGCCTTTCTCGAAAAATCTTTTCCCCAGGCACATGCAGCCATGGCGAAGCAGGTCATAAACAACTACGGCCTGCTTTATACCTGGAAGGGAAGCAATCCGGAGCTGAAACCCATCTTACTGATGGCCCACCAGGATGTTGTGCCGGCCTCTGAGGACGGTTGGGATCATCCGCCCTTCGCCGGCCACATAGCCGACGGCCGCGTCTGGGGCAGAGGAACGCTGGACGACAAAGGCAGCCTGCTGGGCATAATGGAGGCCATCGAGTACCTGGCTAAAAGTAACCTCAAGCCGTCCCGCTCGATCTACCTGGCCTCCGGCTTCGATGAAGAAGTTGGCGGGCACGAGGGCGCGGGCAAGATCGCCGAACACCTCAGGAAACAGGGGCTGAAGTTCGAATATATCATAGACGAAGGTATGGTGGCCACGCAGGGGATCGCGCCGGGCATACCCGGCTGGATCGCCCTGATCGGCATCGCCGAAAAGGGCTACTTATCGCTTGAGTTGACTACCGAGGCCGAGGGCGGGCATGCTGCGCAACCCCCGCGCCAGACCACCGTGGGCATACTGGCAGCGGCCATCGCCAGGCTTCAGGCCAGGCCTTTCCCGGCACGGCTGACGGGGCCGGCCACGGCACTTTTCGACTACCTGGGGCCGGAGATGCCCTTTTTTACAAAGATGATCTTCGCCAACATGTGGCTGTTCGGCGGCCTGGTGAAACGGCAACTGAGCTCCAAACCTGTGACCGACGCCTCTATCAGAACAACCACTGCTCCTACGCAGTTCCGGGGCAGCGACCAGGATAACATACTGCCCATGCTGGCCACGGCCGTGATCAACTTCCGTATACTTCAGGGAGACACGGCTGAAAGCGTGATAACGCGCGTGACAAAAATAATGGCCGACTCGCGAATCAAGGTCAGGCCACTTGCAGGCAACCTCTTTGAGCCTTCCCCCACCTCACCCACCTCCGGATGGAGCTTCGACATGCTTAACGATACCATACGGGAGATCATGCCCGACGCCATGGTGGCGCCCACTCTGGTGCTGGGCAGGACCGACAGTTGCTACTATGTAGACCTTTCGCCCTGCTGCTACCGGTTCGTTCCCCAGCGTGTCCGGTCAGGAGAGCTGGCATCGATACACGGTATCAACGAGAGCCTCAGCATCGACAGCTACAGTGAGATGATCAGCTTCTACATACATTTAATGATCCGCTCATGCAGTTGAGCTTACCAATAAATAAGGAGGTTACCCATGTCACAAGGAGCATTAACCGGTATCAGGGTGCTCGATTTCGGCCAGTATATAGCAGGCCCTTTTGCGGCCACGCTGCTGGCGGAGCAGGGCGCCGACGTCATCAAGGTTGAGCGGCCGGGCGGTGACCCCATGCGCGAACAGGACAGTTTCATAGTCTGGAACCGCAGTAAGAAAGGTATCATCCTGGACCTGAAGAAGCCCGAGGGCCTCAAGATCGCCCTCGACCTGGCTAAAAAAGCCGATGTAATCATCGAGAACTTCAAGCCGGGAACCGCCGATAAACTGGGCATCGGCTACGACAGGATAAAGGAATTGAACTCGCGGGCAGTTTACTGCTCAATCTCGGGATTCGGCCCCAAAGGGCCATACGCAGGTTGGCCCGGCTACGAGCAGATCGTCAGCACGGCGGCCACGGTTTATACCGAGCAGGGGCTGGCCACACATCCTCTTTACGTAGTGTTGCCACTGGCCAGCCTTTACACGGCTGTAGATGCTGCATTCTCAATAGTGGCCGGCCTGTGTGTACGTGAGACCACCGGTAAAGGCCAGAAGATCGACATGTCCCTTTTCCGCACTATACTCAGCAGCTTCCGCCAGTTCAACGTGGATTTCGAAGGCATGTTCCGTGCCCCCTGGGGCCCCACCGGCCCCATGCCCCTCTACCGGCCATATCAGTGCAAGGACGGCAAGTGGCTGTTCACCGGGCTGGGCAACCCGAAATTCTTTATGCAGTTTGCCGTCGAACTAGGCCACGATGAGTGGCTGACCGACCCGCTTTTCGAGGGAGCCCCCTTCCTGCTCTTCCCGCCACGCAACGCACAGGTAATGTCCATGCTCAAGCCCATCTACAAGAGCAAAAATCGCGATGAGTGGCTGGAGCAACTGGGCGGGCAGGGTCTGCCCGTGGCGCCGGTGCAGAACGTAGACGACTTCATGGCGTACAAGCAAGTTATCGCCAACGACATGGTGCAAACAGTCAAAGAGCCGAACCTGGGCAACGTCAAGGAGATGGGCGTACCGGTGGCGCTGGCGGATACGCCGGGAAGGATCAAGGGACCGTCGCCGCAGCCGGGACAGCATACGCGCGAGGTACTCAGAGAGCTGGGCTATTCGGCGCAGGATATAAAACGCCTGAAGCAGGAAAACGTGATTAAACTCGCTCCGAGGAGGAAATAAGGCCATGATGCCGTTAGAGAAAATTAAAATAGCAGACTTCACCACCATGCTGGCCGGCGCCGGCGTATGCCGCGAACTGGCCGACCTGGGCGCGGACGTTATTAAGATCGAGCCCGTCGACGGCGATTCCTGGCGTATGCTGGCCGGCGGGTTCATGGGAGTTAACCGCGGCAAGCGCGGCATAGTTATCGACCTCAGAAAGGAGGAGGCCAGGGCAATCGCGCACAAATTAATAGCCTCCTGCGACATGGTGGTGGAAAATTCCCGGCCGGGCATTATGAAGAAGCTCGGCATGGACTACGAAACGGTCAAGAAGATCAAGCCGGATATACTGTACATCTCCATGCCCGCGTTTGGCTCGAAAGGCCCTGATGCCGAGCGCCCCGGCTACGACCCTCTTTTCCAGGCCATGAGCGGCCAGATGTCAGGCCAGGGCGGACCCGGCAAGACGCCGGTCTTCCACAAGATATCGCTCAACGACGAGATGGGGCCCATGCTGGGCGCATTCGGCGCCTCTCTAGCCCTCTTCAACAAGCTGCGGACAGGCCAGGGACAATTCGTAGAGACCTCGCTGCTGCGCTCGGCCGTCACGCTTCAGTCGGGCAATTTTATCCAGTACAAGGGCATGAAACGAAAACACCTGGGCAAGCCCGATATCAAGGGACTGAGCGCGCTCAACCGCCTCTACCAGGGAATCGACGGCGCCTGGCTATACGTTTACTGCCCCAAGGATGAGCATTGGAAAGCGCTCTGCAAGGTGCTGGGCCTGACCGACCTCACCACCGACCCGCGCTTCGCCACTGCCGGAGCACGCAAGCAGCACGATAAAGAGCTCATGTCCATATTGGAGGAGACATTCTTCACCACTCCCGCCAATGTCTGGGCGCTGCTGCTGGCGCTGCAGGGTGTGCCAGCTGCGCAGGGGCAGGGCATAGTCGAGTTGCTGCAGAGTGACGCGCACTGCAAGGCCACCGGCGTATACGAGTTCCAGGAACACCCACAGTGGGGCAAAGTGCAGATCCAGGGCATCAACGCCGAGTTCTCGGAGACCCCCGGGAAAGTGCAGAGGCCCGGGCCTATGCTGGGCGAGCATACCACTGAAGTGCTGCTGGAGATCGGCTATACAAAAGAACAGATAGATGACTTCAAGGCTAAAAAGCTGGTACTGCAAGCTGAAATACCTGTTAAGAAGTAGCCGGTAATGAACTCAAGGACTACATTCGAATGCGATTGCGGGCTGGCCGTGATAAGCCTGACGGAGGGCAGGCCCGGTCCCGGGCTGGCGGCCGACCTAGCCGCAATCTGCGATGAACTGAACTACAATACGGAGATCAGGGCCGCTGTCATTACCGGCAGCGGCCCCGCTTTTTGCAGGGATATTGCCGCCTACCGCAAGGCGCAGGCCGGTTTCTCGCTGGCAACGCCTGTGGCATCGCTCAACTGCCCAATAATAGCTGCCCTTAACGGGGACGCTGCCGGCATAGGCCTTGAGTTGGCGCTGGCCTGCGACATCAGGATCGCGGCCAAAACGGCGCGCTTCTCGTTCCCCGGCATCCAGCGGGGACTGATACCGGCGGACGGCGCCACGCAGCGGTTGCCGCGCCTGATAGGCCGGGCCAAGGCAATAGAGCTGATGCTGACCGGAGATACCATAACTGCCCCCGAAGCTTTGCAGATCGGACTGGTCAGCCGGGTTGTTCCAGCCGAAGATGTGCTGAATATTGCCCTGGAGATGGGCCGGGAGATGGCAGGCAAGGCATCGATGGCACTTAGGTACTGCAAGGAAGCGGTGTACAAGGGACTGGACATGACGCTGGCCCAGGGGCTGCAGCTCGAGGGCGACCTTTATTTCCTGCTGCATACCACCGAAGACCGGACTGAGGGCATCACAGCTTTCAAAGAGAAGCGCAGGCCCGGGTTCAAGGGGAAATAATGGGCGGATTCGAGACCATCCTCTTTGAGAAGAAGGGGCATATAGCCTGCATAATACTCAACCGCCCCCTCGTGCTGAACATCTACAATGTCCGTATGCGCGACGAGCTTTACGAGGTCCTCTCAGCGATAAAATCCGATGGAGACATCCATGTTGTCATAATAAGAGGCGCTGGGGAGAAGGCCTTCTGCGCCGGCGCCGATCTGAGCGAGTTTCTATCCGCTCCCGCTCCCACAGCCGCCCGCCATGTGCGATGGCACAGGGATGTATGGTGGCTCTTTCTCAGCCTGCCCCAGCCGGTAGTAGCCGCTCTGCACGGCTACGTCTTCGGCTCCGGTATCGAGATGGCCATGTGCTGCGATATCAGGATCGCCGCTGAAGATTCCGTATTCGGCCTGCCTGAGGTGGCGCTGGGCATCATACCGGCAGCCGGCGCTACCCAGACCGTGCCGCGTACCGTGGGGCCGGGCCCCGCGCTCGATCTGTTGCTGACCGGCCGCCGAGTCGGTGCACGGGAGGCCTTGGAAATGAAGCTGGTAAACCGGGTGGTGCCCCGTCCTGACCTGCTGGCTGAAGCGGAGGCGCTGGCTGATAAAATATCCGGTTTCGATCAGCAGACTGTGCGCGCCATCAAGCAAGCCGTTTCAAGGGGACTGGACCTGCCGCTTAATATGTCGTTGCGGGGAACGTAGCGACGAAACAATCTCAGCCAGCAGGGGCGTTCAGGCGCGCCCGCAATTCTCATCGATAAACTCACCGATCCGCTCTATGGCGCGGCGTCCTTCGGGCATAAAGCTGGCCGCGAACTGCCAGACATGCTGCATGTTATTCCATTCATCGAGAACTGCGTTTACGCCGGCCTGCTTTAATTTATCCGCCAGGCGAGTCGCGTCTGAGAGAAGGACCTCGTCCGACCCCACCTGCACCAGCAGCGGCGGCAACCCTTTAAGGTCGGCATATAGAGGGGATATCAGGGGTGTCTTCGGATCGAGCCCGCCCAGGTACATTTTTGCGAATGCCAGTTCCTTGTAATCGTAGATGATCAGATCGACCGCGGCTTTGCTCTTCCATGTTTCCCCGGTGAACGCCAGGTCGGTCCAGGGCGAGAGGCATACGCAGGCTGCGGGCAGGGGGATGTTGCTGTCCCTGAGGCTGACCAGCAGTGCGACAGCCAGCCCACCCCCTGCCGAATCGCCCACTAAAGCCAGATGTTTAGGATCAACCCGGCCGTCTATTAACCATTTGTAGGCGAAGACGGCATCCTCGACCGCTGCCGGGTGGGGGTGCTCGGGAGCCAGTCTGTAATCGAGCGTTAACGCACGGGCTTTGGAGGCGATGGCAATATTGGCTGCTATGGAGCGATGGGAATTGCAGGAGCCGGATACGTACGATCCTCCATGCAAATACAGTATCACCCTGCTGTTGGATATGACGTTAGGTATCAGCCACTCAGCCGGGACGCCGCCGGCAAGTTCTTTAACCGGGTTGATCCCCTTGGGCAGCTTGAACATAGCTCCCAGCTTATCCAGTTCCACGCGTTCCTTCGGTACATTAACTTCTCCCGCTTTGGGTGCGAATGCGTGCTGTAGGCGGAAATATATTTCGAGCACTTTGCCCTGCCAGCTAAGCATAATTATTCATCTCCTTACATCTGCGTTTTGTCCAATAAGACCGGGACATCAATTAAACGAGGTAGAGAGGGAATACATCCTGTGAAACCGCCCTCTTCGGTTGGCTCCAATACGACTTTAATCTCCATGTTTTTCCCGACTGAATGGCATTATAAGACTGACAGATCAATAAGGCAACCTATTCTAACCAGTCAATAACGAGGGGTTGCATTAATTATGAGATTGACCTATTATCAACGCATCGTAATTAAGTATGGTATCGAGGTTATGAGACAGCTTGGTGGCTTTACCGTGTGGTTAAATCGCGGAAGCATTGAACGGCCGCTGCGCCTGCTGATAACGGGCTGCGTCGTGCTGGGCTTCCTGCTCGGCGGCGCCTGTGCAAACGGTGACATAAGTCAGCCGACAGTGAATCCTGAGGAAACGTCAGGTGAAACCGATGCGACTGCCGGTTCGACATCGCCCATTACCCCCGAGCCTCCTGTTGAACCGCTACCCTCACCTTCCATTACAGCAACAACCGACCAGGCGAATCAGGAATCTTCTCAGCCGCCACCAGACTCAAATCCCCCAACCATCATTTCACTTGATGCAACGACTTTGATAACCAGACAGGCTTCACAGATGACTCTGACACTTGCGGATATGGGGCCGGGATGGGCGCAGGGAAGCGCGGTTGCGCCGGCAAAGCAACAGGTGACATCTTTCAGTAATGTGTATTATACCCAGGGCTCATCTTACGCACCGGGTGTGCAAAATACCGTGGCTGTCTATCGGAGCATCTCTGCGGCGGAAAATGCGTTTGCCCAGGAGAAGCAGTCAAATCCATCCGCCTCGGGTCCCGGAATCGGTAATGAATGCCTGCTAAACGATTCGGCGCCTATCAATAAGCTACTGGTATTCAGAAAGAACAATGTCGTGGTGTGGCTGTGGCTGCAGCAGTATAAAGCAGGCGATATAGAGCGCTATGCCCGCATAGTGGAACAAAGGATAACTGCTTCCTCAACAGTGCCGATATCGCCAGACCAATCATCCCAAACGTCTTCAACACCCTCTCAGCAGACACCCGTTGAAACGCCCGCCGATATTGGGCCTGCCATTACCAAACCCGCTGATGGACTGGTGACCAAACAGGCGTATGAAATGGTACTGACCAAGCAAGATATGGGGACTGGTTGGGTACAGGTAAATATCTCCCCTCCGGCAAACAGGCAAAGTTCGTCCTCGTGCAGTGTATGCTATTCCCAGGGGTCTTCCTTCGCGCCAACTGTACAGAATACCGTGTCTGTTTACCGCGATGTCGAGTCGGCCGTCGACGCGTATACCGGAGCCAAACCGTCCGGTGCGTCCCTGCTATATCCAGATATCGGCGATGAGTGCTTCCTGAATAATTCTGTGGCTATCGACAGGTTACTTATATTCAGGACCGGCAATGTGGTTGTGTGGATATGGCTCAAGCAGTATAAAACCGGGGATATCGAAGCCTACGCAAGGACCGTGGAAAATAAAATCATTCCCTGAACGCAGACAGGCTCCCGGAATTTAATCAGGGAGGTGCGACATGAAAATCAGCGCCCGCAACGTGCTCAAAGGAAAGGTTAAATCCATCAAGCCTGGATTGGTTAACGACGAGATAACCATGGTGCTGTCCGGCGGGGACGAGATGGTCGCCATAATCACAAAGGCATCCAGTAAAAGACTGAAGCTGGCCAAAAACAAGAGGGTCTATGCGATTATCAAAGCCAGCAGCGTCATGATAGGCACCGACTAGAACCTGAATTGACAGCAGCGTTTCAAGCTAATAGACTGTGCCCGATATCCGATGGACAGCCGTGATAAAAGGCCCAATTTCTTCATCCGCGAGATACCCTTTATCGTACTGCTCGTTTTCTGGGTGATCTACGCCGGCATCGAGATCATACGCAGCAGGTTCGATCTTCTCACCTCCATCATACCCACAGGGCTCTTCATTGTCGCATGGGTCGTGAGGCGCCTCATGTACAAAGAGGGGAAAGGCAAAGGCTGAAGAACATGGACACCTTCCTCGCTTTGGAAATCATCGCTCTGGCGCTCACAGGGCTGCTGATCTGGCACAGCGCAAGCACGCGGGGTGCTGCTTTCACCTGGATGTTCTTCCTGGGCGGCGCATTCCTGGGTGTGATCAGGGAGAACGTAATCGCCCAGGTGGCCGCCCTCAACCTTTATTCCTACAACCCGGCTACCTTCCACCTGTGGGCCGGCGCAGCCCCCCTTATCCTCATGGTCTTCTGGTCATACACCATCTACCTGGCGCTAACGTTCTCCGAGGTCATCGCCGGAGGCGACCTCATCGGCGGCAAGCGCAGTGTGTGGATCATCCTGCTGTCCATGGTCTTCATGGCGTCCTACGCATGCCTCAACGAGGCCTTCGCCAGCATCTATACCATGGTCCTGTGGAAGTTCAAGCCGGCGCTCACAATCTGGGGAGGTACGCCCGCCATGGTGCTGTGGGGCTACGGGGGCATGGCGCTGATCTTCCTGCCAGTACTCCTGGTTGTGTATAAACTACGCGTGCGCACGGTCTACCGTGTGATGATCTTCTGCGCCTCGGCCGTTGTTATGATCCCCCTCCACCTGCTCTGGATCGCCGTTTTCCGCCTGGCTACTTCCGCTATCAGCTGATAAAGCTATTGATAAAGATGGGAAATCACCGGCCGGTCATGATAGAATGTCGCCGTTGAGCGGCAAGGGCAAGAAAAATGACGAGAGAGAGAAACGGAGTTTATGTGTGGGTCACCTGGCTCTCCAAGTTGATGGCGGGTGAGACCACCTGCCAGTGGTCATCCTGGTTCAAAGCTCATCATACTGAGTACGGCAGGGCGCCGGGAGATTTTCAACTGGCCTCCTGGACGGCAGAGCACACCAGGCTGCTCGACGAGGTATCCAAGGAGCGGGAAAAACTCGGCGAAACTATTTACAGGGAGGGGCAGAATAAGTTCCTGGCCAAGAGGCCGTCCGGCCTTGCGGTGGCAGGTACCCCCGACCTGATATCGATGGAACCACAATCCGGGCACTGCACGGTATTTGATATCAAAACCGGCAATCCAAGGCAGAGCGATATCATCCAGGTAGCCCTGTATATGATGTTCCTGCCTTACGCCACAGGTCTTTATAAGGGCAAGAAGCTTGACGGGTGCGTCGTTTACAAAACAGGACGCTCCGAGGTCCCCCACCATATCATCGACGATAAATTCAAGAAAAATGTAACCTATTTTTTGGACATACTGGAGTCATCCGTCCCGCCGTCAAAGTTTCCCTCACATACGGGCTGCTCATGGTGCGGCCTCACGACCACCGATTGCCCCGAAAGGGTGGACGGCGAGGAAGATGCTGAGACCGAGCCGGGTCAGAACTTCCCACTGTAAAATTTAGCACAGGGGTAAACAGATATGAACCGCTGGCAATCTTTGATTTCACGGCCTGGCGTCATTATCGCCGACGGTGCTATGGGGACGATGCTGCAGCAGGCAGGACTGAAGCCGGGCGACCCGCCCATGCTCTGGAACATAGACCAACCCGGCCGCGTCCGCACTGTGCACCGCGCCTACCTGGAGGCCGGCGCCATGATACTGCTGACCAATACCTTCAGCGGCAACCGCTTCCGCCTGGCCGGTCACGGCCTGAAAGGACGCGGTGATGATCTCAACCGCGCCGGCGCACAGATACTGCGCGCCGAGATTGAAGATTACCTTAAAAAGGCAGTCCCCGGGACCCCGGTGCCGGTGGTAGCGGGAGATATCGGCCCCACGGGTGAGATCATGTCACCGCTGGGGAAACTGTCCTTCGATGATGCCGCCGATGGGTTCGCGCAGCAGGCCGGGGCGTTGATAGCCGGGGGCGCCGACGTTATCTGGATCGAGACCATGGCCGACCTGGAGGAGGTGCGCGCCGCGATGGAAGGGACGCGCAGGGCCTCGGCGGATATCCCTGTTATCGTAACCATGACTTTCGACACGCACGGACGGACCATGATGGGAGTAAAGCCGGAGGCAGCGGCAACCAGGCTGGTTGAATCGGGCGCAGCAGCCCTGGGCGGCAACTGCGGCAACGGCCCCGACGAGATGCTGGCGGCTATAGGCAAAATGAGCGCCGCCGCGCCGGATGCAATTCTGGTGGCCAAGTCGAACGCCGGCGTGCCGGAATTTGTGGACGGCACAACCTTGTACAGGGCTTCGCCCGAAACGATGGCGCAGAGCGCCGTTCAACTACGCGATGCCGGGGCACGCATCATCGGCGGATGCTGCGGCACCACGCCGGAGCATATAGCCGCCATGGCGCGGGCTGTGAACCCGTAAGATGTCATTGCGAGCGGAGCGAAGCAATCCCTGGATTCGAAGATGCAATGCGATGAGATTGCTTCGTAGCTGCGCTCCTCGCAATGATATTCCTATAGCGCCGCAATGACAGAACCCGTAGGGGCGTACCTTCAGGTACGCCCGCGCTTGCGGGCGGGCTTAAAAACCCGCCTTTAAAGCAGGTCGAAGAATACCACCGGCTTCCTGCGCTCCACCAGCTTCTCGGCGTTGAAAGCGATCCGCAGCAGCAGATCCTCCTCCCACCAGCGCCCCATGGCCTGCATGCCTATGGGCAGCCCAATGCTGTCGTAGCCGGCCGGAAAGCTTATAGCAGGCAGCCCAGCCAGGTTGGCGGGGAAGGCGTAGCGCATGACCTCCGTCGTGCTGGAAAGGTCGGACCAGCCACCCTGCGCATCCTCCGGCGTTACCTCCGGCGCTGTGATGGCCGCGGATGGCGTGATGATGGCATCGACGGCGCTGTATATCTCCCTGAAAGCCACGATGACCCTCGTGCGGATGCGTTGTGCCTTGATGTAGTCGTCGGCTGTGCAGATGCGCCCCAGGCTGAGGCTGACGCGCACCTCCGCGCCGAAGTCTTTACTGTTATCCGGGTAGTTGTTCATGGAGCCCGCCATCTCGCTCAGAATCGTTATTGCATGGGCAACGCGCATGGTGTCCAGCCCGGGAACAACGACCTCACTGACCTTCGCGCCGGCGCCGGCCATCTTCTCAAGCAATATGTCGCATGCGCGCACCACCTCGGGCGAGGCATGCTCAAACCAGGGCCTGTAAACGCCCAGCCTCACGCCCTTCAGGTCTCCTTTGTTCCACTGCTCCAGCGCCACGGCAGGCTGGTGCAGTGAGTTCGGCTCCCGGGCGTCCGGACCCGCCATACAGGCGTACCCTATGGCCGCGTCCTCTACCGTAGCAGCGATAGGCCCTAAATGCGCCACGCTCCAGCAGAGCGGGGCTGCGCCGTATTCGCTGACGCGCCCGAAGGTGGGCTTGAGCCCGACCACGCCGCAATGCGAAGCAGGCACGCGTATGGACCCGCCGCCGTCGGCGCCCAGCGCCAGCGGGCAAATCCCGGCCGCGACGGCAGTCGCCGGGCCGCTGGAGCTCCCTCCAGTATCATGCTTGGGATTATACGGGTTGCGCGTTGAGCCGAAGTTGACGTTCAGCCCGTCAACACTTATGCCTATCTCGTGCATGTTGGCCTTGCCCAGCAGCAGAGCGCCGGCCGCCCGCAGCCTGGCAACCGCAGTAGCGTCCTCTCTGGCCGGCGCCTTTCCGAAAAACTTGGTGCCCACGGTCGTGAGATAGGGCACCATGTCCACCTCGTCCTTGACCGCCACCGGCACGCCGTCCAGCACGCTCAGCGGCTTTTTGTCCTTCCAGCGCTCCGCCGAAGCACGAGCCTGCTGCATGACGTCGCCCTCGTTGACGGAGATGAAGGGGTGCAGCTTCAACTCGCCCGCGTCGGCCTGCTTTATGGCCTCCAGCGCCTTTTTAGCAACACCCTCGGGATTGGCCCTGCCCTCCTTATAAGCCTGTGCATAATCACGCGCCGTCCTGAAGGGCATGGCAGCAGTACTCCCCTCTATCTTATTCAAGGCCTTGAGATCCGGCGCCTCCTCCGGCGCTGCCTTCTTATCTGAAAAGGAGATGGGGAATACGGTGGGCGGCTCCTCCGGTGAAAGGTTGCGGAAATCTGTGATTCCGCCGCTTTTCAGCATGGACGGCATGATCAGTGCCCTCAATAAGCCGTTCTCCAGCGCGGACGCCATTAAAGACAGTCCACCCCCGGTCAACCTGGGTAATTTCACGGATTTAAGGTCGTAGCTACTCGTTCCGCTCATCTCAACCTCCTTAAATTGCGGTTTGAGAGCAAGTATATATAGATTTAGTATTTATATGCAATAAGACCGTCTATAAATATATCGTCTCGGCAGGATTGTCCACGGCTATAAACAGGAGGAGATACTCTTTTACATGGCGCGTAATCAGGAAGTTCTGTTTCACATGTTCATGTCCATTTTTACCCAGCCACGCAGCATAATCCGGATTGCTCAGGAGCTGTTTAAGCGCATAGGCTGCCCCGTCAATACTGTGGCAGAGAAGCCCCGTTACCTTGTTTCTTACCTGCTGGGGGATACCCCCCACGGCAGTCGCTACCACCGGCTTGCTTTTCCACAGGGCCTCGCTTATGGTCAAACCGAAACCCTCTTTCAACGATTTCTGGAATATGACCGTGGCCGCCCTCTGCAAAGCGTTTATCTCAAGGTCGCTGCCGGGAGGAATGGCAAGTATCTTTATATCCGGATCATTGCCCGCGTTCTCCATCACTTCCTCCAGCACACGGGAAGACTCAGGATCGTCGTCGGCCGTTCCTCCCGCCAGCACCAACTGGCACTCAAAACCTTTCCTGACCATCCTGAATGCCTGTATAACGCCGAGTGGGTCCTTCAAATAATCGAAACGGGATATTTGAACCACCATCGGCTTGCCATTGTCCAGGCCGTATTTGTCGAGCACCGCCTGAATCTGAGATTGTGATATCTCCCTGTTTTTGTCGCTCAAAGGGTCGATTGACGGTGAAATCATATATTGCCTGACAGGCAATTGCTGGGAAAATTCGGGGGCAGAGAATACCGTGGCATCGTATCCCACCACATATTTTCTTAAGAATTTCCAGACCTCTTTATCCGGATGAGAAACATCTACATGACACCGCCATATCCATTTGCCGCCCAGGGATTTTTTTCTCTCGATCAGCATGATCGGTTGCGGGTCATGGATATAATATATGTCCGCATTTAAAGCTACACTATCGTTGTTTCTGCGGCTCGTCTCCATGAAGATATCAAGGTCGTCTTTGGTGACGCTTTCATCCCTGCCGTGCAAAGCGTTATGGAATTTTTTGGTGACGTTGAAAAATGCGTCGTCACCATGGATCACGTCCCAGGTGGCATCGACTCCAAGCTGGTTTAAAAGCGGGATCATGCGCGTCAGGATCTCCGCCACCCCACCGCCAGAAAATGTCGAATTAACGTTAAGCACCTTCCGCCCTGCAAGGTGTGAACCCAGTATCTCCAGCTCATCGATTATATTTTTCCCGACGATCGGCTGGTATTCCTCTAACCTGGTTTTATACTGGCTGATTGCTGTATCATTCATAGTAATTCCTACTTAATGCGTTTCTCGATGAGTTGAATGATCACTGACCGTAACCCCTCGATAGTTGTAGCATATGGCACAAGGTTGTCGATTTTCTCGGCAAGATCATCTTCACCAAAAGAGTCCCTGATCCATACGGAGAAGTCATTGGACCGCTTCTGCAACCTCAACCTCGACTCAAATACATGGTAGTAAAGGGAATCTATAGTGATCTTGCGAAAAACCTCGACGAACTCGCGCAGGTCGGAGGCGAAGTAAGGGGTCGGCGCAATGACATTGACCGCTTTTACAAAGTGAAATTCGCGCTCGGCCTGCGTGAACCGGATATCCGGGTTTTCCGCCATATACTGCTCGATAACCGATATCAAGGCGGCCTTTAACGATCCCAGGCTGGTATACTCAAAGGTATCGATATTGGCGAGTTTCTCCGATAATATGGGATTGTCCAAGGCATCGCCGACCCACAAGGCGAAATCATTTGCAGGCTCAGGTGTCAGGTACTGATACTCCTCCAGGAAATGGTGAGTATGATAATAAACTATTGAATCCGGCGCTACCTTCAGTATATTGACCAGTGCGATTAAATTCGTTGCTTTCAACCCGGTAAGCTCCTTGAGATGAAGCCTGGTATAAAAATGAAACGGTTTTGCAGCTTTTTTAAGCGGTCGGCCGTAATTGACGATGGTTTCCCTGACCAGCTTGCTGTTGGGTATCACAACGGTATTTTGATCGGGTGTCCTGACGATTATGTTCCGCCACCCCATGTCGGTGACATAGCCTGCATCGCCCGAGCCAATTTTGATGAAGTCGCCCTCCTTTACAAGACGGCTAGCTGAGATCTCGAACCCGGAGAAAATATTCAATATCGCGTCACGCGAGGCCACGATGATCACCAGCATGACTATGGCAATCAACAGTATTAAAGGGGTCACCGGCAAACCCCAATAGTCAAGCAATATCAATAATCCGACGACAAGAAGCGCCGAACGCACAGCGGTCATCACATATTTCCGGGGCTGTTTAACCTGTTCATAGTCGTCCATGTAAATACGCAGCAGCCTCTCGCTCAGGATAATGAGAAGCCAGATGATGGAGATTATAAATATGCTGGCAATTACTTTTACTATAAGGCTCTTCTCTTCTTCCGGTAAGCTGGAGAATGCGATAGCAACGTATAAACCGAGCAAAATGAACCAGAAAAAGAATGGCCCCCTGGTAGTCTGAATCAGCACATCACGACCACCCCATCCCGATTTGCTCAGTTGCCTGTTCAGGTGGTTATACAGGACCCGCCTCGCCCATAAGCCAATGATACAAAACGCCAGAAAGAGCGCAGCCGGCACCACTATAAGCAACCAATTCTGTTGAAACCATTCGATCATGTTCTTATCCTACGCAATCTTCAGTACTTCAGCAAGTAAACTGCTCACCTCGGATGTATCGTTTAAATAATAGGTGGCGGCGGACTTCTGCCTGCCGTCGCCTACAAATATCGATATCCCTCCCACGCTGTTGATGGCCAGGAAGGCATCCTCATCCGTTAAATCATCTCCGATATACATGGATAGATACGACCCTCGTACATTTTTGGGTAGGAACTTCTCCAGGATCATCTGCACAGCCTTGCCCTTATGCCAGGGAACGGCTGGCCTGATCTCGTGCACTTTTTTACCCGATGAAGTCTTGATCTTGCCCCCCTTTCTGCCTATATTAACAGTATTGTCAAATATGGCGTCGACCTGCTGCAGTTGCTCGGTATCGACCAGCCGGTAATGCACACTCAGGGTCATACCTTTATCTTCGATGATCACACCTTTGATCCTGGCCATCGCCTTTCTTAAAACAAGCCCAATAATATGCATCGCCGATTTAATTTCATCGGTTAAGGGATGAATAAACCTTATGCCTGGCCCCTCTATCTCCAGCCCGTGATTTCCTGCGAAAACGATATTGTCCACGCCGACCATTTCCCGTATATCGGAGATCGCCCGGCCGCTTATAATCCCGACAGTTACCCCTGCCCTTTGCGCCAGCTTATTAAGCAGGACTTTTACACTTTCCGGCATATAAGCGATCTCAGGCCGGTCAACTATCGGCGTCAATGTGCCGTCATAGTCGAACAACATAATTTTATATTTAGCGGCCTTTATTTTTTTCCAGATGTTGTTCCAATCGTTGAAAAGGTATTCCATCTATCCAGCAGGTCGATTTATTTTATATCAACCATGGCAGTAATAATGTCGGCGGCCCAGCGATAGACATTATATTCCCGCACTTTGTTACGCAATTTTATCATCTTCTTGCGACGCATCTCTCGGGGCATTTCTATCGCTGCTGTGATTGTTTCAGCGATATCTTCCACCGCAAAAGGATTGATCAGCAGGGCGTCATCCAACTCCCTTGCTGCACCGGTAAATTGACTCAATATAAGTACACCGTCTTCGTCCATCCTGCTGGATATGAACTCCTTGGACACCAGGTTCATACCATCATGGAGGGAACTGACAATACAAAAGTGCGCCAGCCTGTTGAACGCCAACAAGGTGATGGGCGATTTATGCTCCTTTATATATATAATAGGCTGCCAAGAATCAACCTTATGCCTGCTGTTAATATCGGCGACAAGCCTGTCGATCTCAGTATTCAACTCGGCGTATTGTTTGATCTTCATGCGGCTGGGTTCACCCAGTTGAAAAAAGATCATCCTGTTTTTGTACTTGTATTTGGGATATTTGGTCAGTAGCACGTCAATAGCCTTCAGCCTTTCCGGTATGCCCTTGGTATAATCGATCCTGTCCAAGCCGATGCCGATTATCTCATCTGTGATATTGTATCTACTTTTAATAGCCATCATCTCGCTTTCCACTTCAGCCGACCGGCTTTTCTCAGATATAGCCTCAAAATCCACACTGATGGGGAATGGCTTGACATACGTTGTGTGATTGCCATGACTGACAGAAAATTTTTCACTGTCGATCCTGCATTCCAACGCCCTGTCAACAGTATCCAAGAAATTATGGCGGTGGTAAGCTATATGAAACCCGAGCAAATCGTTGCCAAGCAACCCATATAGTATTTCATTCTGCCAGGGACAGACCCTGAATGACTCCCGGTTAGGCCAGGGAATATGCCAGAACTGCGCTGTAATAGCGCGGGGATTCTTCGCCTTGATCAGTCTTGATACAAGAGTTAAATGATAATCCTGAATAAAAACAAAGGCCTTGCGGTGACCGATTTCCTCCAGCACCGCATCGGCAAAAAGCCTGTTAACGTTTTTATACGCATACCAATCTTCGTCATCGAACTTGGGGCGCTGGAATACTATATGGCACAGCGGCCACATAGCCTCGTTGGAAAACCCTAAATAATACCTGTCCACCTCTTCATCGGACAGCCACACACGATGGAGCTTATAGCTGCGGCTTTCAGGCGGAACGAGCACACAATTATTGCCGTCAACGACATCTTTATCTGCGCTTCCGTTGCCGTGCGCCACCCATGTTCCGCCACAGGCTCGCATGACAGGATCAAGGGCTGTCGTCAAACCGCTGGCTGGCACGATGCACTCGATTTTATCGCCGACATATGTGTGTATATAGGGTTCCCTGTTTGAAACCACAACAAAATGGTAATCCGACAGCTTTTCTTTAACCAGCCTATGTAAATCAACCTGCTTCAACATAACCTCTCACCTCGTCTAATCTATTATCGTACCCATATCCTTCGCGTGCAAACAGAATCCTGAATACCAGTTCCCCGCGCTTGTTGAGGCAGCGTGTAGCTGGACCATACACTATCAAACCTGCTTTCCAGATCGAAAGAGTAGCCGCTGAGCGTCCAGGATTTGACCAGGAATTGCAGCAAGGAATAGAAAATGAGAGCCGAACAGGCGGGATCGGTACCTTCTTTGAAGTACCTGGAGGCATCACAACTTCTAAACATTTGAGCTATATACGCAATATAGTTGTTTATAGCATCGAACGCTTTTCTGTTGAGCTGCCTGTCTCCCATACTGATAACCTCGCTAAACACCTGAAAAAAAAATGCCGCGCCTTTTCACGACATTGGCCAAGTGCCGCCTGACTAAAAATTCAGGATCGGCCGGATCACACGATGTGCGCCGCCTCACACACGCCAGATCAGCTAATAATACTTTCCCCGCGTATCCTACCAGGAAACTGTAAATAGCCCTTTTATCAGGGAATGCCTGTATATAGCTGCCTCCGACAGGCCTATCTCCAGTGCAATATTTTTTATGGTCACGTGTTCGCCACCCAACTTAACTATCAATTTTGCAGCCGCGGCCGCAATTTGCTTTTGGCGAAATCCCGTCTTTTTCCTCTTAATAAACATCTTCCAAACACTCTCTGCACGGCTCCTACATTACCGATATGTTAGTAATTGCTCACTTACATAATAGCTGATTTTCGGGTTATCGTCAAGTATGCAAGGGGCGCAGTCCGTGCGGATTCTGATTGTAGTAGTTTGGCAGACTGCAGGTTTACCGGCGCCGGGTTCAGCTGATTAACGACTTATAATAATCGACGACCTGGCGGCTGACATTCTCCCATCCATATTTGCGGGCTGTCGCCAGACCATTTTCCGCAAGCTTCAGCCGCAGCGCTTTATCATGGATCAATGTCAGCAGAGCTTCAGCTATGGATCGCCTGTCGGCGGTCCTGGCCAGTATTCCATCTACCCTGTTCGTTACCACGCCGGAATACCCGGCGATATCGGTAGCCACAACCGGTGTACCGCTGGCCATGGCCTCGAGCAGGACAATGCCGAAACTCTCTCCCCCCGTAGCCGGCGCGCAAAATATGTCGGCAGTTCTGTAGTATTCAGCAAGAGAATTAAACGGCACCAATCCTGTAAAGACTACCTGGTCCGGTATTAATTTTTTAGCTAAAAGCTCATACCTGTATCGCAGCTTTAAGCCAGGACCCACTATGATGAGACGGAATCCGGGAAAATCTTTTTTCACATAAGAGCAGGCATGGATAAGGTCTTCTATGCCTTTGCGTTCCTCTAATCTGCCGACAAAGAGGATGTTGAGCTTCCCATCCCTGTATTCCTGCCGCAGGGGACCATCGGGCCGGTAATGGTTTGTATCGATGCCATTGGGTATGACTTTGTATTCTGCCGGGAAATATTTCGAAATATAGTTGAGAGCCGGTTGCGAAACTGCTATTTTCCCATGTAATTTCTTTCCCAGCCTCCTCATGATAGGCTGACCCAGCCAGTAGAGCATTGACCTTTCATGGCTGGCATGAAAGGTCCCCACGTTCACCGCCGTCGATTGCACTAATGCACTGAGGGCAAGCATGGGGATAAAAGGCTCGTGCAAATGCACTATATCAAACTTTTCCCTGTCGAGCACCCTCCTTACCTGGTAAGGAAGCCACGGTGAAATGGCGATACGTGCCGTGGTGCCCCCGTACGGGATAGGCAGAGGCATTCCCACAGATTTCACATCCTGCCCAAAATACGGCACGACTTTTCCGAATGCCGGCGCAATGACCTTTACATTGTGCCCACATATGTGCAGGTGGTGAGCAAGATGGGTAACGTGATTGATCACGCCGCCCGGGTGAGAATAGTCATATGAAGAAAACAGCCCGATTTTCATCTCTCTTAAGCCCGTAAAACGCAGATCGTTATAACCATCGCATTACGATGCAAATAAATACAGGCGATTACTGCATCTATCAATATCATAAATCCCCTTCGGCAAAATGAAACGGCGTTATTAAATACAACGACCGCCGGGACAGACCGATATCGTGTGAACTTATACACGCATGTTATCTTGAAAAAGCGTTAGTCAACGTTTACTTATTATTTTATCATATGAAGCGCGGTGATGGTTCTGATCAGTAACCAGGCTATCTGTGCTAATCAGCAGCTTTAGATTGTTTTCCGAAATTGGAGAAAAACCAGGAATAAAATCTACTGAACCTGGTTTTATCGATAAGGAAAACGAGCAGAGAAGTTACTATGATGCTGATCAATATTACTGCATAAGCTATATTCTGGATGATATCGCCGCCCTCCATGCCCTGTTGAAAAGGAATGGACGCTAGCACGGCTGCCGCCAGTCCCCTGGGTATTACAACGGCCAGCATCGAGGCGTCTAATATGGGCGTGGATTTGAGGACAGTGAACTTGACGACAGGCAAGCGTATTATAAAAATAAGGGCAGTCAAAGCGAGTCCAATCAATATCAGCCACCAGTTCGCCAGCTGCAGGGAAATCCCGATATACACGAAGAAAAAGGTTTTCAAGATAAATACCAGCTCGGAAAAAAACGCCTTCTCTGAGATATTCAGGCCGCTCAGGCCGGTGTTAAGGCCGTTATAAAGCTTGGGCAACCTCAATAAACTGATATTCCCGAGCGTAATACCAAAGGCCAGGGCGGCTATCGCACCGCTGTAACCCAGCCATTCAGCAATGCCGAAAATAACGAAAACAAAAGCGGCTGTGGTAAACATCGAGTTCTGCAGCCCGCGAACTTTATTTAATATATAGGACCAGCCGAATGCACTGACGGTGCCCATCATGGTAGCAAGTAAAAACGACGCTATCAGCTTGCCCATCGTGAGCCCGATGTCAAACTGCATTATATCGCCCAGGTTGGCGATCTCAATCACGCTGAGAGTTGCTATCACACAGAATACGTCAGTGATTGTGGATTCCAACAATAATACGGCCTTATTCTGCTCATGCATATGCAATTGGCCCAGCATGGGTGCTATAATCGCGGACGATATGCCCCCGACCACAGACGCGAGAATAAATGACTTGATAAATCCCAACCCGGTCAGATAATGGGTAGCAACGCCAACCACCGCCACATTTAATATGAAGGTGGCCGTGGTGAGTATTAACGTCTCCTTATAGGTTTGCCTCAAAGATGAAATACTCAGTCCCGTCCCGGCTTCGAACAGGATCAAGACAAACGTGACTACGGTGAAGATGGGGCCGACCGCACCGAAACTTGTGGGTGTAGCTATACCTAAAAGAGGCCCCAGAATAAGGCCGATGACCACCAGGGGTAAAACATCAGGTATCCTGGTCTGCCTGAATATCACCTCGAACAGGTGCGCGGCAAAAATCAGTACGCCGACTAACCCTATTACAAGCGCAGCATCATGCATTATACGTTATCGCCTTTGCCCGGATTGACAATGCGCCAGGAGACCATTGTAATATGTATTTTAAACTAATCCTTCTCTCAGCGTTTTGAGAACTGCGCTGAACTTATCCTTCGGATCGAAGCTGTAGTTGCTCAAGGTCCAGATATTCGACAGGCCCTGCACTACACTGAATATTAATAAGGCGGTCGCATCCACATCGACATCCCTGCGCAGCTTCCCTTTGCTTACCTCTTTCTGCAATATGGTTTTCAATTTTTCAATATATCTTTTAATGGCATCATAAATACGCCTATTCAACCGGTTGTCACCAAGACTGATTATCTCCGCTATAACCTGGAATGATATGCCGCGGCGCATCTCGATAGAAGAGAGATGACGCAACAAAATTGCCTCAAGTACATCCCCGTTTCCACCATCCTCAACGTTCAGGTCCAAGATCAGGCTGGCCTCAATATTTTCCACCAGCAAATACAGGATATCTTTCTTGCTTTTGAAATGACGGTATATCGCCGCCTCGGTAAATCCCACTTCTTCGGCAATTTTCCTCACCGTCACATTTTCGCTGCCGACCTTAATTACCAGCATCCGTGCCGCGTTGACTATTTGCTCTTTGCGAGGAATATCTCCATTCGATTTTCTGATCATATGACACCTGTTGAAATGATACCACAACAACCACAACTATAGCTTCCGGGAATGCAATGTATGGGAAAGCCCGGCGAAATATATAGTTCTATATCACAAGCCATGCCACGTACAAACTTCGCTCAGCGGCACCCGCTCCGTCCTGAATTTGTTCACGCAGGCCACCGGGTCGGGGTATCCGATGGCAATGGCTATAAGTATCTGCTTCGATTCCGGGATATTCAGCTTCTGCCTGACGGTATCAGGGTAGCTGATGCCCGCAGCCAGCATGATGGAGCCCATCCCGTATCGCAAGGCGGCCAGGCTGATGGTCTGCGCCACCAGCCCTACATTCATAATCGCCCAGTTGCTCACTTCCCTCTCCGTATAAATATAAATAGCATTGGGCGCGCCGAAAAAACGGTACATGCTGACGAACCAGTCGAGCTGCTTATCCACATCCTCCCTGCCTATGCCCATATGCTCATACAGCCTGTACCCGTTGCGGCTGCGCCTCTCCCTGTATTTTCCCGTCCACTCAGGATAGGGTATATCGGCGTTGCGCTCTTCCTGTGCGAAGGCCCGCGCAGCCAAGGCATTCCTGAGGTCCTCCATCACTTCACCTCCCACCACCGCAAACTCCCAGGTCTGCGTGTTGGCCCAGGACGGCGCACGCTGTGCAACGGTCAGCAGTTCTTCAAGGACACGCTTCGGCACGGGGTCGGGCTTGAAAGCTCGCACGCTGTAACGCGAATTGATGGCTTCGATAATTTCCATGGACAACCCTCCTGTCTCAGCGGGCGCGGCTGAATTTCAGTAAAATATCCCCGACGATATCAGGGTTGCCGCCGTTGTGCATTAATCTTCCAGCTTGAAGCTATTTTCGCTAAAGAGCTTCAGACAAGCATCAACGACGTTAGGATCGTAGAGGACTCCCCTATTTTGGGAAATCTCTTCAAGCGCTTTTTCAATGCCTAATGCCGGTCGGTACGGTCTGTGTGATGACATAGCCTCAACAACATCAGCCACAGCCAGTATTTTCGCTTCCAGTAAGATATGGTCGCCATCCAGCCCGCGGGGATATCCCGAGCCATCCAGCCTCTCGTGATGCTGGTAGGCTATCTGGGCTATCGGCCAGGGAAACTCTATGTTTTTTAAAATATCATAGCTTCCCTGTGCATGAATTTTTATCAGCTGCCACTCTATATCACGCAGCTTACCAGGTTTGCTCAGGATATCAGACGGTATGTATATTTTGCCGATATCGTGGATGAGCGCTGCGATACGTAAATACTTGATATGTGCTTCGGGAAGTTTCAGTTCGCTGGCAATTGCCGCTGACAGATCGGCCACTTTCGTTTGATGGCCCGCAGTGTAGGGGTCTCTCATCTCAACTATTTTGGACATGGCAGTGATGGCATCCGTAAAGGCTTTGTCCAGCGCCTGGTAAGCAGCCTCGCGTTCGTCCTCTGCCCGACGTTTAGTGATTAGTGTCTGCTTCTTTTCCAGTGCGTTGACGACCGCCGGCCCCAGACGTCTGATATGTTCTTTAATAATGTAGTCCCATGCGCCTGCTTTCATGCTTTCGGCTGCCACGTCTTCACTGACTGACCCTGTAACAATGATGAAGGGCATTTCGGGCGAATATTCCCGTGCCAGCCTTAACGCGGTCATGCCGTCGAAGCCGGGCATGCTGTAATCACTGAGTATGATATCCGGCTGGAACTCGCTTAGCGCCGCCAGGTATGCCTGACGATTGTCCACTACCTGGAACCGGCACGATTTCAGCACCTTGCGCACTTCCCTTTCACACAGCTCAGCGTCAGGCGGCGTGTCTTCGGCTATCAGTATTTTAATTATCTCACTCATGACCCTGCCCGCTCAGGACATCTCTAAGCACACCTAATATACTCATTTCGGTGGCTGATTGATCAGCAGCCAGTAAAGGCCCAGCTTGCCTATGGCTTCTGTAAAGGATTCAAAATCCACCGGTTTCACCACATAGCTATTGGCGCCCAATTCATAGGCAGCCTTAATGTCCGGATCCTCGCGCGAAGAGGTTACCACCACCACCGGTACTGATTTAGTACGGGCATCCTGCTTAATTGCGCGCAATACTTCCAGCCCGCTCACCAGGGGAAGCTTCAAATCTAAAAATATTACCCTGGGTGGATGTTTAATGTCCCGCTCACCATATTTGCCCTGGCAGAAGATAAAATCAAGCGCTTCCGCTCCGTCCTCTACCACGTAGATATTGTTGGCCAGCTTGTGCTTCTTGAGTGACCTTATAGTGAGCTCAGCATCCTGCTGATTGTCCTCGACCAGTAAAACATCTACAGCATACATATCATTCATCATATCACTCCTTGGCGGGGAAGGGTAAAATAAAAAATCGCACCTTTGCCCACTTCCCCCTCAGCCCAAACACGTCCACCGTGACGGAGGATCACCCGCTGGACTAAGGCCAGGCCTACGCCGTTTCCTTCAAATTCCCTGACGCTGTGCAGCCGCTGGAACACGCCAAAGAGCTTACCGGCATACTGCATGTCAAACCCCACACCGTTATCCTTCACCGAGTAAACAGTCTCGTTTTCGCCATTTTCCCCCTTCACTCTGATGACGGCGTGTTTCTGCCGGCTGGAGAACTTTATGGCGTTGGAGAGCAAATTTACCCACACCTGTCGTAACAACGCCGGGTCACCCACCGCTGGCCGTACTGTATCTACCTGAAAATCGATGCGTTTGCGACTTTGCGCCGTGGTTAATTCCTGGAAAATTGTTTTTACCAGTGTTTCCATATCTATTTTAGACGGATTTAGCGCAGATCTGCCCATGCGTGAAAACGCCAGAAGATCATCGATCAGATCACTCATTTTGTGCGCACCATCAGATATAACAGAGCAGACCCTTTTACCTTCAGCATCCAGCAACGGCTGGTAGTCATCCAGCAGGATGCGTGTGTAGCCGTCGATAGCCCGCAACGGAGCACGCAGGTCGTGTGACACGGAATAGGTAAAAGCCTCCAGCTCCCGGTTAGCCGCTTCCAGCTGGGCGGTACGTTCATGGATACGCCGCTCCAGATCATCAATCGAAACGGTGGTCTCCTTTAATTCCGTGGCCATACGATCGAATGCCCTGGAAAGCTCACCGATCTCGTCCCTGTCCTCAGTGCCAACCTTCTGGTCAAGATGGCCGTGGCGGCCTATCTCAGCAGCGCCGGCGACCAACCGGGCTAACGGCTGGGTGATGGTACGGGCTAATAAAAAACCAGCCGCTACCACTATCAAAGTCAGCAGTGAGACAATGGTAACCATTGTCACTGCCATTGAATTAACCGGGGCATAAGCCTCAGCCTGGTCAACCTCGGTAATCAGGCACATGTTATATTCAGGCAGCCATTTGTAAGCACCGATCACGGGAATATTACGGTAATCCTCGTAAAAAGCAACGCCGGCACTGCCCGAAAGGCCGGCCTGGACACCCTCAGTACGGACGGTTTTCTTCAGAGCATACTCCTCGCCGGAGCCCGGCTCGGTAACGAAGAAATTGGATTTATTTACCAGGTAGGTTTTCTCACTCTGGCTGAGGCCGCTCTGCGCGGACATGATTAGAGAGAGGTCGCGCAGGTCAAGTCGCCCTGCCAGGACCGCAACCAGGTTCTCCCTTCTGTCACTGATAGGAGTGCTTACAATCATGGTCGTCTGCTGCAAAGGAAGCGAATAAAACACACCCTGTGTATAGGTATGTGTTTTCCCTTCCGCAAAGAAACGCTGGTTGGCGTAGTATTTCCCTTCCTGCATGTCATCGCTGGAAGCCAAAATAACACCACTGCCAGGACCGATTACCGACATTTCGATAAAACCTCCGACGGGCTTGACACGGGGACTGAGATGGTCCGCCTCGAGGCTAAGGCGAGCCTGATCATAGGAAGGGTCGGCAGGGTCGGATGTTACCATCGTTGCAGAGTACTGCACCATCAAAGGGCGCTGGGCCAACTCCTCGATTCTCTGTTGATTGCCTTCAATCCATCTGGTCAGTTCGCTGCTTTTCATCAAGTTGGTGGAAACCAGGTGGTTGATTTCAACCTGCTCAATGGACTGCCGCCCCGTGTAGTAGGCAAGGAAACCCACAATGACCACAGGCACGATCGCCAGCAATACGAACAGCAAGAGTATCCTTGACCTAAGATTCACTTACCTTCACTCCCGTAAATTTCTTGCAGGAATTGCATGGTGTAAGCCAGGTTTACATCAAACGGCTCGGTCAGCAGATCGTAATCCATAAGTATATCATACATAGCCTGCCAGTCTTCCGGCTTCATCCAGCCTATATAATCCTCCCCGGTATGTACCAGCGGCAGCTGGGCTTCCAGCATCGCCGCGTGTACCTGCGTATCCGTGTCCTGGTCATATTTCTGTACTATAGGCACAGCCTGCTCATAGTCCTCGACGGCATCCTGCCAACCCCTGAGCGTAGCGCGCAGGAAGCGGGTTGCCAGGCCGGGGTTCTCTGTGATCAGGCTATCCCTGGTTACCACCATATCAGAGTAAAAATAAACGCCGTAATCGCTTGGCCAGATAAGATTGAGTTTCAATCCCTTTTGCCTCATCTCGATAAGTCCTATATTTGAATAACAGGGGGTGATGTCTGCCTCACCACGATAAAACGTTGTATAGATAGGATCCCAGGCGATGAGTTTTACCTTTGAGATATCCAGTCCCAGCCTTTTCATCATGATATAGAATTGTACCTGGAGGTCCTGTTGCGATCCGCTGGCATCCTGTGTCGCCACTATCTTCCCCAGAAAGTCCCGGGGTCGCAGTATGCCTGAATCAGACAGTGCTACATAGACTATCGGGCTCTGTCGGTAGATGGCGGCGATGGCAGTTATCGGTTGTCCCTGGCTACGCGCCGTCAAGACGGATTCCGAAGCTATCACGGCGAAATCCGCCTGCCCGTAAACAATCCGCTGTACGATGGCCAGATCCTTCTCCCCCTCGAGAAAGGTCACTTTGATATTTTCCTGAGAATAGTACCCTTTCTCCTGGGCTATGTAGAAGCCTGCGAACTGTGCCTGGTGCATCCCTTTTAGCTGTACAGTCACCGCATCAGGTGGTTGCACTGGCTGTAACTGACACCGGCAGTTCAGGATCAGGATCGCAGGCAATACGATGAGCAATAAGAGAGGTATAAACTTTATATGTATATGCCTGTCTCCAGCTTTCAGATGGTCCTCATATTTCATAGCCGGCTGCCTCCGCTAAATCCCGGGTCTGCGTGGTGGGCCGGGAAGGCGTGCGCTGCACAACTGTCAGCAATTCCCCGAGGATATACCGCGGCACGGGCTCCTGTTTGAAAGCGCGTACGCTATATCGTGAATTGATGGCCTCGATGATATCCATTGCCCACCTTCCTGTTAGCAGTTAACTATCACTGGTACCTGACAACCCCGCGGCTGCCCCGCATACCTACACGTCCTGGCCAGCGCCGCTGAATTTCATAAGGATAGCCTCGACGATATCGGGGTTGCCACCGTTGTTTTTAACCGAGGCGTCGCGTATCTTACGGCATAATGTAATAAGCTGTTTACGTTCAGCAGTAGACAAAAGGCCAAAGATCTTCTCTATCAACCTGCTTATCTGTGGATCGATCTCAGCCAGCAGTTCCTGTCCCTGCCCGGTCAGGCTGACCTTAACCATGCGCCTGTCCACGCGTGAACGCCGCCTCCTAACGAATCCTCGATTCTCAATGCCGTCGATCAAGATACTGATTGACGTGCCCTCGATGGTCAGGTATTTGTTCAGCTCCGACGGCGACATTGGCGCGCCGAAAGTTATCAGCGTCCGTAGTATGATCCACTGTGAGTAAGTGAGCTTATACGGGTCCAGCACCTTCATGAATGCCTTGTGCCAGTTAACGAAAGCCTGTGAAAGGATAAGTGACGTCAAGTTAATCTCCCTGGCCACACTCATACCTGCCATTTCCGCTGGCGCTTGATTGTCTTTGATTAATATTTTAGAGCTTTCCATCTCTCGCCTTCCCGATATCCTATATATTTTACATTATCTATTGACAACAAACAATAATTATGTAATTATAATTACTCAATTATAATTACCTAATTGTAATAAAGGAGGTGTCCGAGTGGAACAGAAAAAATATCAGGTTGGGGGCGGGAGTGCGGTGACCACGCTGGTTGTCCTGTCTATTCTGTGGTTTTTAAACTACGCAGACCGGTCGATCATGGCCGTGGCGCTTACACCTATTAAACAATCATTCAGCCTGTCTGATGCCCAGGCAGGGTTACTGGGCAGTCTTGTAACTTTGGGCATTGCGGCATTGACCATACCTGCTGCCATTTTCGGCGACAGGTGGGCCCGCCGTAAAGTTATTATGGTAATGGGACTCACTTGGAGCTTTTTTACACTTGTAACGGGCCTCGCTACACAGTTCTGGCACCTGGCTGTCGCCAGGTTCATGGTCGGTTCGGGTGAGGCCGGGTATTCGCCTGTGGGTCTGGCCTGGGTCGGCGTTTCATTCCGCAAAGAGATGCGGTCACTTATACTGGGCATATTTTATGCAGTTGGGCAACTGGGCACAGTAGCAGGTCTGATCTTTGGCGGCATGCTGATAGCGGCTACACAAGACTGGCGTATTCCTTTTTACGTTTTCGCCATTCCGGGCGTCATCATGGCCATAGCAGCGCTTTTCTTACGCGATTATAAGGTAGTCAAGTCAAAGGATGAAGCAGCTTTCAGTAAACAGTATTTCAAGGACTGGGGGCAGATATTTAAGATCAAATCTTTCTGGCTCATCTCAGCAACCTATACTTTCTTCTTTTTCATGGTATATTCTCTGACGACATGGTTGCCAAGCCTGCTGATAAGGGCTTATGGGATGGATGTGGGGCAGGCTGGTTTGACATTCGGCTTAATTACCTTAGCTGTTATATTTGGCCCGCTAGGCGGCTTCCTGGGTGATAAATGGCAGAAACACAATAAAAACGGGAGACCGTATTATATTGCCGTAACCGCGTTTCTGTCTATCGTGTTATTTTTAATCGCTTTGTTAAACGTAGGGTCCCCATTACCCGTCTTCCTGGCCTTATTTACAGTCGCAAATGTAGTCCTGTCATTGAATATTCCTGTGGGATTGACCATAATACAGGACACCACGCCACCCGGACTGCGCTCCACTGCAACCGGCCTGGTAACATTCATTAACATGGTCGGCGCAACCCTGGGGATTTATTATTCAGGCGCCGTATCCGATGCTTTAGGGGGAGGGTCCCACGGATTACAGTTCGGCCTTATTTACACGATGCCATTTGCCGCACTGGCCGTGATATCTGGATTCATTATGGCCAAATACTACCATCCAGATAGCGCTAAAATCAGCGACGAACTCCTGGCGGAAAAATAATAATGTGTTTTATAAATAGCCTGACGCTATCAAGGAGGCGATACAGATAGGTATGGATAAACGTGCAGAAATCAAAGAGCGCGTCCTGAAAAGGATAGACACAAGAAGAGAGGACATTATCAGGTTCCTTCAAAACCTGATAAGGATCCCCAGCGTCACCGGACAGGAGCGTGAATATCAGGAATTCATAGCAAAAACGCTAGGTGCTATGGGATTTCAAGTCGATAGCTGGGAGATAGATGAAGAGGAGCTTAAAACAAAATACAAGGATTACTTTGCAGGCAGGATGTTAGCCCCTCCTTTAAAGGACAGGCCCAATGTCGTCGGCACCTTGAAGGGTAGCGGTGGCGGGAAATCACTGCTGTTCAACGGACACGCGGATGTCGTAAGCCCTGAACCCGTCACCAATTGGAAACACGACCCCTGGGGCGCTGAGATAGAAAACGGCAAGCTGTATGGAAGGGGTACCTGCGATATGAAAGGTGGCATCGCCGCCCATATTATGGCAGTGAAAATCCTGCAGGATGAAGGGATTAAGCTGAAAGGGGACCTGATCATTGAGAGCCCTATCGAAGAAGAGGGGCCAGGAACCGGTACTCTGGCCTGCCAGGCAAGGGGTTACAAGGCCGATGCAGGTATCATCACCGAGCCTACCAATAACGAACTCATTACTGCCTTTACGGGAGGAGTGTACCTTCTTATATACGTAGACGGCAAGGCTTCACATGCAACAATGGCATGGGAAGGTGTGAACGCAATTGAAAAAGCTTTTGCCGTCATTGGCGCAATCAAGTCCTACGGAGAATGGCGGACATCCAACTGTAAACATCCTTTATTTGCAAGATATCCCCAAACAGCAGGTTCTTCGCCTATAACAATGTTTGACCGAGCGGATTCAAAGCAGGTCGGAACAGTCCCCGCTTTGGTCTTGCTGGGCACCAGAGGAACCGTCATGCCGGGTGAAAAGCCGGAGGATATAATCCAACTGATGGAGGCATGGATCAAAAAGGCCACTGATAATGACCACTGGTTAAAAGAACACCCGCCTAGGTTCAACTGGTATAAACACGGGCCGCGCAGCGTCCCTGCTGAAATCCCGGCTGAACACCCATTGGTTCAGACTGTGATGACTGGTTACAAATATATAACCGGCCAGCAACCTGTGGTAGCCGGATTTATCTCACCGGCAGACTGGCAATCCCTCAATACCGTCAACCCTGTAACACCGTCGCTGGGTTTCGGCCCGGGAGAGATCAGGCAGGCTCACACAGCAGATGAGTATGTGACAATTGACCAGGTCATCGAATGCACGAAGGTTTTAGCTCTAACAATACTTGACTGGTGTGAGGTCGCATAGGCTTCCAGAATGTCTTGACAGCACACAATAATTATGTGATTATAAATTTTGTAATTACATCATCCTGCCTGATTCCATTTTGCAGGTAAAATATAAGGAGGTACAGCACAGGCATGCAAGAGAAACCTACAAATTTAAAACGCGGGCTTACTCTGGTTACACTCTTCACACTGCTGACCGGTGCGATGGTCGGCATGGCATGGGCGGTACTGGCCAATGTGTTCCTCGACCGGGGCGGCCCGGCCAGCATCCTTTCCCTCATCGTAGCAGCCGTGTTCACCCTTTTCGTCGGGCTGTGTTTCGCCGAACTTTGCGCCATGATGCCCGTGGCGGGAGGCGCTTACATCTACGTCAAGCGCGCCATGAACAAGTTCGGCGGCTTCACCGCCGGATGGCTGCTGGTGCTGGCCTACGCGGCCATGATGCCCGGTGAGTGCATTATCATCGGCAAACTGGCCGCCGGCATTATCCCCGGTGTGCCCGTCGTCTGGGTCGGCGTCGGCGCGGCGGTGATCTTCACCATCATCAACCTGATCGGCATCACCTTCTCCGCCGTCGTGCAGTTGATCCTCACGGTCATACTGTTCGGAGGCATTTTCATCTATGCCGTACCCGGCTTCGCCCAGATAGACGTGGCCAACCTCACACCTTTCTTCGGCCGCGGTGTCGCCGGCATGTTCCTGATGGTTCCCATCTACTTCCTGGGCTTTATGGGCTACGACATACTGCCCCAGGCAGCCGAGGAAGTGAAATCCCCGGTGCGCAAGATGGTCTTCGTTATCCCGATGTCCATTTTATTCGTACTCGTAGCCTACATGGCGGTGGCCATCGTCAATGCCGGCGTGCTGCCCTGGGAGCAGATAGCCAAGAGCACAGACCCCGTACCCATCATACCCATCGCCGAGAAGCTGCTCGGCCCTTCCGGCCCCGCCATCATCATCATAGCCGGCCTCTGCGGCCTGGTGACCACCCTCAACGGGTTCGTGGTAGGCGCCTCCAGGCTGATGATGGCCATGGCCAAGGACCACGAGCTACCGCCGTTTTTTGCCAGAGTCAACAAGCGCTTCGGCGTCCCTCACTGGGCGATCATCTTCGTGGGCATCCTGGGCATTATCGGCAGCTTCGTGCCCCAGCTCATCGTGCTCTTCGATACCGCCGCATCGGCTGTCCTGGTGACCTACGCCCTGACCGCTATCAGCGTGATGATACTTCGCAAGAAGGCGCCCGATGCCGAGCGGCCTTACAGGCTGCCCTGGGGCAATTTGATACCAATACTTGCCCTGATCGGCGTCGTGCCCACCTTCCTTATCTCCCTGGGCATCCTCACAACAGAGGCCCTGATCGTCTTTGTGGCGTGGTTCGCCATCGGCGTTGTCTACTACCTGCTCTACCGCAGGAAGATGGCCTGACCCGCATTGATATAAACGTAATTTCTTGCCGCAGTTTGAAGCGCCTGTGCGATAACAGGCGCTTCAGCGCGGCTCGAGGTGATTTAGCATGAGCATAAAACCTTTAGGCGGAATCAGAATTCTCGACCTGACCTGGGTCTACGCCGGCCCCTTCGCGACACAGATACTGGGAGACCTTGGCGCCGATATCATCAAGATTGAGGCAGCCCCCGTAGGAGACAAGACACGCATCATGCCTCCTTTTAAAAACGGTTACAGCGGCTATTTCGCCACCCTGAACCGGGGTAAGAAGTCTCTGGCTCTTAACCTGAAAAAGGACAAAGGCCGTCAATTGTGCCTGGAGCTGGCAAAAAAATGCGATGTGCTTACCGAGAACTTCGCACCCCATGCGCTGGAGCAGCTCGGGCTGGGCTATGAGGATGTAAAAAAAGCCAACGCGCGAATTATCTACGCTTCTGCTTCCGGGTTCGGGAGCTATGGCCCTTACGCAAACAGGCCTTGCATCGACCCGGTGGGGCAGGCTATGGGTGGACTGATGAGCCTGACAGGCCACCCTGACAGGTCGCCCCTCAAGACAGGCCCGGGCATCGCAGATGCTATCATGGGACTGTACGCGGTAGCAGGCATATTATCCGCGCTTCGCCTGAGGGACCTGACAGGTGAAGGCCAGCGGATCGAAGTGGCCATGATGGACAGCATCTTTTCCGTGCTTGAAGAAAACGTGATCAAGACCAGCATGGAGGGGGTGGCTCCGCAGCGCCGCGGAAACCTCGATCCCTTCGGCGTGCCCTGGGACACCTTCCTTACCAAGGATGGGCGCTGGGTTATGGTCTGCGCCTTCAGCAGCCCCGTGTTTGAGGAGCTTTACGGCATGATGGGCCGGGACGACCTGGTGGAGAAATACAAGGGCAATAATATTGAAGGATTCCTCAAACGCTCGGCCGACCAGGAGATGCTCAATTCAGTCTTCGCCAAATGGGTCAGGGAAAACATGACCGCCGATGACCTTGAGAGCCTTTTTATCGCTATGGATGCCCCCATGGGCATCATCAAGGATGTGAAAGAACTGCTTGACGACCCGCACCTTAAGGCCAGGAACATGGTAGTCGAGGTCGACCACCCCAAACTGGGAAAGGTAAAAACGTTCAACTTGCCGATCAAGTTCTTCGGCGCTGCTGCCGGCGTCGATCCCGGCGTAAATCCGCACGACCCCGACCTGGGAGAGCACAGCGATGAGATATTGAAAACGCTCCTCGGTAAAACCGATGCAGAGATAGCTGAGCTGCGCAGCGAAAAGATTATCTGGGTTTAAACGCAGCAAAACGCCAACCGTCTTAAACAATGAAACTTAACTTGAAATTAAATACAGCGAGGTCCGCAATATGATTATCGATACTTCCAACACGTTGCCCACGCGGGAGATGCTGTTCGCCGATCTCTTTACCCCCCAACCCGGCATGGAAGGTTATCTCAAGCTTTTCGGCGCCAGGTGGAGCGCCTGGCTGGGACTCACACCTGCCGAGTTCGAAGAGATGGCCAACTCTCTCACAGGGGATAAATTGCGTGAAACGTTGATAGACCTGGCCGAAACGGGACCGATCAGCATGGATAATTTCGTGAGGACATTGAGGGAAACCGGGATCTCCTGGTCGGCCGTGCACAACATGGACGAGACTCTACCACCAACCCCGGCATTGTCCAATGATTATGTGGCCGACATACTTAGAAAGTACCCGGGCCAGTTCATAGCCTTTGCCGGCTACAACCCGCACCGGCCGGAAGAGAGCCTGGCCAACGTGGAGCGCGCCCTCACCACGCAGGGCTTCAAAGCCGTGGTGTTTCGTCCCTTCGTGCACGGCTATTACGCCGATGACCGGCGCTACTACCCGGTCTACGACCTGTGCGAAAAAATGGGGGCGCCCATCTGGATACATACGTCGGTGAACTGGATGGCCAATATTTCAATGTATTACGGGCATCCGCGTTACCTCGAGCAGGTGCTGATCGATTTCCCCAGGCTGAATATCATAGCCGGGCACGGCGGCTGGCCCTGGGTACCCGATATGGTCCTCATGGCATGGAAGTACGATAACCTCTACATCGACACTTCAGCGCACAGGCCTAAATATGTTGCCACGCCCGATACCGGCTGGGATATGTTCATGCGCTATGCCAACTCCACCATACAGGACAAGATCTGCTTCGGCTCCGACTGGCTCTCCATCGGCATGCAGATCAGGGACGTGCTTAATGAGGTCGACCGGTGGCCCCTGAAGGACAGCGTAAAAGAGAAGTTCCTGTATAAGAACGCGGCACGGATTTTCCACCTGGAATAGGCCGGGCGTACAAAGCGTCGGCTGATATCAGGGCTGCGGAGGCCGAACCATGGCCCAGGTTCGGGGCCCGTCCCCGCATACTTTCGTTTCACTTCGTACCTCGAAATTGCGCTTTGAATAGAACGCAACGTTCTTTACAGTCATGGTATCCAGCAGGCAGGGAAGCATTTTTTCGTCCGCCCTCTCAAGCACCGGCCTTATCAGCAGGCTGCCTGTACCTTTCCCCTGCTGCACCCTGTCAACACCCAGGAACATCAAATAGCAGTAGCTCCCCGGTATCAACTCCCTATGCTGCTTATTAATGTACTGCGTGAAACGTCTTAACCTCTGATATGTGTGCTCTCCCAGTACATCCTTCAGGCCGAACCGCGGGTCGTCCTGCCTTGGTACAACCGGCCGCTCAGCATCGCCGGGGAAAAGCCAGGCCGCAACCCCGGCCAAGGATGAGTCTACATAGGCCTCCCCCGCCATAACGGCATACTCAAGGTTGGCCCGGAAAAAATGGCCGAGCTGCTCGGGCCGGTCAGCATGATCAGGGAAAAGATAGTCCATCAGTGGGTCGCCGGTAAAAGCCCGGGCAAGGATGTGAACGGCTTCTACTATCCCCGACTGGGTAAGCCTCGTGGGAGCGTTTGAAGTTGGCTCCATATAAAACAACCCTTACAGTTAAATTCGCGTCAATTATAATGTAAAAGGACGGTAAAGCTGAAATACGGTTACTCCTTTTGACGAACCGGCCGGCTTGCTTTACCCTTATGAATATGAACGGGAACGACATAGTCGGCCGTACCCTTCACAGGTGGACGGCGGGCAAGAGCGGTAAGGCGGCCATGATAGAGGTCTTCTACAGGATACGCGATATTCCCTACGGCGTGCTGCCCGAGCTGAACAGCCCCATCGACTACCGGCGTATACTGGATATCAACATGGGTTCCTGTACGCCCAAGCACCTGCTGATGTGCGATATGTACGGCAGGATAGGACTGAATGTGCTCTATGCCGTTTACCCCTATCGCTGGGCGGAGTTCGAGGAGCTCTACCCGCCGGAGCTATGGAAGCTGGCACAACAGATGGGACCGGTCAACCACCTGGCCTGCAGGGTCGAGATACGTGGGCGATACGTGCTGGTGGATGCAACGGTTGACCCGCCCCTGGGCAGAATCGGACTGCCCTTTACAGCAAGCTGGGACGGCGAATCGGATACCGCTCTGCCCGTGCTTCCGGTGGGCGAAGAGGAGCTGTATCACCCCTCTGAAGCCAACCTTATGCCGCCGCCCGACCTGGACGATACCGCCCTCGCCTTTTACGAAGGGCTCAATCTCTATTTCCAGAGGATTCGCGATGGGCAGTATTAAGGCCGGCCTGGTGCTGCGCAATGCCAACGCCATAACGCTCGACCCGCACCGCCCGCAGGCCAGTACCATTTACATTGACGGCGCATATATACTCAAGACAAGCAGCAAAGATATAGATTCAAAGCTGGCCGGGTCAGCCACCCAGGTCATCGACTGCCGTGGCAGGGCTGTGATCCCTGCCTTTCACGACGCGCACTGCCATGTGACAGCCTACGCCGAGAGCCTGCTTAATATCGACCTGGGCCCCGATTCGGTCAAGTCCATCAAAGATATCATCTGCAGGATTAAGGCGGCGGCCGCAACCACACCGCCCGGCGCATGGATCAGGTGCGCCGGCTATAACGAATTCTATTTGGCGGAGAAAAGGCATCCCACCCTGCGCGATCTCGACCTCGCCACGACCGCTCACCCGGTTAAGCTGGTGCACCGCAGCGGCCACGCCCACGTGCTCAACAGCCCAGCGCTGGCGCTGGCAGGCATTAGCGGCCGGAGTGAGGAGCCTCCGGGCGGCATGATCGAGCGTGATCTGGAGACCGGCCGGCCCAACGGCCTGCTCTTCGGCATGGGCCCTTACCTGGCCGAAGTAATACCGCCGGTAGATGAAGCCGAGATCGATGGGGCAATGTCCCGCGCCGGACGGATGCTGCTAAGCCTGGGCATCACCACGGTGCAGGACGCTTCGCAGGGCAACGGGCCCGAGCGCTGGAACAGGTTGCTCGACTGGAAGAGAAGGGGCCTGTTCCCGCCGCGCACCGTCATGATGTCCGGTGTTGAAGAGGCAAAACGGCTGAGCGCCGGGCAACCGCTTAACGAATACGACACGGGGCTGCTTGGAGGGGCGGTCAAGATCATGCTGGATGAGGTCAGGGGCAACCTCAATCCTCCGCAGGATGAGATCAACCGCCTGGTGCTCGAAATACAGCAGAGTGGCCGGCAGGCGGCCATGCACGCCGTGGAGGAAACTACGGTCGGTGCGGCCATCGCTGCCCTGGAATATGCCATGGAGAAATGCCCGCGCAAAGGCAGCCGTCACCGTCTGGAGCACTGCTCGGTATGTACGCCTGTAGCGGCACGTAGACTATTTAGATTGGGGGCCGTCGTGGCCACCAACCCGGCCTTTATCTATTACAGCGGCGAACGCTACCTGGCCACGGTGCCTCGGGAGCAGCTAAGCCATCTCTACGCCATGAAGGACATGCTCAAGGCGGGGCTCAGGGTGGCGGCAGGGTCGGACGCTCCGGTGGCCGGGCCCAACCCGCTCAAGGGTATATTCGCCGCCGTGACGCGGCTTGCTGAAAACGGATGTCAGGTTGCGCCGTTCCAGGCCGTTTCACCACTGGAGGCTCTCAGGTTATACACTATCGATGCCGCCTACTCGTGCTTCCTCGAATCCACGTTGGGAAGCCTGTCGAGGGGCAAACTGGCCGACCTGGCAGTGCTGAACGGCGACCCGCTACACGTTGGTCCGGCGGAACTGAAAGATATCAGGGTTGAGCTGACCTTGATGGACGGCAAAGTAGTATACGGCAGGGCCGTTTAGGCGATAACGCCCTGCGAAACCAGCAGATTAAAACGCTCCTCATCCATGCCCAACAAATCCAGGAAAACCCGCCGGTTGTCAGCCCCCAGCAGCGGCGCGGCGCGGACAAAGCGCGCCGGGGTGCCGCTCATCCTGATAGGATTTCCGTCGGCCCGTACTACGCCCAGTACCGGGTGCTCCAGCTCAACGAAGAAGCCCCTATCTTGCAGATGGGGATCGGCGGCCAGGTCCGAGGCATCGCTGACGGCCGCGGCCGTCACACCCGCTTCCTGCAGCACATGAAAAACATCCTGATTGGTATGGGCGGACGTCCATTCCCCGATCAGAAGGTCCAGTTCCTCCGCGTTTTCAAAACGTCCCGGAAGATCCGAGAACTTTTGCTGCCGCGCCCACACAGGATCGCCCATGGCACGGCACAGGGAGCGCCATTCCTCTTCGTCGTAGATCGCGATTACGCACCAGCGGTCGTCCCCCCTGCAGGGGTAACACCCGTACGGCGCGGCGGGCTGCCGGCAGGGGCTGTTGCCCTGCGGGCCGGCGGCACGGCCGCCGAGGGAAAAGCTGATCAGCTCCGGGCCGAGCGTGCTGCAGGCGGCCTCAAGCTCGGAAATCTCGATATGCACACCACATCCGTGGGAATCCCTGCGGCGCAGTGCGGAAAGGGCTGCCAGTGCCGCGTAAAGGCCGGAAATGTGGTCGGCAAGGGCGAACCCGATGCCGTTGGGCCTGCCCTCCCGGTACGAAGATAGCCCTGTCAGTCCGGACAGCGCCTGCACGGTCGGCCCCAGCGCGGCATAGTCCTGCCAGGGCCCGCCGCGGCCGAATCCCGAGAGGCTGACCATCACCAGGCCGGGGTTGGCCACCTTCAAGCGCGCATAATCCAGCCCCCAGTTACGCATCACGCGCGGCGTAAAATTCTCCATGACGATATCGCACTTCTTGACCAGCTCGATTACGATGTCACGCGCCTCCGGTCTGGACAGGTCAAGCGTAATACCCTGCTTGTTGCGGTTCCAGGCGGCGAAATATCCGGCCTGATTATCCTCGGCGCCTGTCGCTGTCTGCCGCGACTGCACTTTGATGACCTCCGCGCCAAAGTCGGCCAGCAGGCGCGTGGCATAGGGCCCGGCCAGCATCCAGGTGAAATCCAGCACCCTGATATTTTGTAGGGGCGTAACTTCAGGTGCACCCGCTTTTTCGGGCGTGTTTTCAAACCCGCCCCTACAGGAAAAAGCTTCCCCGTCATGTTCCCCGATGAAAGGCGCCCGGCACCACTCATAGTTGGGTGTGCCGGGTATAACGATGACGGGCCGGGGTACCTCGAATCCCTGCTTAACAAGCGGGTGGGAGGCCGGCACG
>Ga0268278_1000152_pt1 | contig 51780 bp, 45 predicted proteins | sample saktaG_3_FD_190135 | JGI IMG/M metagenome (GOLD analysis project Ga0268278, IMG submission 190135) | Saline water microbial communities from Sakinaw Lake, British Columbia, Canada - sak_2010_1_5_55m | ecosystem: Environmental > Aquatic > Non-marine Saline and Alkaline > Saline ...
ATAATCTTCCATTCCGAATGCCTTTACTATCCTGGTGCCCGATATGGTTTCCTGAAGAAGACTGGTAAGGCTTCCCATTGTAACCTGGGTGCCTGTGGCCACCTTTCTCATCTTCTTACCAAACTTGACTATGGGATAAATCGTCAGGGGAAAGACAACTACGGCTATAATTGCCAGTTTCCAGTCGCGGTAAAAGATAACAAAAATAAGGCCGATCAGCGTAAAAGAATCTTTAAAAATGCTTGTTACAGCTTCTGAAACCGCCCCCTGGATAAGGTTTACATCGTTTGTAATGCGTGACATGAGTATCCCTGTCGGATTTTTCGTGAAAAAAGAGAGAGATTGCCTTTGAATGTGATTATAAAGGTCGTTTCTAAGATCCGTTACCACTCGCTGGCCGATAAAGTTCATCAGGACAGTCTGCCCATAGCTGCAAGACCCTTTTATAAGATATATTACGACTATTGCTATGGGTATGTATTTCAACATGTCGGCATTTTTATTTAGAAATATCTCATCCAGAGCGGGTTTAACAAGAAAAGCAAGGGCAGAAGTCGTTGCACCCACCGCAAGCATGCACAGCATGGCAAGGAGAAACTTTGGAATATGCGGTTTTGACAGTTTTAAAAGACGTTTGAATAAATTCATATAAACAACCTATCGCTTGGTCTCGAAAGTTCTATGTTCTGTTTTGGCAATTCAAAATGCTGAAACGAGACAAGCGTTTAGAAAATCAGAATATCGAAATCCGAAATCCGAAACAATATCAAAATCAAAATGTTCAAATTTTAAAACAAAAGCGGTCTTGCTCTGTCATTTTTGTTTTGGTCATTAATATTTTCGTCATTTCAATTTGTTTCGTGCTTCGATATTCGAATTTCGGATTTTTTATTCTCTTGTCTCCTGATTACTTTAATATCATTTCACATGCCAGCCTGGCTGTCCTTTCTGCCGCACCGGGGGTGCCCAGTCTTTCCCTTATTTTTGCCAGGTCCTGTTTTGTCTGATCCATTCTCGGCTTATTAGTGAGGATATCAAATATTTCGTTTGCCATGGCTTCAGAGTTTGCATCGTTTTGTATAAATTCGGGGACAATGGTCTTCCCTGCTATTATGTTAACCATACCTATGTGATCTACATCAATAAAGACCCTGCCCATAAGATAGGAAACTGGTGAAACTTTATAAACAATTATCATAGGAGTTTCAAGAAGAGCCGTTTCCAGGGTAGCAGTTCCCGAAGCGACCATGGCAATATCCGATAATCCTATGACATCATACACATTATCTTTGATAATTTTAACATCTGCAGAATATTGACGCACTATGCCCGCCACGAAATCGTGACTTAGTGTGTCGGCCAGGGGTAAAACAAACTGAACGGATGACAATCTGTGTTCTAAAATTTCTGCCGCTTTCAGCATTTCAGGCAAAAGTTTCATAACCTCGCCATCCCTGCTTCCGGGGAGAATGCCGACAGTCGTTATTTCATCTTTCAGGTCAAATTTTTTCAGCGCATCTTCGCGCGTATATTTTTTCTTTACTGCATCCAGGAGAGGATGCCCCACGAAACTTACATCCAGCTTAACTTTGTCATAGATTGAGGCCTCGAAGGGAAGGATAACTGCCATCCTGTCTACAAGTTTGGCTATGCTGTATATCCTCCTCTTTCTCCATGCCCAGACCTGGGGGCTTATGTAGTAAAAAACCTTGACGCCGTTTTTTCGGGCTTCTTTGGCCATAGGCAGATTAAAATCAGGGTAGTCAATGAGGATTAACAGATCGGGATGCTCCTCCTGTAAATATTTTTTCAGTTTCCGTTTGGCTTTGAGAATAAAGCCCAGTTTGGATAAAACTTCCGTCAGTCCTACAACGGCCATTTCGGACGAATTTGCAACGATTTCAACCCCCGCTTCCTTCAGCCTCTCCCCCCCGATTCCATAAAAATGTATCCGTGGGTCTATATGATGCATGGCCTTCACCAGATTGGATCCGTGAAGATCCCCCGATGCTTCTCCGGCTACGATCATCACCTTTTTAAACCTGGAATCTGGGATTTCCTGTTCAAGATGCATGGTTAATCACATCACAGATTTGATGTATCTCCCTTTCTGTCAGTTCGGGAAACATGGGGAGGGAAAGGACTTCTTCGGCACACTTCTCGCTCACCTTTAAATCATCCGGCGCATTAAGGTGGGCAAAAACAGCCTGTTTGTGTAAAGGTACAGGATAATAAATAGCTGATGATATATCGCTATCCTGCAGCTGTTTTGCAATGGAATCTCTGTTTTCAGACCTGATTGTAAATTGATGATAGACGTGCCTGGAGCCGGGATTTTCAATGGGAAGAATCACGTCGTCTCTTTTTATGTTCGCCCTGTATATATCCGCGTTTTTCCTTCGTAAATTGTTAAATTCATCTATCCTTCTCAGTTTTACACGGACAATGGCCGCCTGAACCTCATCAAGCCTGCTGTTATAACCAAGGATTTCGTGATAGTATTTGACAGTACTCCCGTGGTTACGAAGCATTCTAATGGACCTGAAAATATCTTCATCGGTGCTGATGACCATTCCTCCATCACCATAGCAGGCAAGGTTTTTACTGGGAAAGAAGCTGAAGCAGCCGCAATCTCCAAATGTTCCGACCTTTTTTCCCTTGTATTCGGCGCCGAATGCCTGGGCGCAATCCTCGATTATCTTTAGATTATATTTTTCGGCAAGGCTTACTATGGGATCCATGTTAGCAGGGTGGCCGAAGAGATGAACCGGAATAATGGCCTTTGTTTTGTCCGTAATTTTTTCTTCTATTTTCGCCGGGTCTATATTGAATGTTTCCGGAACGATGTCGACGAAAACAGGAACGGCATTCAGCAGGGCAATCACTTCCGCCGTAGCGATGAAAGTAAAGGGCGTGGTGATCACTTCATCACCCTCTCCTATGCCGTATCCCCTCAGTGCAAGAAGGAGCGCGTCCGTTCCGTTAGCCACACCGACGGCATGAGAACCCCCATGATAGGAGGCAATCTCCTCTTCGAGTTGAGAAACATTCTTCCCCAGTATGAAATGGGCACTATCAAGGACCCCCTGAATGGCCGCATCAATTTCCGGTTTAAGAATCCTGTACTGCCTTTGTAGATCAACCATCTGTATCATGAAATAATTCACTGTCCCGTATTCATTTTATTAATAATGCAGAGGGCCAGATCCAGAGACTTTCTGCCGGCCTTGCCCGAAACCAGAGGGGTTTCCCTGGTTATGACCGAATTAACAAAGGCCCTGATCTCTTTTTCAAGGGGATCATAAACCTCTACTTCTACATTATTTTGACCGATTTCTATCTGTCCGTCGGCACCTTTCTTCCTGCTCAGTGAAACGAGCTCTCTTTTTCCATAATCGATGGAATGATATCCTTCGAGTCCGAAGAACCTTATTTTTTGCAGTACCTTGCCTGTTACCCTGCTTGCGGTAATGTTTGCCACGCAGCCGTTCTGAAAAGTGATCCTCGCATTGCTTATGTCTACCTCATTCGACAGAACAGATACCCCCACAGCCTCCACATCCTTTAAGGGAGACTTTACAAAATTCAGTATGATATCAAGATCATGAATCATCAGGTCGAGAATAACATCCACATCCGTTCCCCGTTCGAAGAAAGGGTGAAGACGGTGAGATTCAATGAAAAGAGGTGCTTCTATAACCTTTTCCAACGCCGCGATAGCCGGATTAAATCTCTCTACAAATCCTATCTGGAAGATTGCCCCTTTGCTTTCCGCAATTGAAATGAGCTCGTCTGCTTCTTTAAGAGTAACACATATAGGTTTTTCAAGGAGTACATCAATTCCCGCGGAAAGAAGATCCTTCGTCACTTCGTAGTGGGATCTGGTTGGAACAGCAACACTTACGGCATCTACTTTTCCTATTAGATCACGATGATCAAACAGGGCCTCGCAGTTATAGTTTTCCGCTGCTTTCTCGGAGCTCTCCCTGATGATATCTGCCGTGCCTGCAATTTCACAGTCCGATATTTTTTGATATTTTTGCAGGTGGTAGTTTCCGAGATGACCGGTCCCCACGACACCAACCTTTATTTTTCTTCTTTGTTTCATGTGTTAATTTGCCTGTATTAGAGGCTAAGGGCTAAGGGCTAAGGGCAAAAGCGAAAAAACAAATTTGCCTTTTGAGGTAACAGCTCAAAAAACAGGGGCACTATAAAAGGCTCACGCCTAAATTCCGTATTCGGAGTTTACCCGTAAGGGTTTTAAACACCCTTATTTGGAGTTTACCCGTAAGGGTTTTACCCCGATTTATTGAGCTGTTACTTTTGAGTCTTAATTCCTTGCCTTTAGCCCTTAGCCTTTAACCTTTGCCGCTTTGTTTGTTACCTGCATATACCCCTTTTGGCATTCTCTATAAATTCAACAAAATGCCTTACCTCTGGCAGGTCTTCAACATCTTCTTTTACTCTTTCTATTGCCACTGACAGCAGGAGAGACGATCTGAAAATGATCCTGTACGCCTTTTTCAGCGCTTTTATCGTTTCTTCTTTAAAACCTCTTCGCTTTAGTCCTATCAGATTGAGACCATAGGGTTTTGCCCTGTTGCCGGATACGGTTACATAGGGAGGAATATCATGTACAACAGCAGACGCGCCTCCAATGATCGAATGACAACCGATACGGGTGAATTGATGGATTCCCGTCAATCCACCTATAATGGCATAGTCTTCGACGTGAATGTGGCCGGCCAGATTGGCTGCATTCGCCATGACGATATTATTTTCCAGCTTACAGTTGTGTGCCACATGACAGTACGCCATCAATAGATTATTATCTCCAATATATGTCATCCCGATATCGGCAGATGTGGAACTGTGTATCGTGACAAATTCCCTTATGGTGTTGTTCTTTCCGATAATTACCTTACATTGCTCTCCTCCGAATTTTAAGTCCTGGGGGACAGCACCTATAGAAGCAAACTGAAATATATGGCAATTGTCGCCTATTTCTGTTTGACCTTCTATGACTACATGAGGTCCTATAATCGTGTCTTTTCCGATTTGCACATCCTGGCCAATAATACTATAGGGACCTATTTCAACACCTTCCTGTATATTAGCTTCAGGAGCAACGATTGCTGTAGAATGAATTTTCATAGGGTTATGCGTGACTTTCTATTATTTTTATTTTCTCTTCAAGCGCTTCTATTTTTTTTGAGAGAGATTTTATGGTTTTTCGCATTTCCGGCAGTTTGGGAATGCATGCCTGTGTTCGTAACCATTTCCCGTGAGACATGTGAGGAGAGCCTGATATTATCTGGTTTGGTTCTACATCGTCGTGAACACCCGACTGGGCGGCAACCATGACATTATCACCGACCTCGATGTGCCCGACAAGACCGGCCTGTCCTCCGATTATAACGCTTTTCCCTAATCTGGAACTTCCGGAAATCCCTACCTGGGCTACCACAATGGAATTTTCACCGATGACCACGTTGTGAGCTATCTGGACTAAATTGTCTATCTTTGTCCCTTTCTTGATCCAGGTTTTTCCGAGAGTACCCCTGTCTATGGTAGTGTTTGAACCGATTTCCACGTCATCATCAATCTGGACTATCCCTGTCTGAGGCACCTTCAAATTGTCCTTCCCCGGGTTGGCAAAGCCGAACCCATCGCTTCCAACGACAACTCCAGCGTGAAGAATAACCCTTTTACCGATCCTGCATTTTCTGTAAACGGTAGCGTTTGGATAGAGTATGGAATTTTCATCTATCACGACATGATTGCCGACAAAGACGCCGGGATAGAGGATTACCCCTTTTTCTATCCTTGCGTTCTTGCCAACGTAAACACCGGGATAAACGGTAGCATCTTCTGCAATTACTGCCCCTTCACTAATATAGGCATCCTCGCTAACCCTTACGGAATCTCTTTCCTCCGGATAAAAAAGGCTGAGAGCCTTTGCCAGGGCGAGATACGGATTTTCAACAACAACCAAATTCCTGCCTGATTTCTTGACATCGGGAGAAACCAGTACGGCGGATGCCCCGGTTTCCTCAAGTTTGTTTTTATACCTGGGATTTGCAATGAAGGTAAGATCACCTTCTTCGGCTTCTTCAATTCCCCGGATGTTATATATAGTTACAGTTTCGTCTCCGATGACGGTACCGCCGAGGAATTTTGCTACTTCCCTTAGTTGCCTGCCTGTCTTTTTCATATTCTTTTGTTACCGGTTAAATCACTTTTTCGATTTATAAGCCTTATCAAATTCTTTTATCACATTTTTCGTAATATCCTTCGCACTGGAATGATAGGCCATGCCGCCGGCACTTGCATCCAGTATCATCGTATACCCCTCTTTCTTTCCTATGGCACTTACAACCTTCAGTATTTCAGGAATCAGTTTTTGTGAAAGTTCCTTATCCATTCTTTGCATTTCCGCATTGGAATCCTCAACGAATCGCTTGTAATCCCTGAACTTTTTCTGATGTTCAAGTTCCTTTTCCTTCATGGCGCTTTCCGTCAGGACGGGGCGTTGTTTCTCCAGATTTTCCTTAAGTTTCTTTAATTTTTCTTCCCTTGTCTGGATTTGATCCCTTGTTTTCTGAAAAAACTTTTTGAACTCTACACCAGCCTCTTTACCTGCGTCAGAAAGGATCAATATCTGTTTCATATTGATAAATCCTATCTTCTCCGCGGCAGTTGCATAGGTCCCCGATAAAACAAGAAACGCCACAATTAAAATACCTACAGTCTTCTTCATCACATGTTCCCCCTGTTATGATTATTAGGTAAAAGGTAAAAGGTGCAAGGTCAAAGGATAAAGACTAATAAGGCCAATGATCAAATATTGCGTATTATTTTTTTGACCTTTAGCCTTGCACCTTTTACCTTTCCCCTTTTTCCTTTTGTCTTACATCATCATCCCGATAGTAAATTCCCACCTGCTTGCGGATTCACCTTCTTTTCTATCCAGGACATGACCCCATTCCAGCCTTAAGGGACCGATGGGAGAATACCAGCGGATTCCTGCTCCCGCCGTTTGCCTCATGTCGTCCAGATGATAACCGCGTTCCCAGGCATTCCCTGTGTCATAAAATACAACACCCTTCATCCCTGCATCCTTAATAAGAGGGAATATCAATTCCAGATTGAAGCAGAGCATTGTCTCCCCACCCATTACATCATCGCTGTCAGGAAACTTTGGGCCCACGTCTCTCAGTCCTCTCAGGGAGTTGATCCCTCCGAGGTAAAAACGGTTATATATCGGTATCTCTTTGTCCTCATTCTTGTGCATGAATCCCGCCCGCCCCCGGACAGCAAATACATTATCCAGCGGCAGGGGGAAAAACCAGGTGGAACTGCCGGTGTATTTTGTGAAACTCGTATCCCCCTGTAATATTCCGCCAGTGTATTCTATGGAAATTACGTTCTTGGAACCTTTGGAGGGAAACATGAAGCTGTCTGTAGTATCCCTGGAGAGAGTTCCGGTGATGCCGCTCGATGTTATTTCACCTTTCTGTTCCGTAATCCAGCGAGATGCATTTTCATCAATATTTGTTATATCATTTGTCGAAAAGCTGTATCCGATGTATCCCTTAACATCTTCCCAGAGGGGGTAACCCAGTGTTGTCTTGAAACCCTGTGTGCTCAGGTCGTAGCTGTCATACTCCCGTTCAGAATTCCAGATATCGAACTTGCTCCACAGCGGTTTATCAAAAAGCCATGGTTCTGTGAAGGATAACTCATACCTGGTGGTTTCCGATCCGAGGAAGGCATTCAAACTCAATATCTGCCCTTTTCCGAACAGGTTTCGCTGAGACACCTGACCCATAATGACAGCCTTGTCCGTGGCGCTGTACCCGGCACCGATACTGAACATCCCCGTGGGCTTTTCCTTGATCTGTATATTAATATCCGTAAGGTTTTCTTTTTGTCCCTTTTCCGTTTGAAAATTAATTTCCTCAAAGTATCCCAATTGGGTCAGCTTCATATAACTTGTTTTCATTTTCTCTCTGCTGTATATGTCGCCTTCCACAACTGCAAGCTCTCTTCTTATAACATTGTCTCTTGTCTTTGTATTGCCCGTTATGGATATTCTGTTGAAATATATCGTATTTCCCTTCTCTATATTGTAAATAACATCAACCTTCTCATCTTTTTCCCGGGGAATTGTCCTGGGCGTTACATTGGCATAGGCATAACCTTCATTATTGTACCCCTCCGTCAGGAAATCGATGTCCTTCATGATCGAACCCCTGTCAAAGTAATCTTTTTTATTAATGTTTAATTTTTCCAGTAGTTCAACCCGGGGAGTGGAAAGCATGTCGCCTGTAATTTCGACCTTTCCTACCTTGAATTGTTTTCCCTCTGTTACAGCTATCCTGATGTAGATCCAGTCTTTGTCATGTGTTATTTCCGGTTCACTAACCTGAGCATTTATATAACCGTTATTAAGGTAGAAGGCTTTCAGTTTGTTGATGTCCTCTTTTATTTTATCTGTTTTGAGGAGACCGGAATCTGTTAAAAAATGAAAGAAGCCTGTTTCCGATACCTCCATCATATCTTTCAGTTCATCATCGGTAACTGCCTTATTTCCTTCAAAAGAAATTGTTTTAATACGAAGTTTTTTATTTTCAGCTATGTCAAAGATAAGCTGGACTCCTTTACCACCTTTACCTTCTATTTTATAATCAACCTCTGCGTTGAGATAACCCTTGTCATGATACAGGTTCTTAATAGTTTCTATATCAGCCTTTACCTTCTTAAGATTAAGGATTTGTCTCGTTTTGACAGTCAGAATCCCTTCTATTTCGTCTTTATCTATTTCATCATTTCCTTTGATCTCAATTTGGGATATCAGGGGTTTTTCCTCCAGGATGAAGGTTAAAATCTTTCCTTCGGTGCCATCGGATACCTCCGCTTTCACATCATTGAAATAACCCATCTTGTAAATAGCTTTTATATCAGCGGATAGTTTTCTTTCAGAAAAAATCTTCCCTTTTTTGTTCTCCAGAACATTTAATATGGCGCTGTCTTCAACCGTGCGGCTTCCCGAAAATTCAATTTTCTCTATCTTTTGCCTGCTGAGATTTTTCAGCAATATTTTTTCAGCCAATTCTGCAGAAATGGTACTGATGCTGTCCATACCGGTTCCATTTGCAAATATGCCGCCCACGGTCTTCCTGTTTTTTACGTCCAGGGTGGTAACGTCCACACTGATAAAGTTCCCAAGACGTGTAAGGCTGCCTGTAATTATATAATCAGCGTTTATTTTTTCTCCGACTTTCCAGGCTGATTCTCTGTCTATTTGCTTTTCACTGATTAAGCTTGAGAAGGTTTCTTTTTTGATGATCTGAACACATCCTGTTTTCAGCAATTCAGCCGTCAAACTATTGGTTATTCGGTTTTTAAGCGAGAGGACATCTGATTTACTGTGAATTTCGAAGGGAAGTATGGCAATTTTCTTAATGTCTTCCGCAAAGACATTGTTAAAAAAAAGTAACAGTAACAATAATATTGATATAAAGAAAAACTTTCTGAATTTAAGAATAATATTCATATTAAAGATCACAAAACCTTCCATCTTGCAGCCCAATACTACGAGACATACGATCAGCCAGGCGCCTGTTGTGTGTTGCCACTACCAGGATGATGCCTTTCGTTCTATTCAGCTCCAGCAAGATATCCTGTATTTTCTCTCCTGTTTCAGTATCGAGATTCCCCGTCGGTTCATCGGCTAAAAGGATTTCAGGTTTCATTACCAGGGCCCTCGCCACGGCGACTCTCTGCTGTTCTCCACCCGAAAGCTCACCGGGCTTGTGAGGCAATCTATCACCGAGCCCCACTTCAGTCAAGATAATCTCTGCTCTCTTTCGGGCTTCCCGCAACGGCATCCCGTTTATCAAGGCCGGCATCATGGTGTTTTCCAGGCTGGTAAATTCAGGCAGGAGATGATGGGATTGAAAGACAAAACCTATCTTTTGATTTCTGAATTCCGCCTGTTTTTGCTCGTTCCAGCTGAATGCGTCAGCGCCGTTATAAAGAACGTCACCTGAAGAAGGATGATCGAGGATGCCCAGTATGTTAAGGAATGTACTTTTCCCCGCACCGGAAACGCCAAGAATTGCCAGGGAATCTCCTTTGGCAATTTCAAGATCCAGCCCCCTTAACACTTCTATTTTGGTTCCATCCTTTATAAAGGTTTTTTCCAAATTGCTGACTTCTATCATTACCCTCAGCTTTCAGCCCTCATTGCTCATTGCTCATTGCTCAGTCCTTTTTTTATTCATATCTCAGGGCCTCGGCAGGATCAAGCTTCGAGGCATTCCATGAGGGATAAATCGTTGCAAAAAAACATATTATCATGGCGAATAAAACAATAATAGATACATCCGTATAATTTACTTTGGAGGGAAGTTCACTCAGATAGTACACATCTCCGGGCAGTATTTTAAAGCCAAACAGATTTTCAATGAATGAAGAGATAGTCTCAATATTGAAAGCAACGATCAATCCCCCAATGCAACCCAGGACAGTGCCGATAGCGCCTATAATAAGCCCCTGCAACATGAATATTCTCATAATACTCTTTGCCGTTGCCCCCATTGACTTCAAAATAGCGATATCCTTTGTTTTCTCCATAACAACCATGATTAAAGCAGTTATGATATTAAATGCAGCCACCAGTACAATAAGACTGAGAATAATGAACATGACCCTTTTTTCCAGTCTCAGTGCCGAAAAGAGGTTTTTATTCATCTGCATCCAATTCCTGGCCCAATAGGGATACCCCAACTTCTTTTCGATTCCTTTGGCAATTTCCGCGGCCTTGTAAATATCATTCACCCTGATTTCTATTCCCGTAACGTCGTCTTGCATATTAAAGAAATTCTGGCATTCTGCCAGAGACAGAAAGGCCAATGAAGAATCGTATTCATAAAATCCCGAATCGAAGATTCCCACGACGATGAATTTCTTAATCTTCGGGACAATGCCCATCGGTGTAGGAATGCCCATGGGTGATAATACGTCAACCGTGTCAGAAAGGAATAATCCCAGATTCTTGGACAATTCTTTTCCTATTACGATACCGGGCAAATTTTTCGTTTTCTGTTTTTCCCTTGATAGATCATGAATATCGCCTTCCATTATCTTTCCAAAATTTATCACCTTAAGGACGCTGTCGATTGATACTCCCCTTAACACTGCGCCGGTTACCCTGTCGCCGCTCTTTAACATGGCCTGGCCATACACAAAAGGAGTCGACGCCACGACACCTTCAATCGTCTCAACATCTTCCATAATTTTTTCATAATTCTTCATCTTGCCACTGTATTTCATAAGGACAATGTGAGAGTTGACACCGAGTATCTTGTCTCTAAGATCGGTTTCAAAACCATTCATAACGGCGAGAACGATAATAAGTGCAGCAACCCCCAGGAATATCCCGGCTATAGAGATAAACGTGATAAGTGAAACAAAGGTCTGTTTTCTCTTTGCCCGGAGATACCGAAGAGCTATAAAAAATTCATAGGACATGATGGAGTTGAAAGTTTCAAGTTTAAAGTTTCAAGTTTGTAGTTGCTGAGTTCTCTGTGCCTTTGTATCTCTTTTTATTTTTTTCTCATTTGAGGGAAAAGGATAACATCCCTGATTGAAGGAGAATCGGTAAAAAGCATAATCAGTCTGTCTATTCCAATTCCTTCACCGGCAGTTGGGGGCATCCCATATTCCAGGGCTCTGATATAATCTTCATCCATTTCATGGGCCTCTTGATCGCCTGCCTCTCTTTCCTTTAGCTGCATGATGAATCTTTCTTTCTGATCCTCAGGATCGTTCAACTCTGAAAAGGCATTGGCAATTTCTCTGCCATGAATATAGAGTTCAAAACGATCGGTGAACCTGCTGTCATCTGCACTTTTTCTTGAAAGTGGTGAAACCTCGACAGGGTAACCTGTGATAAACGTAGGTTGAATAAGCTTATCTTCAACTACCTCTTCAAATATGGACATAATCACCTTTCCCAGTGATTCATTTTCTTCAATATCCAATCCCAGATTCTTTGCGTATTCTATAGCCAGCTTCCTGTCTTCCAGGGATTCAGGATTTATGCCGGAATATTTTATAATAGATTCCTTTACGGACAGTCTTTGCCAGGGAGGAGTCAAATCAATCTCCATTCCCTGATAATGGAACTTGAGGGAGCCATAAATATTTTGGGAAATATGTGTTAACAATTCCTCCGTAATTGTCATCAGATTCTCATATGTAGCATAGGCCAGGTAGAATTCCATCATGGTAAATTCCGGATTATGAAGTGTAGATACCCCTTCATTCCTGAAGCTTCTGTTTATTTCAAAAACCCTTTCCAAACCTCCAACAACGAGACGCTTCAGATATAGCTCTGGAGCTATTCTAAGATATAAATCCATCCCCAGTGTATTATGATACGTTTTAAACGGTTTTGCCATGGCTCCACCAGCCATGGGATGCATCATGGGGGTTTCTACCTCGAGGAAATCATTCTTATGCATGAAGTCACGAATTAATTGAATTATATGGCTTCTTTTGTAAAACAGATCTTTGACTTTGGGATTAACAATGAGATCAAGATGTCTCTGCCTGTATCTCGTTTCAATGTCAGTGAGGCCGTGCCATTTTTCCGGCAACGGTCTTACGGCCTTTGATAAAAGGCGGATTTCATCTACTTCAACAGTCAATTCATCTGTTTTTGTCCTGAAAACCCTGCCCGCGACAAAAACTATATCCCCTATGTCGAGTTTCTGGAAGAGGGAAAAAGACTCTTCTCCGATTTTATTCTTTTTGATATAAGCCTGAATTCTACCTTTTCGGTCCTGGATATTTATAAAAGCAGCCTTGCCGAAACTTCTCACTGCCATAATTCTTCCGGCCAAAGAAAACCTTTCATCTATCTTTTCAAGGGCTTCATGATCCATGTCGCCAACACGATTCAGGATTTCTTCTGTCGTAACTGTTACTTTTACATCATTAGGATAAAGCTCAACCCCCTCGGCCTTAAGGGAGTTTATCTTTTCTCTTCTTGTTCTTAATAGTTCACTTTCTTCCATACAATAGTTTCCTCATCCTGAATATAAAGTTAATTAAGCTATATTCTTTTCATATTTTAGTCAAGCAAGATTTAATGCTTTTTCGAGAAAAGAATTGACAAAAAAACTCCATAATAATAGCATTACATCGTTTGGGACCTGCCTTTTTTTGAAGGGCATTATGAAATAGTTGGAGTCAGGATTGATACCGAACCTGGAGTATTGGATTGTGAACCCTCATTCCTTAATCAGTTTTTGATAAAGGATGTTAAGTATATCTGAGTGATATGAAAAAGATTCTAAGCAAAAAAAGAGCCCTGGAAATCATTAGTCACTTTTCAAGTTCAAAGGTTCTTGTTGTCGGTGACATAATGGTAGATCAGTTCATATGGGGAAAGGTTTCACGCATTTCCCCGGAGGCTCCCGTACCTGTAGTAGAGGTCACCTCGGAAACCCTGCTTTTTGGCGGCTGTGCCAATGTGCTTAACAATATATTTTCCATAGGGGGAAAGGTTGCCGTCACGGGTATTATCGGATCTGATGATATGGGAAGATGGGTAATACGCCAGTTTAGAAAAATGGGCATTGATACAAAAGGAATTATAATAGAACAGAATCGTCCCACCATAGTAAAAACAAGGGTTGTCGCTCATCATCAGCAGGTCGTGAGATTTGACAGGGAAAATAAAAATCCTGTTGATTCTGATAATATTCAAATAATACTTGAGTACATTGAAACGATGAGAGACGAACTGGGGGCAATTATCGTTTCCGATTATAACAAGGGAATAATTACGAAGAAACTCATTGATGGAGTCAGAGATGTGATAGCGGGCAGAAATATCATTTTGTGTGTTGACCCAAAGCAAAACGATTTTTCCTTTTACAGGGGGTGTGACATAATCACGCCCAATCATCACGAAGCAGGCCGTGCCCTTGGAGTAGATCTTTTAAACGAGGAAGATATTTTGAGGGGGGGGAGGGATCTCCTTGAAAAATATGACTTTAAGGCGGTTTTGATAACCAGAGGAGAGGAGGGAATGACCCTTTTTGAAAGAAACAAGGATATTACCAGTATCCCTACGGTTGCTAAAGAAATATTTGATGTAACGGGCGCCGGAGACACCGTAATTGGTGTACTTGCTCTTTGTGTGGCTGCAGGGGCTTCCTTCAGAGAGGCTGCTGCCATGGCGAACCATGCAGCCGGAATTGTTGTAGGAAAGGTAGGAACGGCTGCCGTTTCACAAGACGAACTGAAAAGAGTATTATGAGTCAACCGAAGTATCCGGAACCGGTAAAACTGATATCAAGCATATTCTCCAATAATAAAAACTTCTTGAATACATCGATCGAAGAATTGTCGAATCAATTAGGAATTATTGACTATATCAGTGAATTTATGTCCTTTGATTATACCGACTATTATGAAAAAGAGATGGGAATATCTCTTGTGAGGAGATTTATTTCCTTTGAAAATCTGGTCAGGCCGGAGAGCCTCCCCGATGTTAAACATATTACAGACAAAATTGAAAAAGGTTTATCAAGGGAAGGTAAAAGACAGGTAAATATAGATCCGGGCTATCTGTCTCAGGCCCATTTAATCCTCGCAACAGGGAAAGGTTATGCACATCGTCCCTATCTGAGGGATGGCATATATGCTGATTTGACACTCATCTATAGAGACAATACCTTTCATTCACTTGATTGGACATATCCCGACTACTCGGGGAAGGAAATAACAGGAACATTAAGCACTATTAGAAAGAAATATCTCATTCAGCTGAGACAGTTAAAAAAACAGTTATGATTTTGTTAAAGTTGGCGAAATGCTAATGGTTTGTCATGACAGACTCTGAGGTGGCAAAGCCACAATGGCTGAGCAATGAGCAATGAGGACTGAGAGTTAAATGCTAAAGGCCCAAGGAGGATTATCCCCCTAATCCTTTAGCCTTTCGTTGCTGGTTCCGATATCTGCGATAGTTATTAAGAATAAAGAATCCAAAGAGGAGAAGGAAATTAGATGATAAAGAGTATGACCGGTTACGGCAGGGCAAAAGCTGTTATTGAAGGGAAAAGCATTGTCGTTGAAATAAAATCCGTTAATCATCGAAACATGGAGATTATCGTTCGCCTCCCAGGGATGCTTTCCGCGCTGGAAGTGGAAATTAAGAAAAAGATAAGTGAAAGGCTTTTCAGGGGCAGGGTAGAGGTAAGTATTCAGACAGAATCTGGTTTTGGTAAGGAAAACGCAGAACAACTGGAAATCAATCTTCCGTTGATTCGCAACTATTATTCCTTGTTGAATCAAATCAGGCAGGAATTTGATTTTAAGGATGAGATAACATTAAGCATGGTTACCGGTCTCAAAGATGCCATCTCCTATTCAGAGGGTGAGGCAAATCTTGAAGAAATATGGAAACATCTGGAAAGGATACTGAGTGATTCCATAGACTCTCTCACGGAAATGAGGGAAAAGGAAGGTGAACTTTTATACAGGGACTTTTTAACGCGATCAGGCATAATCAGGGATTATCTCGGTGATCTGGAAACACGTGCACCCCAGGTCGTAATGGAGTATAAGAAAAAACTTTCAGAGCGAATTAGTGAATTAACGGATATTTTAGAAATCGATGAGTCGAGATTAAGTCAGGAAATTGCGATAATGGCTGAAAAGAGTGATATAACCGAAGAAATAGTTCGTTTTGAAAGTCACTTGAGTCAGTTTAGCGAAATGTTGGAAAGCGATGAAGCCATCGGCAGGAAAATGGATTTTCTGCTTCAGGAAATGCTGAGAGAGATTAATACGATCGGTTCTAAAAGCAGCGATATAGAAATGTCCCGTAACGTAATAGAGATAAAGAGCGAACTTGCCAAATTAAGGGAACAGATACAGAATGTGGAGTAAATGATAGTTTCAAGGTTCAAGTTTGATGGAATTATTAACAATGTTAAAGTAAAAACAAGGTATGATAAATTACTTAAAGAAATTCCGAGGATGGATTGTGATATAAGGAGATTGGAGGATCAAGGCAAGGACACTTCAAAACTCGAAAAGATTCTTGAGGACAAAAAAGGGGAATTAATGGAGATGAGCAGGAAAATTTATTCCGCGGGTAAGGAACGAGGGTTGATTTTTGTTGTTTCCGCTCCTTCCGGTGCCGGAAAGACCACGATATGCAGAGAAGTTTTGAAGATATTGCCGGATCTTCGTTTTTCTGTATCCTGCACTACTCGTCCTCCCCGTAAAGGGGAAAAAAATGGGAGGGATTATTATTTTATTTCAGAAGAGGAGTTCAGGGATCGTATTGCAAGTGGAGAATTTGTTGAGTGGGCTGAAAATTATGGTCATCTTTACGGAACGTCGAAAAGGGACATGGAGGATTTATTAGGGCAGGGATATGATATTATTCTCGATATAGATACCCGGGGAGCAAGGCAGGTAAAGTTAATTTATCCGGACAGTATATTTGTTTTTATTCTTCCCCCATCAATCGATATTTTGAAGCAACGGCTAAGACTGAGAGGGTCTGAAGAAGATGATGTAATGAATGTTCGTATTGGGAGGTCCATAGAAGAAATTAAAGAGAATGAAATGTATGATTATTCAATATTTAATGATAAAATTACAGATTCTGTCGATATTTTACGATCTGTATATGTAGCTGAAAAGAATAAAAGGAAGCGATTAAAGGAAAAAATAGATAATTTTATAAACCGGAGGTAGTAATAAATGGCAAGAATTACCGTTGAAGACTCTTTAGAGAAGGCAAGAAACAGATTTGCCCTCGTTTTGCTTAGTGCCCAAAGAACGAAACAATTACTCAAGGGCTCGAACCCCCTCTCAGAAAGAACTGAAAACAGGGAAATAGTAACATCTTTGAGAGAAATTGCTGATGGTAAAGTTACATTTGACCATCCTGAATATTTTCGCCGTTTGGAGATGGGTGATAAATATATAGAAAGTGATGAAGAACTTATTGAACATCATGAAGATTCCGATTGATGATAACAAAATAATCTTAACCAATTAACAATGCAATAGTTATTCACATTTTGTCTCCAGGAAGGATTGAATTCATGCAGGTTATCTACGGAGTCAATCCGGTTAAAGAAACCCTCCTCGACAATAAGGTACAAATAGAGAAAGTTGTTCTGGCGAAGGGAAGAAGGGGGCATGACATCCAGAAAATACTGGAACTCTCGGCACAAAAGGGAGTAACGGTAGAGTACAATGACAGGAACTATATAAGTAATATTTCAGGGCATAAATCTCATCAGGGTGTCATCTGTATATGTGGGGACTATATTTACGCCAGTGTGGACGATATAATTGCCAATTGTCATGAATCTCTAAAGGGTGGATTAGTTCTTATCCTGGATGGTATAGAAGATCCTCAAAATCTTGGATCAATGATAAGAACAGGTCATTGTTTTGGGATAAATGGCATTATCATCCCGCAGAATCGCGCAGCATCCGTTACGCCCGCCGTTATTAAGGTTTCCGCCGGTACCGCACGACATATTCCCATTGCCAGAGTGGTAAATATATCAAGGACCATCGATTATCTGAAGGAGCGGGGGTTCTGGATATATGGAACCGATGCCTCTTCGGATAAAGATTTGTATTCCTGTGATTATAAGGGACAAACAGGTCTCGTTATGGGAAGTGAAGGAAAAGGAATCCGACCACTTGTCAGAAAAAAGTGTGATTTTTTAATCTCTATAAGAATGTCAGGAAATATTGATTCTCTTAATGTGTCCGTGGCGGCAGGTATTATCCTTTATGAGATGACGAATAAACGGAGAAGATATTAATTGGCTTTTAAACTGCACCCAGGCCCCAAAAACATGAGTTGTTAAATATTATTAGTTATTAAACAAAAAAGACAAAGTGTAGAAAGAGGGACAAATCATGCCTGTTTATCTATGGGAAGGAGTCACCAAAAAAGGAGAATCCAGAAAAGATAAAATGGAAGCCCCCAATGAGGGGATTGTGAGGACGCAGCTCCGCCGACAGGGTATACGAAATATCAAGATCAAAAAAAAGCCAAAAGATCTCTTCGAAAATATTGCTTTCCTGCAACCGAAGGTCAAGGAAAAGGACGTTGTTGTCTTCGCACGCCAGTTTGCCACTATGATCAATGCGGGGCTCCCCATTATTCATAGTCTGGATCTTCTTGCTCAAGAGGAAGAAAATAAAACCTTTAAGGGAATCATCGAACAGATCAGGAATGATATAGAAGGAGGAGCTACCCTTACGGATTCATTGAAGAAACATCCCAAGATATTTGATGAACTTTTTGTCAATCTTGTTGCCGCGGGGGAGGCGGGGGGGATCCTTGATGTCATTCTTAACCGCCTTTCTGTCTATATGGAAAAAGCAATAAAATTAAAGAGCAAGGTAAAGGGGGCCATGACATATCCTGCCGCTACTCTTGTCATTGCCATCTCTGTTGTAATTTTACTCTTGTGGAAAGTTGTTCCTGTTTTTCAAGAGATGTTTGAGGGTATGGGAGGGGCGTTGCCTGCACCTACGCAATTTCTTGTCGATGCAAGCGCCTTTGTACAAAATAATATATTGTACATATTTGTTGCCATAGTTATTTTCGTCTTTGGATACAGGAGATATTACCGAACTGAACGAGGGAGGCTTCAAATAGACAGGCTGGTACTAAAGACACCTGTTTTCGGTATATTATTAAAGAAGGTTGCCGTTGCAAAGTTTTCAAGGACCCTTTCTACTATGGTAAGCAGTGGTGTTCCTATCCTTGAAGGCCTTGAAATTGTGAGCAGGACCGCTGGAAACAGGGTTATAGAAAATGCCCTTTTGGATACGAAAAAAAGTATTAGCGAAGGGAAAACTATTGCGGAACCACTGGCTCAGGCCAATATATTTCCTTCAATGGTCGTTTCCATGATTGCCGTGGGTGAAAACACCGGTGCTCTCGACTCGATGCTTGCTAAAATTGCAGATTTTTATGATGATGAAGTTGATGCAGCAGTTGAGGCCATGACATCATTACTCGAACCATTCATGATGGTATTTCTTGGAGGAGTAGTGGGAGGAATGATTGTAGCACTGTATCTTCCCATCTTTAAAATGGCTGGAGCTGTGGGTGGGTAAATATAAATGGTCGGGATGGCGCGATTCGAACGCGCGACCCCTGCGTCCCGAACGCAGTGCCCTACCAGACTGGGCCACATCCCGACAACCTGTTTAATTATATAATTTGTTTTCAAATGTCCATAGTTTTTTAATATTGTTTCGCGAAATAGTTGGACAGATGAGTTTTAGTTATTAAATTAACAGATATTTGTCATACTTGAAACTACAAATATCGTTGTCTTCAATAAAGAATCATGTTATTCTGGCAAAGAAATCATGTGACTAAGAGAGGTATAAAGGTTCATGATTATTTTCGATCTAAAATGTGAAAAAAACCACAAATTTGAAGGGTGGTTCAACGACAGGGCTTCTTTTGAAGAGCAGAAAACGAAAAAGCTCGTTAGCTGTCCCATATGTGGAAGTTTCCAAATCGATATGATGCCCTCTTCTATTGCTACTATTTCGGGAAAAGATGTTAAAGAATCAAGAAATAAAATGAAATCCAAGGAAATATCTCCTCTTATGGCAATCAAGATGTTTAATGAGTACCTGGACAAGGAATTTGATGATGTAGGAAACAGGTTTGCCGATGTCGCTCTGGGTATTCACAGGGGTGAGGCGGATAAGAGAAATATAAAGGGAACTACCACAAAAGAGGAGGAAGAAACCCTGAGGGAAGAGGGAGTTCAATTTATTAAGGTTCCCGTACCTAAATTAGACAGTTGATTGTTTTAATAACATGCAAAGTTATTTCTGAAATTTTGGGGGTCTGTAGTCTGACCCCTTTTTTGTAAGCGACCCTGAGTTGGATATTATGACAAAGAGTTATCAAAGTATTTTCAATCTGATCGGCAAAACTCCCATTGTTGAAATTCGCAAATTGAATCCCAGCAACAGGGTTAAAATATTTGCAAAACTGGAAAGTTTCAACCCCGGTGGGTCCATAAAAGACAGAACGGCCCTTTATATGGTTGAAAAAGCGGAAGAAAGAGGAGAACTTGCCGGGGATAAAATCATTCTGGAAGCCACAAGTGGAAACACAGGTATAGGTCTTGCTCTTGTAGCTGCTGCGAAGGGTTATAAACTTTTTCTGGCAATGCCCGAGTCAGCCAGTGAGGAAAGAAAAAAGATACTAAAGGCCATGGGAGCGCAATTATTCTTTACACCGGCAAATCTTGGAACAGATGGTGCCATAGAAGTGGTGTACGACATGTTGCGTGAAAACCCGGAGAAATACTTTGTTCCTGATCAGTTTAATAACGAAGATAATGTGATGGCCCACTATTACGGTACGGCAGAGGAAATATGGCGTCAGACAGAGGGTGAAGTTACAATGGTTGTCGCTTCATTGGGCACATCGGGCACCGCCATGGGTATTTCCAAAAGACTCAAGGAATATAACGAAAACATTAAAATCGTAGGAGTTGAGCCGTATCTGCACCACAAGATACAGGGCCTGAAGAACATGAAAGAGTCATACCAGCCGGGCATTTTTGACAGAAACCGGCTGGATGAAAAGGTAAATATCCTGGACGATGATGCTTTTAACATGGCCAGAAGACTTACCCGTGAAGAGGGAATTCTGGCCGGAATGAGTTCAGGTGCTGCCATGCACGTGGCCTGCGAAAAGGCCAAAGAAATGGAACACGGTGTGATTGTTGTTCTTTTTCCCGATAGTGGAGAAAGGTACCTCAGTACGGAACTCTTTGCGGATAAAGAAGAAACTACCCTCCAATTATACAATACGTTAACAAGGACAAAGGAATTTTTCAAACCGGTAAATTCTGAGCAGGTACTCATGCACTCATCTGGTCCCACTGTTCATGATGTTCCCCATATAGGGACATATCGCCGTTTTGTTATTTCGGATATGATCGCTCGATATCTGGAATTCAAGGGCCACAGTGTAAAACATGTTTCCAACATCATAGATTTATCCGACAGATCGATAATGGGCGCAGATCAGGTCAATATGGATGTCAAAGAATTTACAGATAGACATGCCGGACAATTTATCGAGGATCTGAAAAAACTCAATATCAGGCATGAGAATGCCTATCCGAAGGCGAGTGAAAATGTGGATGCAATGATCGAACTTGCCGAAAAGTTAGTAGAAAAAGGATATGCCTATGAAAAGTTGAGATCCGTCTACTTCGATATATCAAAGCTTGATGATTACGGGTTGCTGTCAAACATAGATCTGAATAAGGCCAAACATACAAAAACCGCAGACCGGGATAATTACGAAAAAGACAACCCTGTCGATTTCGCCCTCCTTAAAAGATCAACTCTTGCCGAATTAAAGAAGGGGATTTATTACAAAACCCGGTGGGGGAATGTCAGACCGAGCTGGCATCTTGAATGTGCGGCAATCTCGCTGAAATATCTGGCAGACACTTTTGATATATATGCGAGCGGTTCAGATATTGTTTTTCCTCACTGCGAGAATGTCATGGCAATAGGAAAGGCGGCAACAGGAAAGCGGATCGCTAATTACTGGCTTAACGCCGATTTGGTCATGCTGGACGGGAAAAAGATGTCCCGCTCGTCAAACAACTCTTTCACCCTGGAAGATCTTGAGAAGAAAGGATACAAAGGAAGAGAAATCAGGTATTTCCTGCTCAGTTCACATTACAGAAAACCGCTGAATTTCTCATTCGGAGCACTTGATACGGCACGTAACACAACCAAAAGACTCAACGGATTTATCCAAAGACTTATTCGCTTCACATCCGGAGAAGGATGCCCTGATGTGGATCAGTTTATCTATAATGTTAATCAGGACTTTACTGAAGCAATGGATGACGATTTAAATATTTCCGGTGCTCTTGCGTCTGTCTTTGAATTCATAAGAAAAGTCAACGTTCCTCTGACTGAGAGAAGGCTCAACAAAAAGGAATGGGGCAAGATTATCAGGACAATGAAGAAAATTGATTCCGTTCTCGGAATCATGGATTTTGAAGAGGAAAAAATCAGCGAAGAAGCATTAGATCTTTTGAAAAAAAGAGATGAAGCCAGAGCCGCCGGTAACTGGAATGAGTCCGACCGCATACGAGAAAAACTTTCAGAAATGGGGATAATTGTCCTCGACACTCCCAAAGGAACCATATGGAAGATAAAGTGACAAAAGCCTTTCATTTAAAAATTTTTTCTATTTCCCAGAGCAGATCTAAACCTGAAACTCGCCGGGAATCAAATCTTTTTTAGTAAAGATTTTTCCTCTTGTGCTTAGAACCACCTCTTCCATGGGTATTTCCTTGCCCGCTGCCTCCATTCCTTTTTTCACTATCATGGGAAGGCCGGAACAGCATGGAACCTCCATGGTAACAGTAGTAATGCTTCCGATGTTTGCAATCTTGAAGATGTCGGCAAACCTCGCTGTGTAATCACGAACATCATCGAATTTCGGGCACCCCATCATAACCACTTTCCCTTTCAATAAATCCCTGTGAAGAGTGGGAAAAGCGACGGCGCTGCAATCCGCCAGTATCAGGAGATCGGCTCCCTGCAAAAACGGGGCGCTTGCAGGCACAAGCCTTATCTGCACCGGCCAGTGGGTAAGAGCAGATTTACAATTCCCCTCGATACCGGCAGGCTTGTTCGCCTCCTGACAGGATGACGGTGCTGCAAAGGTCTGGATATTGGTTGACGGGCATCCGCAGGACAGTATGGGCATCTCTTTTTCTGTGAGATATTGTTTTACAGCCTCTTTATCAAATTCGTATGCTTCCCGTTCAATAACTCTGAGTGCCCCGGTTGGACATTCCCCTACGCAGTCACCAAGACCGTCACAATATCTGTCCGCAATAACCCGTGCCTTGCCGTTGATGATCTGCAAGGCACCCTCGGCACATCCGGGCACGCATAGCCCGCACCCGTCACACAGTTCTTCGTCAATTTCGATTATTTTGCGCAACACCTTCATAAGATCACCCTTTACACTACAGCCTGTGTCTTTGCCGTTTCCTGACATTGATAACAAAACATGTGATTTCTCCTTTATATAATATTGATTGGTGTTATTGTTGCTTACGAATATATCTTAATAAATAGCGCCTTGCCTTGACTTATGTTAATAAAAAGTAATATTTTTCCAATAAAAAGGATTTGTATTGATGACCGAAGTTCTTGACATCCTGTTAAAGAGCCAGCTTTTCGGGGGACTTTCCAATGTTTACCTCAAAGAGATTAGAGGGATATCGATTGATAAATACTTCAACAAAGGTGAGTTCATATTTTTTGACGGGGATGAAGGCAACGGATTCTATCTCGTCATAACGGGAATCGTCAAGGTCTACAAGGTGTCTCCCGAAGGAAAAGAACAGATTCTTCACATTGTTAAAGAAGGGGAAACTGTCGGCGCTGTTCCCGTCTTTTCTGGAAAATCATTTCCCGCCAATGCCCGGGCAATCTCAAAAAGCCGCCTTTTATTTTTTCCCCGGGAAAAATTCATAAATCTCATAACAAACAATCCATCTCTCACAATGAACATCCTGGCACTCCTCTCAATGCGGCTTCGTGAATTTACTATCCAGATAGAAAACCTTTCCTTGAAGGAAATCCCGGGACGTCTGGCAGCCTATCTGCTATATCTGTCAGAAGAACAGGAGAATAAAAATGTTATAAAACTGAACATTTCAAAACTACAGCTTGCAAACATTCTGGGCACAGGCCCCGAATCGCTATCAAGGACCCTGGGAGAAATGAAGGCACGGAAGTTAATCAAAGTGGATGGACCGGATATCAGGCTGGTTGATCGGATCGGATTGGAGGAGCTTGCAGAGTACGGAAAGAATCTGAAATGAAAAAGATTTATAATAGAAAAGTAAAAAGGAAAAGAAACAAAAATAAATCTGTCCCCTTTCCGCCAAAATAAATCTGTCCCCTTTCCGCCTTTTCCGCTTTTATCGGGTTCTCGTTACTCCCACCTTTTCACAATAATCGAAAACGGGGCATTTGCTGCAGAGTGGTGATATGGGACGGCAGATATTTCTGCCGAATGCGACCATAATTGTATTGTAACCCGTCCAGTATTGACGAGGGAGTTTTTCTCTCAGGACAAATTCGGTTTCTTCAGGATTTTTTGTTTTTACATACCCGAGACGGTTTGAAATCCTGTGGACGTGTGTATCAACGCATATTCCTTCACCTTTATATCCCAGAGTAACAACAAGGTTGGCCGTTTTTCTTCCCACCCCTTTTATAGAGAGCAATTCCTCAATGGTATCGGGGACCCGCGATCTATATTTTTCGACCAATTCACGGCAGACATGTAAGATCGTCTTTGTCTTGTTTCTGTAAAAACCAACGGGATAAATGGCGTTGATGATCTGATCTTCAGAAAGCTTCAACATCTCGGAAGGAGTGGAGGCGAGGGCAAAGAGCCTTTGAGTGGCCACCTCTGTAACTTCATCTTTTGTCCTGAGGCTGAGAAGCGTGGAGATGAGTATTTGAAAAGGGTCTGAATCTTTCTCCGCAAGACCGGAAACGATGGGAAGCTTCTCTGTCTTAAGTTCTTTTACAAGAAGGTCAATAACAGTGGAAATATCATTATCGTTCATGGAAAGCGCTCAGCTTTCAGCCGTCAGTGGCCGGCAATGAGTAGCGAGGACTGAGCAACGAGCAATGAGAACCACGTGCTAAGGATTACCGGATTATCCCCCTGGCCCCTGAACCCCGATCCCTGACCCCCGTCTCACTCGTACCCTTCTTCATTGGCCAAAACATCAAGATGCAACGTGGCAATATCCTCAACATCAAGGTTTGCTTTTTCTTTTGTTTTCCTGAAGTCTACAGTCTTTATGTATCGGTTGCATTTATTACACACGTCAACCCTGTATTTTTCCTCATCCTCTATTGTAAAATATGCCAGCGTTTGCTGGTCTTCGTTAGCACAGAATGGACATTTCACACGTCTGTAATTCCATTCAAGTCCACATTGATTACAGAAAAGATATCTGAATCCTTCTTCTTCCCTGAGTTCACCTATCTTCGGCTCCCTCCCGCATAAAGGACAGTATCCTTCGGACCACTCTGATTTTTCTATAGTATCCTTATATTTTTCTGCAAGAATTTCCAGGGCCGGCCGGAGACTTTCCTCAACAAACAAATTCAGCAGATCAAAAAGACTTTCATCATCTCCTTCTGACACGTCTTCATCTGTTTTTTGTATAAAGGAATCACGGATCATTGCTTCATAATCAAGAGAACCATCTTCCATATCCTGGATGATCTTCTTCGTTTCCTCGGGAGATCCCTTCTTGGCTATTTCTAATAGATTGAAAAAGTATTTTTTAGGTTCACTCAGGTCAAAGTTATTTCTCGAAAAATCGACGAGAGGTAATCCGCCGGAAAGTTTTTGCCCTATGTGCCTTTCATCTATGGGGAATATATCATCCTTGAACGTGGGACGGTATTTTTCCCTCATGATTAATATTTCCTCAAGTATTTCGAGAAGTTCCCCATAGTGGGGACTCTTGTTTTTATATTGTTCTATTGTTTCCAGAGTTTTCCTTAGAATCTTATCCATCAGTTTGACACCTCTTTTATTGTTTTTAATCCACAGATTTCGCAGATTATACGAAGTACTCTAATCACTTAAAAGATGATACGAAATATGCATGGAACAAACACTCTTATATCTTTTTGTCCTCAAGTTCAAGACATTCTTCTCACTACTTAGACAAAAAAGGACCCACTCAAGTATGAGTGGGTCCTTTCTGACTTGTATAATCTGATTTACAAAAGAATTAGTGATGCTCAGGAACTGCCTTTTCTTCTCCGTAAATCTCGAGCTTTCCTTCTTCTTCCATTTCCTTCAGCCATTTCGGGCATTGTTTCTCACACCAGGATCTTGTTACATAACCGGTGATAATGGCCGGCGCTGAACCGGGAACACCGATTGTTCCAAGATAGAGATGGACAAAGAAGAACGGGAAAAGGACAAAGAAACTGAGGGCATGAAGGAAATACATAAACCTTACCGTGCCGGCGGAGAAGCTGAGGGGGAACCACATGATTATCCCACTGATTGCCATGATGATGCCGGAACCGGCTACAGCAAGGAAAAAGGCCTTCTGCCCGGGATTATATTTACCCGTTTCAGGGGGATTTTCAACGTGCCAGAGGTAACCTCCCGCACACTTGATCCACTCTAAATCGTCGGGAAAATCGAATACACCGGCTTCCTTCCACCAGACCAGGATGGCAAAGAAGAGAGACGGAATAAAGATTAATCCCGTGAAGTTATGGATAAGTTTCAGGTTTTTCAATCCTCCTACGGGGATTGCCAGGAAATTGAATGCGTGAAACATCATTCCCAATCCCGAAATCATCAAGATGATGCATGAAAGAGCCAGGCACCAGTGCACAATCCTCTCAAAAGCATCCGATACTTTAATCATTCCTTTTTTGGGTATCATCTTATTCACCTCCTCCCTGACTTGTCTGATCACCATCTCCACTCGTATCCTTCGGTCCATGAATCAGGTAATGGAATAAGGAACCTGCCAGGACACCACCTGCCGCAAGCAGGCTGAGAGGTTTAAGCCAGTCTTTCCATGCTATAATGGTAAGCGGTACTCTCGGTTTTTCCGGCAGCTTGGCGTATACGCCGGCTTTTTCCGGAAGGACGTATACCATATGGGTTCCATCAACGAATTTATCGCCATATACGGAAGTATCTCCACCCAGTTCTTCAGCCCGCTTGTAAGCAAGTTTCAGCATCTTGTCTTTATCGCCGAACTGGAGGGCGCCGGTGGGACATGCCTTGACGCATGCCGGTTCAAGATCACTTGCTATTCTGGAAAAACACATATCGCATTTAGCGATCTTGTCTTTCACAGGATCATACTTCGGCACTTCGAATGGACAGGCAGACATGCATTCCTTACAACCGATGCATTTCGCTTCGTCGAGGGCGACTGTGCCGTATTTCGTGTGGTGAAGAGCTCCGCTCGGGCACACTTTCACACAGGCAGCATCGGTACAGTGCATACACGCATCATGTCTGAACATCCATTTTACACCGCCATTTCCGTCAGAAACTTCCTGAAACCTGATAAGATTCCAAGTAGTTGGCTGAAGGTCGGGGGGGTTCTGGTATGTTCCCCTGTTATAGGTCTGCTTTGCCGGCAGTTGATTCCACTGTTTGCATGCTAGCTGGCAGCCTCTGCAACCGGTACATTTTGAAAGATCACATAATTTTACTTTCTCAGACATGGATTACACCCCCTTCCTTTCAACATTTACCATGAAGGCCTTGCTCTCGGGAATCATGGTATTGGGATCTCCGATAAACGGCGTAAGGAGATTCGCCGCGTCGCCAAAAGTAAAGACCTCGGGCTTTTTGTCACCGTGGACGTATTTCCTCATGGCAGTCGTAACCCAGCCGTAATGCCAGGGGACTCCTACCTGATGGACGGTCTGTCCATCAATATTGAAGGGCTTGAACCTTGGCGTAATGATTGCCACGGCCTCAACTTCACCTCTGATCGATTTTACAGTAACCCGTTCACCGTTTTTGATTCCCTTCAACTTGGCAAGCTCAACGCTCATCTCGACGAACATCCCGGGCTGCATCTCCGCAAGCCATGGGCACCATCTTGTCATGAGTCCCGTCTGCCAGTGTTCACTCACGCGGTACGTGGAGCAAACAAGGGGGAATCTCGGATCGCAGGTAGCCCTCAAGTCCATATCCGTGCCGTCAATGTCAAATCTCTTGACGGCAGGATTGGTGTACTGAGGAGACATGAGATTCTTCTCAACAGGACATTCCAGTGGCTCATAATGTTCGGGGAACGGACCTTCCGCTAGTCCCGGTCCGAAAATACTGCCTACACCGTGAGGTTTCATGATGAATGGAGGTCGTCCCGAACCGGGCGCTGCGACACCATCGGGGACATCTCCCACCCATTTTGAACCGTTCCACATGATGACGGGATGTTCCTTGTCCCAGGGTTTTCCGTAAATGGGATCGACAGAAGCACCGTTGTAAATGATCCTGCGGTTGACCGGCCAGCACCATGCCCATTCAGAATAGAGACCGATACCGGAGGCATCCTTCTTGCCGCGTCTCGCAGACATGTTTCCTTTTTCAGTGTACGAATTACAGTACAACCAGTTTCCGGAAGATGTTGAACCATCATCCTGGAGATAGGCAAAACTTGGAACAAGGGTGCCCTTTTTATAAAGTTTGCCCTTGATTTCCTTATCTTCCAGGAAGTATCCATTAATTTCCTTGGCGATCATATGGGTATCGAGGTGACGAATCTTCCCGTCTGCCCCCTTAGGACCATAATCCCAGGTCATTTTGGTAATGGTCTCTGCCAGGGGACCGCCTTCCTTTTCATACAGTTCTTTGACCTTATAGAAAAGTTCCGTAATGATTTCACCGTCCGGTAGGGCATCTCCGGGAGGATTGACTGCCTTGTATCTCCACTGCATCCAGCGACCACTGTTAGTGATACTGCCCTCTTTTTCAATTGAAGCGGCGCACGGGAGACTGAAGACCTCGGTTTTGATCTTGGTCGGATCCATGCCGGGGCCTCGCCAGAAGCTGCCCGTCTCACTATCGAAGATATTGACATTGACCATCCAGTCCAGCTTCGTCAGGGCCTGTCTTGTCTTGTTGGAACTGGCACCGCTGCAGGCAGGATTCTGACCCCACGAGAAGAAACCGGTGAAATTCCCTTTATACATCTCGTCAAAGATGTTCAGCCAGGAATATGTTTTGCCATCATCCAGTTTGGGAAGGTAGTTATATCCTTCCTCCAGCGTAGCATCCATTCCGTAATGGGCCCGGATGAGACTTGCCGAATATTTCGCGTAGTTTTTCCACCAGTTCAGGCTATTCGGTTCATTCGTTTTCGGTGTGTACTTGTCGTTATACGCGGCCAGTGTAGCCTGGGATGCCTTTGGAGTTTTCAGGTATCCAGGGAGGATGTGGAACAGCAGGCAGTGATCGGTCGATCCCTGAACGTTTGATTCCCCTCTCAGGGCATTGACACCACCACCGGCCACACCCATGTTACCGAGGAGTAACTGGATCATCGCCATAGTCCTGATATTCTGGACACCTACCGTATGCTGGGTCCAACCCATGGCATACATAATGGTTCCCGCTTTCCCGACTTCACCGGTTTTTGTGTATTCCTTGTAAACCGTCAGAAGATCTTCCTTCGGTGTTCCCGTGATCTTGGATACGATGTCAAGGTTATACCGTAAAAAGTGCTTCTTCAGAAGCTGATAAACGCAATTGGGATTTTTCAAGCTCATGTCTTTCTTGGCGACACCATTTTCATCCGTCTGGAAAGACCATGTTGATTTATCATACTTGCTATCCAAAAGGCCGGAGAAAACACCGTCATTCTCACCAGGCATCTTGAAATCGGGATTCACCAGGAAGGGGGCATTTGTATAATACTTGACGTATTTTTCCTGAATCAGGTTATTGTCCAGGATGTATTTAATCATGCCTCCTAAAAAGGCGATATCGGTACCCGACCTCAGCGCAGCGTAAATATCAGCCTTTGAAGATGTTTGGGTAAATCTTGGGTCAACACTGATCAGCTTTGCGCCATTTTCCATGGCCTTTGTGACATATTTAAAAGAAATGGGGTGATTGGAAGCTGCATTGCTTCCCATAATCAAAATACAATCACTGTTTGCAATATCATTCCAGTGATTCGTCATCGCGCCGCGTCCGAACGACTCTGCCAGAGCCGCAACAGTAGCGGAGTGTCAGATACGGGCCTGATGTTCAATATATACCAGACCCAACCCCCTTAAGAATTTTTGATAGATGAAACACTCTTCGTTGTCCATGGCGGCGCTTCCGACGGAGGCTATTCCCTCCGTACGGTTTACTACCTGACCCTTCTTGTTTCTCTTTTCGAAACTTTTATCTCTGCTTTCCTTTACATTGTGGGCTATCTTATCAATGGCCCATTCCCAGGATACTTCCTTCCACTCGGTTGCGTAGGGCGCCCGGTAGAGTACTTTGTCCATCCGGTTTTTATTAACGGAAAGCTGAAAAATTGAACCACCTTTACTGCAAAGAGATCCTTTGTTGACAGGATGATCGGGATCACCCTCTGTGTTGATCACTTTACCATCTCGAACGGATACGATAATACCGCATCCGACGGCACAGTATGGGCAGATCGTTGTGGTCTCTTTGGCGTATTTGATCTTCAGTGGTTGGGCATGAGCGGCCACGGGCTTCAGGTTTATACCGATGCCGCTTGCCATCAATGCCGTACCGGAGATCTTTAAGAAACCTCTTCTGCTAACATCCATAACTCCATGCTCCTTTCTATAGTTAGTAGCAATACTTCCAACTATTCCCCTTTCCAAGCATGGGAGGCATAACCGTTTCCAGTTATACCCATAGTCCACTCCTCATGGATTAACTCTTTAGACGAAGTGGATCGGAGAATGATCATTAAGAAAAAGGACAAAACAATAAGATTAAAAATCCGCACCTTATAAATTATCTGATAAAAAGCGGAAAGATAATCCTTCAATGCCTTTTCAACAATTGACTGTCTATATATGCTACGCCCCTTAGTGTCAAGATTTTTTTGGAAGTTGTTGATGCGGGTTTCACCTCTGAAGATTGGGGTCTCTGCTTCGTCTGGAAGATTTGTCTTGATGTGGCTATGGGTAAGATTAATTCGTTAATCTTCGAGGATAGATTGAATCGATGAAGCGAACCCCCCTTCCAAAGACTTCAAATCATGTTCATTTGTCGCAAGGAATTTAAGAAGCTCAATTTCGGAGATCTGTGGAAAAAGGAGTAAAAATATTGGACATATACCCAGAATCATGGAAAGACAGACCCGCTTTACCCACAATTTGCCAGGTAAGATCGGTGGTATCCCGCCACCGAACAGTTTATGCATTTCCGCGGGAATCTCTCCGATCTGATGGGGTTCGCTTTTGATTTCCGGGTCTTCCGGTGTAAAAGTCATATTTTCTATGGCGTTAAGTGATTCAAGTAATGTTCCATTCTCCGGCAATCTCTTCGCTGCAGCAACCTGGTCAATACCAGAACGAAGGCAGCTTTCTACAAAAGGAAACACATCTTTTCCCCCTTTCTTCACCAATGCAAGGAACCCCATATGGTCTGAAAGGAATATATTGTCTTTGGCTCTGGAATTCTTCCGTGGATCATGCCATGTAAACTCGACAGAACTCATGCATGGAGAAGGACAGTGATAACATGCCATATTGCGCCATTTTGTTTTTTTGATGATCACTTTCAGGTTGTCTTCGATTCCGATCTTTTCCAGCACGGAAAGAAATCCTTCATTTTCATGTCCTTTATCTGCAAAAAGATTTCTTTCTATTATCTCTTTCTGCTTGAGGTTATCTTCGGCAAAAGGAAAACCGTAAATTCCATTAAAGATGATCCCCTTGAGATTTTTTGAGGCCATCAGGGAAGCCAAACCCGCCTTATCCAGACTGCCCCTCATTCCTGTTGAAACAGAAGCACAGAGAACGCCATGATCAGCAGCGGGGCCTGTCAGGATTATCGACCGGAATTGGATGATTTCCTTCTTCAATATCTGAACAGCCTCAGGAACCGCAATCCCGGCGAGATGCTCCGCTGAAACAATATTCATTGTTCCTTTGTCGATATGCAACATCTTAGGTGAAGAAGCGCATCCTTTGATCACCAGAAAATCAATGCCGGAGAACTTCATCTCCGGGCCGGTCCGCAGCATAAGGGGTACGTGGCAAAGATTTCCGAACCGTGGCGATAAGAATGTCGCGACAGAAAGGCATGAAGCGGGGGCAAAGCTACCTGTCAGGGGGCCAACACCGAGGATCAGAGGGTTATCATTTTTATATCGCTTAAAAAGATCTGCATTTACTGCTGCGCCACCGATTTTTTCCGCGACAAGCTGATCGTTCAGAGGCACCACCTCTGAGGATGATTCAGAAAGATCGACTATCCCAACCTTCATATTGTAGAAATTATTGAATAGCTTCATAATTCAATCTTTCCAGGTACCGTCTTTTGCCACCGGAATCTTATCTTTGCCGCACCGTAAGGGCATCGATCAATGCATCTCATGCATGTAATACATTCGGTCATCGGTATATCCGGCGATAAGCCTTCTCTCAATTTATCCGCATCGATAATCCCCATCGGGCATACTTCCGCGCATTGAATACAGGAAAATTTCTTGCACTGATTCGCGCCGATGACAATTTTTATAAATCCAACTTTTGCTAAAAGCGCCAGAAGGGCGCCTACGGGGCAGAAATACCTGCACCAGACCCGCCTTTCTGTTACTTCGAGGCCTGCCAGTGCAGCCACTATTCCCAGATTAGCGCCATTAAGGGTCCCTGTAGCTCCATAGGAACGGCAAATCGAACCTATGGGACATACGGGACAGAAGGCCTGGAAACCGAAGGCGCAACTTCCCCCCACAGCTCCGGCAAGGATACCGTACTTTGCCACCCTGCTCTTGAGAAATGACGGCCACCCGATTTTCTTTGGCGTAATTTTATCGACAAGATCGAGGAAAAAGCCGAAAGGGCAGATCCATCCGCAGAAAAACCTCCCTGCAAGGATGGTCAATCCGAGAATCAGGGAAGCCGACAGAATCCAGACGAGCACGACTGTACCTGATGACGCGATATTCTGGAGTACTCCTGCCGGACAGGACAAGCTCAGGGCACCCGCTTTCAGGGAACAAAATGTTCCAACCAGGATAACGGCAAGGAGGAGAAATGAAATAGTTTGAACGGACCATCGCAGGCCTTTTATCCATCTGATCTTTTTCCCCTTTGTAAAAGTGAGGGCACCTGCCGGGCAATATTTGACACACAGCGGGTCGCCTTCACATAGATCGCATTTGTTGATCTCTTCCGTTATTGGATCTTTAAGCGGTGCAGCCTCGGGGCAGGCCATTGTGCAAAGACCACATTCAACGCAGAACAGTTTGTTGATACGGACAATCCCGTCTTCTCCCTTTTCGATCGCCCTGGTGGGACAGGCTTCTATACACAAAGGCTTGCGGCAATGCTGGCAGAAGATCGCAAAATTCTTGCCATTTTCCTCATCTCTGAGCACTTCTATGCTGGCGGACGCGGGAGCTATTTTAGAGATATTCCTCAAAGAACAGACCATTTCACAGGTGCCGCAACCGGTGCATTTTTTCGGATCAAAGAGAATACCGGAATGACGTCGCGGCATGAAATAGTCGGAGAAGGTTTTTTTATCTTCGCGACGAGGCCTGAGATCCTCAAGGGTGATAATATTATTTTGTTCGGCTGCTTGTTCCTGCATTACAGTACCTGTGAACACGTAACAAATTCGAAATCCGAAGCACGAAGCACGAAACAATATCGAATAACCAAAGTCCAAAACAACGTTTGTTTTGAACATTTGATATTTGGATTTTGGATTTGTTTCGAATTTCGATTTCGACGTGAGCGCTCAGACTTCGGTGAGCTCAGTCGAGCCGTCGAACGATATTCGAATTTCGTATTTTCCCGAAATGTCGGAAATATTTTGAACTTTGACATTGGGACTTTATTTGAACTTTGGATTTTGTCATTTGTCATTACGTATTCCTCAACATATATATTTCCCTCCTGCATCCGGGACAAAGTTCAAGAATGGAAAATATATTTGGGGGTTCTTCTTCCAGCCTGTCAAAGACAAAGTTTTTTACGGGAATTGGTAGAAACAGTTTACCGCAACGGCTGCAATATTTCATATCTTCGACCACATTTTCTTCAATGGCTATTTCCCTGAGAGCTCGAATCAGATCCCGGCAGCTTACCCCCTGTGGACACATGTCGGTTCCGGCATTACATTCGGTGCAGTACCAGATATTTTTATCCGTGATGATGTCATTTCCGGTTAAGGTCTTTTTAATCACCCCCCGTGGTGACATTTCGATAGAAAAATTTGTATACATCTCAGCCATGGGACATACTGCAACGCACCTGCCACATTCCACACAACCGTAGGCGCCGGAGGATCTCCTCGCGTTGGCAAGCCTGTCTTTTCCGTTAGTCATCCTGTGATTCCTTCCTTACATCCGCGGCACATACCTTGAATTCCGGTATCTTGGAAAGGGGATCAAGAACCGGATTGGTCAGCATATTGGCCCGCGCCTCTGCAAAGTGAAAGGGCGCGAAAACAGATCCCTTTGAAACACGTTTCGTTATTCGGGCAGTTGTTATAATACTTCCCCGGCGGGTTGTTATCTTAATTTTTTCTCCGTCCTTTACGTCCAGATGTACGGCGTCTTCCGGGTTGATCTCGGCATAGGCCTCTTCCGCCTCCCTGTTGAGAAAGGGTGATCGGCGCGTCATCGTACCGGTATGGTAGTGGGCAAACATCCTTCCCGTACTGAGATAATAAGGATAATCATCATCGGGCAGTTCCTTCGGTGGAGTGTACTCGGGAGTGACGAAAAGTCCTCTGCCCCGGGTAAACCGGTCTTTATGAAGATACTGTGTGCCGGAATGATCTGAATCAGGGCAGGGCCACTGCAGGCCTTCCCGCTCCAATCTGTCAAAGCAGACACCTCCGTATGCCGGGACCAGTGATGCAATTTCCTCCATGACTTCCCCGGGATGATTATAGGAAAAATCAAGTCCGAGGGCGCTTCCAAGAAGGCATAAAATCGTAAAGTCTTCCTTTGCATTCCCCGGCGGATCGATGGCCTTTCGTAAGAGCTGAAATCTCCGTTCCGTATTGGTGAATGTCCCGGATTTTTCGGCAAAACAGGAGCCAGGAAAGACGAGATGCGCAAACCGTGCCGTCTCGGTAAGGAAGATGTCGTGAACGATGAGAAAGTCGAGGGCCTTCAGAGATTCCAGTACATGATTGACATCGGGATCACTCAATGCCGGATTTTCCGCCATGATATAGACTGCGCGTATGTCTTTCCCTGCGGAACCGATGATTTCCGTAACAGTCAATCCCGGCTTATCGGAAAGTTCAACACCCCAGGCCTTTTGGAACTTATCCCTGATTGCGGGGTCACTGACGCCCTGATAGCCGGGATAGACATTGGGCAGGGCTCCCATATCGCAGGCGCCCTGGACATTATTCTGCCCCCGGAGGGGATATATGCCGGAATATTCTTTCCCCACATGGCCGCACAACATGGCAAGATCGCAGATGGCAAGGACATTGGCTGTTCCGCAGGCGTGCTGGGTGATACCCATGCAGTAAACTATGGCCGACTCTTTCGCTTTTGCGTAAGTTTCCGCTACCAGTTTAATAAGTTCGGGATTAATGCCGCATTCCCCGGAAGCTTTCTCAACAGTCCATGCAGAGATAAATTCATTTAATTCTTCGAAACCTTCCGTTCGCGCCTTTACAAATTCCTTGTCGTATAACCCTTCGTCAATAATGTGCCTCATCATGCCGCACAGCAGGGGTATGTCTGTCCCCGGATTGATGGGAAGATGAATTTTCGCGTTCTGGACGACTGCCGTTTTACGGGGATCAACAACAATAAGTGTTGCACCCCTGTCAACAGCCTTATAAATTTCCCCCATGATGATCGGGTGGCTCTCTGCCGCATTGGAACCGATAACGAGAAGACACTCAGCCCCGGCCAGATCGGAAATGGAATTCGTCATTGCTCCGCTGCCAAGGGTCTGTGCCATGGCAACAGTGGTCGGGGCATGACAAAGACGCGCGCAGTGATCTACATTGTTTGTTTTGAAGGCCATTCGCATCAGTTTCTGGAAGAGGTAATTTTCTTCATTGGTACACTTGGCCGAGGAAAGACCACCGACGGCATCACCGCCATATTTTACGGCAGTCTCACGCAATTTATCGACTGCCATCGGTATGGCTTCATCCCACGGGATTTCCTGAAACACATCGCCCTTTCTCAAAAGGGGTGATGTCAGCCGGTCCGGATGGTGGATAAACTCATGGGCAGACCATCCTTTTACGCACAGACTTCCCCTGGAAACGGGGTGTTCCCTGTCGGGGTAAGTGGCAACGGCAACGCCATCTTCGACCTTTATAATAAGGCCGCAGCCGGTGCCGCAATAGGGACAAATAGTCTTGATAAATTTAGTACCCATCTTTTCCCCTCAGCGAGTTTATCCATTCAGGATATTCCCTGCCCGTCTCGGGCTCTTTAAAGAAATCCGAAAGGATAGGTGATTTCCTCTCAGGATCAAGCCCCGCTTCGTATCCGTATTTTTCCTTGAGCGTTTTGCGCATCGAAAGCTGCAGATAGAGCAGGGGGATATTGACGGGACAGGCTTCCTGACAGGCTCCGCAGGCCACACATGTATCCGACAGGTGAAAGGCGCGTATCAGATGAAAGGTTATCATCTCTGCCGGTACGGCACCTCTTTGCACCCAGACATCATCCTCCAGCTTGCAGGGTTCACAAACGCAGATGGGACATGAATTTCTGCAGCCGTAACACTTGATGCACCGTTTCAGGACATTCGCCCATTTCTCCATCCTTTTTTTGTCATTGCCGATCAAAAATTCCCGGACTCTTTCATCCTGAAAGGGATCTGCCCCTGAAGCAATCTCGCCCGCGTCAAGCTTCACCGGATAAGGCCTGTCGCAAAGACATATGGCCGCCTGTTCCTGACTGCAGGCAATTCCAATCGTAAGAAGGGTTTCCTTTTCAATCTGGTTTCTTTTTGTCAGTTCAATCAGGGCCCTCTCGTCGCATCCCCGGCAGATGACAGCCAATCTGTAATCTTCGGGATAAGAACGTAAAATACTCATGAAAAGCTTCGCCAGCAACCATTTCGGTTCAAGAACGAGTGCATCTAATTCCCCGGGCTTTTCAAAAACATGGGGCTGGACGATATCCCACCGACTCTTCATAAGGCCGAGGACCCCATCGGCTTTTTTTTCTTCAAGAATCTGCTTTGCTATATTTTTTGTTTTCTCAAGCATAATCAGCTTACCACTCCAAACGGCGACAACCAGGGATCTAAGGGAGGCAGTACGGCTAACTCGTCAAAGAAATTTTTGATTATCTCTTCGAACTGGTGGTATTCATGGGCAGTTCCAAAACTGAGCAGCAATCTTTTCCCCCCTATCCCCGTTGTGTCCAGAAGATCTTTAAGGAGCTCAAAACGTTTTATGGAAGCATGGTTCGCATTGGTATAACGGCAGCCTCCTATGTGACACCCCAGGACGGCTACGCCGTCAATCCCGCCCGCCAGTGCCCTTAAAATTGCATCGGTTTCAACAAGGGCCGCGCATTCCACCGAGATGACACGAAACCGGGCAGGGAGAGAAACCCTCTTCTTCCCGGCGGCATCAGCTCCGATAAGGCCGCACCACTTGCAGGCAAAAACCAGGATTCCGGGCTGGTTCATTTTAACCTCTCGCACTATTATCTGCGTTCTGCTTTCTAAAACGCCCATTTTATCATTTCTCCAACCATGCGGTAATTATGTTCGGGTATCTGCATACTCCCGTTGGGGCATACGGAAACGCAGTTTCCGCATGCCTTGCATCTCATCATATCGACTTTACTGATATATCTGCCCTTTGTTTTTTCAAGATGACATGCATCGAAGGGACAGGCGGCAACACAGTTTCCGCAACCCGTGCAGAAGTCGGGAACAACCCGGGCGTGGCCTGATTTCGGACCGGGAACCCGGCTGAGTGTCGATGCGGCAATTTCACTCTGCCTTAAATACGAAACGGCCTTCATGGCTGCCGCTTTTCCCTGTAATATCGCCTGATCTGAAGCAACGGGCCATCTCGCGGAGCCGCAGATCAAGACGCCGTCCATCTTCGTTTCCAGGGGGTGCATCGGATAGATCTCCGATAAAAATCCGTAACGGTCAACTTCAATGCCCAGCATCTGGGCCAGACGGGCATTATCGTCATTCGGAACAAGGGGTGTACTCAAAACCACCAGATCTGTTTCGATCTTCCGTGTAATGCCGTTTACCGCGTCATACACTTCTACAGATTCAACATGGTCATCACCCATGATCCGGGGAGGCCGTTCTTCTTCAAAGCGAATAAACTGTATTCCCCTTGAGAGGGCATCCCTGTAATATTTTTCCAGGACATTTCCGGGCGTCATAATTCCCCGGTGGAGAATGAACACCTCTGACCCCGGGTCTTCCTCTGCCAGTCTCATGGCATTTTTAAGACTGGCGGGACAGCAGATGGTCGAACAATACGGCCTTTCTTCATTTCTCGCGCCGGCACACTGAATAAAGACGGTTTTTTTCACATCGAACGATCCTTTAAGAAATTGTCTTTCAATCTCCATCTGCGTGATTACATTCCTGATTTCACCGTAACGATAGAGACCGGTCGGGAAAAATATCTTTGCACCCGTTGCAATAATGATGATTCCGGATTGAATGGAATTATCTTTTCCCTGAGATGCAAATTGAACGGTGAAATTGCCGACATATCCTTCAATAGAAACGATCTTTGATTGAGGATATAATGTGATTAAGGGATTGTTTTCGACCTCGTCAATATAAGGGTTCAGTTTATTCGCTGCGTCTTCACCGGTCGGGTACAATTGTGAAATCAATCTCAGCATTCCGCCGGGGGCATTTGCCCTTTCGAGGATGTTAACCTTAAAACCCGTTTTTGCCAGTGATGCGGCGGCGGCGAGACCCGCTGGACCGGCGCCTATTATCAGGGCATCCGGATGAACGGTCACAGACATGTCTTCGGATTTTTCTTTATGCTGGAGGGCAGAGATGCCCATATTTAAGAGATCTTTCGCCTTTTTTACGGCGCCATCAGAGTCGTTGTTGTGAATCCACGCGCATCCTTCCCTTATGTCCACCAGTCCGATTTTGTGCCGCTCCATTCCCTCTTTGATGAGACCATTGACAGGAAGATTGCCTCTTGATAAAATCGAACAGGCAGCGATTAATACCCTGTCAGCCTTGCTTTCATTTATTTTAAAGGCTGCCTTTTCTATATCCGTTTCAAGACAGAGGGAATCAACAATCGATAATGAAGAAACAGAAGTATCTTTTGATAATTCTTTCCTGAGAAGATCGAAATCGATTGTATTATCGATCTCTCCGAAACACCTGCATAGAAAAACAACAATATTCGCCATATTCTATTCTACCGCTGATCAGATTCTTTATTCAGAACTCCCATTGCGGCGGCAGATGCCTGGATGACAGATTCTGCAACATCTGCCGGTTCCAGACCAAAACCGCATGCAAAATTAGAAGTCTCATCTGATTCTGTATTAAAAAAGCCTTCTTTATCCATGGGGGGAATCGCCATCTTTTCAGTCCGTCCCGGACGGGACTGAATCAGGGAAGGCTGAATGTTTCCGTTCAATACAACCATGTCAAATTTCCGGATCTCTCTTTTTCGTGTCATAGTATTTTCAAATTGTACCGCGATTCCATCACCATCGGGCAGGGGATGAATCAGCCCCGGCCTTCCCCTGATAAGTTTGACCTCAGTACCTTCAAATTCCCTCAGGGCATATCTGTAATAATCCCGTCCCACCGTTCTTAAGTCGGTATAAAAGATATAACAATCGATCGTTCGATTTCTTCTTTTTATCCACCCTGCCTGCTTGAGGGCATGCATGCAGCAGACGGCCGAGCAGGAAGGGATCATCCTCAAATCCCTCGCTCCGGCGCACTGAATAAAAGCAATATTTTGAGGTACGGAATGATTCGATCTTTTAACTATTTCTCCTTTATTGATTCCTCCTTCTGCCGTCCAGTTTTCAAATTCCATGGAGGTCATGATATCGGGGTGGGTACCGCTTCCGTATTCCTTGAGGTGACTGAGATCAGCCTCCTTAAAACCGGTAGCCCATATGACATCATTCACGTGAAGATTTATTTCTTCTTCCTTCAACTCTATATTAATGGCCCCTGTCGGGCACACCTCCGCGCAATCGCCACATTTTGTGCAGGTAGTATCATCGATCACGAAAGATGGGGGACATGCATGTTCCCAACCGGAGTGGATAGCGCTGGCCGGGCACTCCTCCACACATCGCCCGCAGAAAACGCATTTCTTTTCATCTATGTAATGGGGATTCTTCAGGATAACGGCTGAGTACTCACCGCTTTCTTTTTTCAATTCTTTTACGTGAGACAGGGTATGTACAGTGATTAAAGGATGTTCCATACATTTTTTAATATCCGTCCAGAGGGGACAGAAGGCACAGTGATCAGTAGGGTAGAGCTTGTCCAGTTTTGAAACCTGACCGCCGAGATGACTATTGCTTTCTACCAGATGAACAGACTGGCCCGCATCGGCCAGATCCAGGGAAGCAGTAATACCCGCCACACCACCCCCGATTACAAGTACGGCATCTTTTCCCCTGTTATGAATACACTCAGAATCAGCCATTAATCCTTTTTCCTTGCTCCCTGATCCTTGTACCTTTTAATTCAAAATTTAGAATTCAAAATTCAAAATTGTCTTTTCCTTGTACCTTTCACCTTTCACCTTTCACCTTTCGCCTTTATCCTTGAACCTTATTTCATAATCCCATAATGTCTTGCAAGTTTTTCGATTCGTTCCGCAAACCATGTTTTGAAGTCGGGCGGGGGAAACTCGTAAGGTGCCACCCGATCCTCAAGACGGAAGACGACCCTGTTTTCTGAAGGATTATATCGTTTTATCTTGTCGTAATGGACAACAATTGCCTTGGGCTCCACGGGGCACCGCTTCTCGCAAGCGCCGCAACCAGTGCAGTTTTCTTCTATGACGACGGGAAATTGTCTGCTTTCCAGCTTGATAGCATCATACTTGCAGGCCCTGTAACAATCCTTGCATCTTCTCTTTTTCTGCCAGGAAAGACATGTGTCATGATCGATTACCGCATTTCCGATATCGATCTCTTCTTTCGGTACCTTCTTGATGGCTTCGGTGGGACATATTCTGACACACTCCATACACAGGATACACTTTTTCCAGTCGAGAACCGGCGTGCCCAAATTTGTTATGCCGTCAAAAATGCCGGCAGGCTTAAGTGCGTCGGCGGGGCACACGTCTACGCATCTGTAGCATCGGGTACAGTACTTCAGGAATTCACCTTCAATGAGTGCTCCCGGTGGACGGGGCAGAGCCTTCGCGCCGGTTATCTTGAATATGAAAAATACGATAAAGGATACGCCGCCGCTTATGATAACCTGAAATAAGTCCCTTCGGGATATATTCATGGATTTTATCAGTTCGTATAAAGAAATGGCGGAAAGGAAATGTGTCACTCCTTCCCGCCATGAAAAACAAAGAGGTTTACAGGGCTTTCTTTGCCTCTCTCACATCATCGATAAGGTATTCGAGGTCATACGCCTTCAATGACTTGTCCGTCGGGATACCTTTCTCATCCCAGCCGAAGTAGGAGTATGTGGCCTCTTGCATCTTCTTCGTATCTTCCGCTGTGAAGATAGCGCCTTTCTTCGGTCCCTCGGGCAGTTTTTCCGTCGTGAACCGCTTGGGCAGGACATCATCCTTGCGGCTGATACCTTCTCTTACCTGGAAGCAGCGCTCCAAGGTAATGATACGCTTTCCAGTGGTCCAGTACTCATCATCCGACATGTTCCATCCACAGAGCGGGTTCAGCATGGCCGTGAATATGCCGGGTGTTTCTTTACCCCACGGATAACCTCCAACAAAGGAACACATGACAAGAGAATTGAGCATGGCCCATCTTGCCTGCGTTGCCGGAGTTCCCCCTTCGTGATGATCACCACCGCATGTACCCAGGGCATAGCTAGGTCCTCTTCCTTTGTCACCCCGGGGATCGTGAGCGGCTATCTCTTTTCCCTTCACATGGACAGCCCATGCCTCTGAACCCTGGCCAATCTCCTGGGACATCTTCCGAACGCCCTTGGCAAGAAGCTTTCCGCCTTTTCCGTCCTGATATGCCATCTTCCGGATCATCTCAAGGTATGCATCGGCATCACCCCATTTGAGAGCAACGCCATCCAGATCACCAGGTTTCAAGACTCCACGGTCGATACATTCGGTGGTAAAAGCGAGAACGCCTCCGGTGGAGATGGCGTCTATGCCCATGGCATCACAGAGTTCAATCATGGCCATCATTCCAGCGAAATCCGACACTCCAAGATTGCTCCCCAAAAGACCTCCCGTCTCATACTCCGGTCCTTCGGCGATGAGGCCGGCATGTTTCCCTTCGCGAATGACACCGTATTTCTGACAGTGAACCGGGCAATGGTTGCATGCCACATGTCTTTTCCAGAAAGTGCGGTTTGCCTCTTCACCCCCGATATACTCGATATCGGGATACCATGTGGTCTGGAAGTTCTTCGTAATCAGCGAACCGGAAACCCAGTGCTTCAGCTCAAGAAGACCGGCGGTACCCCATCTTTTGATACCCTGCCAGCCTTCTTTATCAACGGCCAGTTGTTTGGCGGCTTTAGCTGCCTGATAGAACTTCTTGTTATCCGCCACGGGAACGGCCTTCGTGCCACGCACGGCAATACCTTTTAACTTTTTATTACCCATGAGGGCGCCGGTGCCGGTTCTGGCAGCAGCTCGAAAACGCTCAATGATAACGGCGGCAAAAGGAACACCATTTTCTCCTGCAGGACCGATAACAGCCGTTCTTGCATAAGGGTCATTGATCTCCTGCCTCATTGATTCATCAACATCTTCAGTCGTTTTGCCCCACAACTTTCCGGCATCCCTGAACTGAACCTTATCGTCCTTAATATAGAGATAAACGGGTTTTTTCGATCTTCCCTTGATATAGATTCCGTCCCATCCGGCCCACTTGATTTCATTGCCGAGATGCGCGCCGACTTCGGCGTGACTGAGAAGTCCGGTGTAGGGACTCATGTTTACAATGCTGGTCCTTGTGGACACACAATAGGTGCCGTTAAGGGGGCCAACACCAATAAAAATAAAGCTGTCTTCTGCCAGGGGATCGTGGTGAGCTTTATACTCTGACGTCAAAAAATAACCACCCATCCCGGCGCCGCCGATATATTTGCGGCACTCATCATCGGAGATTTTACGGGTTTTATATTTTTGTCTCGATAAGTCGATCTCCAGGATCTTTCCGAAATTTCCTCCCTTAGGTGCTGTCATGACCCTGACCTCCTTTCCCCTGTTTTATTTGGATAGAACAAGAGTCCCATCAGGTCTTCTCCTGCCTCCTCGGGGGTAACATTTCTGTAAGCCTGGTTGACTCCAAACCCCAATTTATTAGCCATGAGGCATGGACCTTGAGGATTTCCGGATTGTTCGAGGCATGCTTCCACACATTTGGGATCACCACCGCACAGATCGCACATAAGCGGCTTGCCAGTGTCGGGATTCCTCCGGATGAACTGGGCGGGACAGGCTTCTATGCACTTGGAGCACTTTGCGCCAAGACAGACCTTTTCGTTCAAAATGATTCCGTTGGTCTTCGGATCTTTCTGGATCGCTACTGGAGTGGTGGGGCAGGCTTCAATGCAAGGGGCATCATCACATTGCCAGCAGATAACCGGAACGTCGACAACATTCTTGAACTTCAATACATGAACCCTGGCGACCGATGGTCTGACAACTCCTGTATGATGGACGGAGCAGGCATACTCACAGGCACGGCAGCCGGTACAGTTTTGCCTCTCGGCAAAGAGATACCTCAAGGCCGGTTTTTCTACAGGTTTTGCCGCTTCGACAACTTTTGGTTTGATACTACCAACAGTTGCTAGTGCAACTGCCCCCCCTGCTGCTGTAACAGCGGCTCCTTTCAAAAACCCGCGGCGAGTTGTTTCCTTCCGGAGCACATCAGGGAATTTCTTTTTTTCACTTTCCATGGCGAAACCTCCATCCTGATCGTCTATTAGTCTTTATTATCAACAACTTCGTTTTTTGCGCAGATGTTGATGCCGGCGGCGAGAGGCTAATAGCTGAAAGGATTAAAGATTAAGGGATTAATCCTCTAATCCGGAAATTTGAGCTTTGAATCCTTTAGCCCTTTGCCTTTGACCTTGCGGCTTTGCCGCCTCAGGAATTTAATTCAACACCTCCCTTCTGATTTTCTCGTACTCACGTTCTGAACAGCAAGTCGATAAAACGTAAAAAAGATTAAAATGAGAATTTGATCACCATGATCTTAAAACGATCCAGCATATCGCTATGACAACAATATGCCGTTATGCTTTTTTTTGAAGAATGAATTAAAGGTAAGAATATATATGGCGAGACAAGACATACGAATGTGTAGAAAGGAAAATACGGAGAATGATTATGCGTTCGATGCGCCCGTGAAATAACCATTGTATTGTCACCATACTGAGGAGCTTATACAAACAGTTATGTAAAATTTAACCTCCTTTCCAATCACGGGAGGCTTTCCCGTTTCCGGGAAAACCCGTCGGTGTGATGCCATGGGATAACCTTTAGGCAGACACACTCGAAGGCTTACAAGATATCTACTTTTCTACGCCCGTATAAATATTTTGTCAACAGAAAAAATTAATTTTAAAGATGTTCGACCAGATCCTTTTGTGTTAATCTCATTCAGGCGATTACTAAAATATTTTGAATGATGATAAAATATAATATAATAAATCAAATAAGTTGAGAAAATCTATTTTAATGGAATCGCAATGAATTTTCCTGACCTGTTAAAAAATATACTGGCTGACGACGCGACGAAGCGTAAATTATGGAAGGATGGAAAAGGCCCTCCGGGGCTCAGTGGTTTTTCAAAGGTGATACATGAACACTTCCTTCGACTTACCCTGTACAATCCCCTGGCACTCCTTGCAGTTATTGTCTTCACCGGAAGCCTCTTCTTTCCCTGGTGGTATGCCAAAGTTTACGAAAACTATTACACTATAAATGCCTATGCCTTTATTCTTCAACACGATCTGCCCCCCGAAGGCATAACATTCGTTATCGAGACACCGATCGTTGCCGTTGTGTTTCTCATTTTCATGCTGGCAGGATATTTTTTTCTCGTCTTCTGGGGAAGCACAATAGAAGGGAAAAAGGGGAAACTCTTTTTATTCTGGAGCGGCCTGTTTATGCTCCTGTATACGGCTGGTTTCTACGGGGCTCTCCTTTTTGCCACTCATAGAATCGGCCAGCCCGTTACGGGCTATTCTTCCATTGCGTATACCGTGGAAGTGGACAGTTTCATGACCTTTTCGAAGGCTTATTTTGTTGCAATCAGCGCGGGGGCTGTCTGTATGATTTCAGCTCTTGTCCACGGTCGGTTTAGCATAAAGTTACACTGAAAGAAATCTCACGAACATGACAACATATAAAGACCTTTTTCAAAGGAATTATGGCATCTTTTCCGACGAAGAGCAGGAAAAGATACGAAAGGCAAAAATTCTGATTATAGGGTGTGGCGGTATAGGCGCAACGGTTGCCATTATGCTTGCCCGTTCAGGGGTGAATCATTTCATGCTCATAGACTGTGATGTCTATCATCCATCAAACATGAACAGACAAATCGGGTGCTTTACCGATACGATCGGTGCAAATAAAACACAGGTTATTAAAAAAGATATTCAACGAATTAATCCCGAAGCCACAGTTACTGTCTATGAAGAACTCCTTACCCATGAAGAAATTGCCCGACTTATTCCTGAGGTCGACATGGTCTTTCCTGCTGCAGACGATTTTGCCTTCAGTCTTTTCGTTTTTCGCGACGCGAAAAAATCAGGTAAACCTTCTCTCCTGGTAGTTCCATCAGGAACCTGGGCAAATGTAAGTATCATAAATCCCGACAGTCCTCTGCCGGAAGATATTGAGGGTGTTCCGAAACTTTCAACGTACGAAGAACTTCGGGATATTCTTGAGATGCGAAAGTACAAATTCGGGACTTACTTTTATGTTCCCCTGGCAGACTGGAGGATCGATTATTATCGTGCTTTTATAGAAGAAAACCTGCCTCCGACCCAGATATGCCCGACCGTGTGGCTGAGCTCTGCCCTTAGTTCTTTTGAAATATTGAAGCGCCTGAGTGGAAAGTGGGAGCCCGTGGCTTCTCCACGGTACTGGAGTATTACGCGAAACAGGATCAGAATCAACCGCATCAATGGTTTTTGCCTGCAAACCCTTCTGGTATGGCAGAGAAGGCTTATGTGGAAGGTTTTTCAAACGCGATTTGGGCCTTTTCAGGAAAAGCTGCAATCCATATGGTGGAATCTGTATTATACATGGATGAAAAACAGGGAGTCCGGTGGGCAGCCACGCGATCATTAATATGAAAATGTGCCTATGATGGATCTGAACTATAATAACCTGTTCGGCCGGAATCTCGGGATCTTTACCGCTGATGAACAGGAGCGAATCAGGGATGCCCGGGTGGTGATTATAGGAGATTCAGGCACAGGTGAAATTCTCTCTACACTCCTGGTCCGCTGCGGTGTTACGAAACTGATCGTGGCCGGCGAGGATACTTATATTCCATCCGACATGAACCGTCAGGTCGGCTGCTTCAGTGATACCATCGGGAAAAATAAAGTTGAAGTTATCCGTGACACTGTTCTTTCCATCAATCCTGATGCCCGGATCACTGCATACAATCATCTCCCCGCGGGAGAGGAGATGGACCGTATAATTCGTTCCGGAGATATTGTAATACCGGCAGTGGATGATCTTGCCTACAGTGTCTTGCTTTTTCGTACAGCCAGAAAATATGAAATTCCCGCTGTACTGTGCCTGCCGTCAGGAACAACAGGGTGGGTCAGCGTATTCAGGGGGGATAGTCCCGCCCTGGAAGACATGTTTGGAATACCAAAACTTGATTATCACGACCTCGTCAGTGTAATGCGCACGGAAGAATATCGCTGCGCCCAGTATAATTACGTTACCTCAGGGGACTGGCGCGTTGACTGGTTCTTTAAATATTTTACCGGAAATCGTCCCCTCGCCCTCATCTGCCCCGTTGAATGGATGGCTGCCAGCCTTGCCGCCCTGGAAGCTTTGAAGGTTTTATCGGGAAAGTGGCCCGCCATGGAGGCGCCTCGCTGCTGGTATCTGAGAAAGGGAAAAGTTTCGGCTTCAAGGTTCAGTCCCCTTATAAGATATCATCGCAAATTGGGATGGCTCATTTTCGGCTCCGATCGGGGAAAGATTCCGCATAAGCTGACTCATCTAATCTGGAAGAAATTCTTCGAGTATTTAAGATGACGGGAAATATTAAGCGGTGATCAATATTTTAAAAATTACCCTTCCGCCCTCTTCAGATATTCATCCCACTGCTTGTCCACCCAATCCTGGAGCTTGCTTAACTGTTCGATGTTCATCTTTTTAAACCGTCCCTGTCTTTCCACGTAATGGATGAGGGGAAGCCTTTTTCCTCTTTCTGACAGCGTCTTGCTTCTGCCGGTAAAACGGAATTTTCCATCCTCTATTTCAAAAAGCACAACCATCCCGGTTTCAACAGCCAGCCTTCCGATCCTGATTGTATCTTTTATCGGGTACATCCAGCCTGGCGGGCAGGGTGAATAGATGTGCATATATCTGGTTCCTCTTATCCTCTTCGCCTTAACGAATTTATCATAAAGATCAATGGGATAAGCGGGAGAGGTCGTTGCAAGATAGGGGAGATCATGTGCTTCCATAATCTTTATAAAATTCTTTTTGTTGTCCTGTTTAGGCACTATGGGTGTGGTGGTAGTTATAGCGCCCAGCGGGGTCGCGCTTGAGCGCTGGGTTCCCGTATTCATGTACCCTTCATTGTCATAACAGACGTATATGAAATCGGTACCCCTCTCCGCCGCTCCGCTTAATGCCTGAATGCCCATGTCATATGTTGAACCGTCTCCGGCAATGGCAGCGACGGTGATATCTGTCTTGTTCAGTGCGTTCAGCCCTGCAACAATTCCGGAGGCCGAGGCCGCAGTGCTGGCAAAGGTAGTATTAAGGCAGGGTATGGTAACCGGCGTGATTGGATACAATCCGTGCAGTACGCAAAGACAGCTCGCCGGTAACGTTATGATGGTATCTTCCCTCAGTGCCTTCAGGAGATAGCGATAGGCCAGTGTAAGACCGCATCCCTGGCAGGCCCTGCTTCCCGGCAGGATATACTCTTTTTCGTTTATCTTGAATATGTTATCTTTCATCATTTTACCCCGTATAGCAATTAAGCCATTTTGTTTCGTAATTCGTACTTCCCGCATCAACCGTGGCAAGCGTGGATTTACCCGCCTCGGCGAGCTCCCGTGGCTTGACATCTCTCCCACCCAGTCCCGCAATGTAATTTTGAACGGGCGCCTTTATCTCTGTTCCATACAATGCGGCCTTCAGGTCGGAGCAGAGCCCTCCTTCGTAACCGTAGCTGATACCTTTTTCAAATATGACAATGGCCCTGGCATTAGCAAAAGCGCGGGCGACTTCATTTTGGGGAAATGGTCGAAAAACCCTGATGCCGACGACACCTGCCTTTACACCCTCGGCTCTCAGCATGTCGGCCGCAACGGTAGCCTCGGTGGAAATTGATCCCATGCCTGTCATGATAAGCTCGGCATCTTCCGTCATATATTCCCAGAGCATTCCGCCATGATCTCTCCCGAAGGTAGCGGCAAATGACTCGTTTGTCTGTTTAATGACTTCACGGGATTGATCGAGGGCTGCCTGCAGCTTGTATCTCATTTCCATATAGCCGTCACAGAGGACGCCTTCCGGGTTTTCTCTCCTCCATGGGAACAGAACCGAATTTATCGTCCTGGGATCTTCCGGCGAAAGGATGGTATGGGGTTTGTAGGGGGGAAGAAATTCCCTCACCATATCCTGGTCAGGTATTTCCACTGGCATCATGGTATGGGAAAGGACGAAACCGTCATAGCAGACCATTACAGGAACGTAAACTTCCTCGGCAATCCGGTATGCCTGGATGACCGAATCGATAATCTCCTGATTATCCCGGCAGTAAATCTGCATCCAGCCGGTATCCCGCTGGGAAAGTGAATCCTGCTGATCATTGAATATTGACCATGGCGCGCCGACTCCTCTGTTGACACAGCACATTACGATCGGGAGCCGCGAGCCGGCCGCCCAGTGAAGCTGTTCGTGCATGTAGAGAAGCCCGTTGGAGCTTGTTGCTGTAAAGACCCTGGCGCCGACGGTGGATGCCGAGATGCAGACTGTCATGGCCGAGTGTTCACCTTCGACTCTTACATATTCTGCCTTCAGTTCCCCTCCCTCCACATATCTGGAAAGGGTCTCGGCCAGCCCGGACTGGGGGGTTATGGGATAGGCGGCAACAACCTTGGGTTCGCAGAGCTTTACAGCCAGGGCCGCGGCCTCGTTTCCTGTTATGATCCGTACATCACTCATCGACCTCTCCTTCTCTGACCATTGTAATTGCATTGGGAGGACACTCTTCCGCGCATATCCCGCAACCCTTGCAGTAATCCAGATCAATCTCAACGGGTATGGTCATCTTCACCACACCTTCCGGACAGTACAGCCAGCAGAGGAAACAGGCGGATTTTCCTTTTGTTGTCGGGATGCATTTGGTTTCATCAATAACAGGTCTTGCGTCTCTCCAGTCACCTGTTCTGCCGGCCTCGCCCACGGCGGGAACACAAAGGGCTGATATGTTGTAGTCTCTTTTTTCCATAGGGTGTCCATTACCTCTCTTTTGTTGCTTTGACGATAGTTTTTTCAAAGGCAGCCCTCACGGCGGAAAAATTCGCAACAGCCATGCCGCCGGACATTTTTATCCTCAGCCCCTTTTCGATGTTTTCCAGGGAGACGAGTCCTGTAGCCCTGGCAAAGGCACCGAGCATGGGAGTGTTTACGACGGGCGTGCCTGCTACTGTAAGGTATTGTTCCCGCGCGATTCCCGAAGCATCAACCGTTGCTACATCAAGATTCCCGTCGATGTCGATTTCTTCAGGGGACAGGCGTGTATTGATGATGATTATCCCATCGTCTTTTAATCTTCCGAGGATATTGACCATCGTCAGAAGAGACTCATCGAGGACGACCGCAATATGGGCTCTGTCAATCTGGGAAACAGTCCTGATCGGTTCATCGGATATCCTTGTTGACGCCGTCAAGGGAGCGCCCCTCCTCTCGGGCCCGAAGGTCGGCGCCGATGTTATGCCCTTGAATCCCTGAAGATAGGCCGCCTCTCCGAGAATCTGTGCGGCGAGTACGACCCCCTGACCACCTCTTCCATGCCATATGACTTCTTGCATTTTATCTTCCTTTTTGGACCTTGTCTTGCTGTTATTGTAAAAAGTGACATAAAAAAAGGCCATGGGATTTTGCCCATGGCCTTCAGGAACGTTGTGATTTTATCGGATCATTCCCTAAATATGACAGGCCCCGGGCGTATACCCAAAAGAAGAGTGAGGCACAATAAGCTCAACAAACCGTTCATTTTCAGTAACTCTCTTCTTATGGAACCAATCATTTCAGACTGTAACCTCGATAATAAAATTTCAGTTACGCTATAATAAAATAATTTGAAAGTCAAACAGTATTTTTGCTTTAGTTTGATTGACGGGTGAACGGAGATTTGTTAAAGAATAAAGGCTAAAGGAACAAGGTTCAAGGAACAAGGTTCAAGGAACAAGGCTGACGAACCAGTAAAAAGTCAAAAAAGTGCCAATTTGTCATTCCCGCGAAAGCGGGAATCCAGTAATTACACGCAGTTATGGATTCCCGACTTCGGCGTGAGCTCAGTCGAACGCTCAGTCGAACGATCAGGCCTGTCCTCGGCTCCGATCGGGATCGGGAATGACAAAGCGACAAAAAGACCGACTTTTTACGAATGCATCAAAAATAAAGGGTATAAGTTATAATAAACTGAGAGCTTTGCATAATACTCATATTGTCATTGCGAGCGAAGCGAAGCAATCTATAACTCCATGTAAGCATAATAGATTGCCGCGTCGTTTTGCTCCTCGCAATGACCAAAAACGTAGTTATGCGAAGGTCTCAAATTACTATTTCGGGAGGGAACTATGGATTTAGGATTGAAGGGAAAGGTTGCTCTTGTTGCAGGCGGGAGTATGGGATTGGGAAAGGCCGTGGCCACCGAGCTTTCAAGGGAAGGCGCGAAGGTTTCCATCTGCGCCCTTGATGATCCCAATCTTCCCAAAGGGGCAGAAGACATCAAAAGGGAAACGGGCGGCGAGGTACTTGCCATACCGGCCGATCTGACAAATATGGAAGAGGCGAGGGGATTTGTTCGAAAGTCCGTTGAACATTACGGCACAGTCGATATCCTGGTTAACAATGCCGGCGGCCCTCCATCGCTTCCACTGCTGGAGATTGATGATGATCTCTGGAACTTCGGATTCAGGCTGAACCTTATGAGTACCATAGCCATGACAACAGAGGCCGTTCCCATCATGAAGGAAAAGAAGTGGGGACGCATCATTAACATGACATCAATATCGGTCAAACAGCCCATCGATGGGTTGATCCTGTCCAATACAATCCGTTCCGGTGTGATTGGTTTTGCCAAAACCCTGTCTACCGAGCTGGCGCCGTATAACGTTACGGTAAACAGTGTATGTCCGGGGTATACCCTCACCGACAGGGTCAGAAATCTGGCAAAGGTCGTTGCCGAAAGGGAGAATACGACACCGGAAGAAATCATAAAACGATGGGAAGCTTCCATACCCATGGGGAGGCTCGGGACGCCTGAAGAATTTGCCGCCCTGGTAGCCTTCCTC
>Ga0268278_1000155_pt1 | contig 51442 bp, 39 predicted proteins | sample saktaG_3_FD_190135 | JGI IMG/M metagenome (GOLD analysis project Ga0268278, IMG submission 190135) | Saline water microbial communities from Sakinaw Lake, British Columbia, Canada - sak_2010_1_5_55m | ecosystem: Environmental > Aquatic > Non-marine Saline and Alkaline > Saline ...
CTCTCCCAGGTTCTTCTGAATAATCCATTTTCCGGTGAATTCCCCATTGTGAACATGGACGCCTATATCATCCAGGTCGTCACCACTGAGGTCTCCAACAAACGGAGAACAGGAATCTCCGCTGGACCCGGTATCTGCTCCAACATCCATTATACGCAATGGAAGAAATGCACCATGTCGATCGTTCAGGGCGACTAACCAACGACCTGACGGGGAATCCGGATGCAAGTAAATGACCAGATCGTCGAAGGCATCACCATTTATATCTCCTGCAAGGAATGTCGCCTGACCAGTGGAACATGGAAGGGTATCGGAAAAGGTGAATGGGATCGGCTTTTCAAAGTTTCCAGCCCTGTTGTTATAAGCGATGAACCAGTATCCTGCATGATGGCCTTTATAATAATAACAAGCCAGATCGTCGAAGCCATCCCCGTTGAAATCGCCGGTAACCAATTTTCTTCCCGGAAACCATACCTGGATGGTCACATAGGGATTTAATGTCAAGGTGAGGGTTTCAGGGAACTGCTCAGCCATTCCGAGTTCAGTCATCCATTGATAAAAAGCAGGGTAGCGTTTCTTTGTCATCCTGATGGTGATGGAGTTAGCCAGCCCTGTATGTACATCAATATCTTCGGCAACAACTTTACCTTGTAAACTATCTGCAATCCTGGTAAAGAGTAGCCTTTGAGGATCATGCATATCCTTTCCCTTCTTACTGGTTCCCGGCCCTTTGCCTTTTTTTTCCATCCTGAAAGAGAAATTAGCGGTGACCTTCTGAGAATTGTAATAGTGGGGAGGAACAATGATAATAGCGAGGATCAGGATAGCAGCAACAGCTGCAATGGTCCGGATAGCGATCACTTTTACATGAGTTGTCTCCCTTTCAGGAGATGACATTTCGTGTTGATCAACTGCTTGAATAATCCGCGCCTCAAGCCAGGAAGGAGCTTCAATTGGATCAACCTCTTGTGCCAATGTGAGGTAATTTTTCAGCTTTTCAAGAGTCTGCTTGCAATTCTGGCACATTGCAAGATGCTCCTCTACCTTTCTGGCCGATCGTTCATCCAACTCCTGGTCAAGGTATGCGGATAACTGCTTCTCTATTTTTTTACAGTCCATAGCGATACTCCTTTAAATATCCGGCCATCTCCAAACGAGCCCTGGCCAGAGTTGATCTCACGGTACCCAGTTTCATCCCGGTAAGGCTGGCGATCTCTTCATAACTTCTGCCCTCTACATCCCGCAGGATGATCACCGTACGGTATTTCTCCCGTATCCGTAAAAGGGCAGCCTGAAATACCTGCTGTATCTCTTTATGTATGGCATCCTGTTCAGGACCGGGGGCATGAGAATGTGTAGCCACGTCATCAATGGAGACCTGTTTTGTCCGATATGCCCTGCTTTTCACCATATCGTTGCATGCATTTACCATAATCCTGTAAAGCCATGTCGAGAATGTTGACCGGAAACCAAATTTTGGGAGGTGTTTGTACACCCTGATGAAGATCTCCTGCGAGCAATCCGCTGCATCATCCGCATCTCCAGTAAACCGGTAACAAAAATTATAGACATCGTGTTGATATTTTTCAACCAGTGAAGAGAACGATCTCCTGTCGTTGTTCCCGATAAAGGAGCTGATTAATGCGATATCCGGATCTTCTTGTTGCTTCATCATGAAACTGCCGGTTCATTATGGGTTCAACGGTCTAAGTTACAGTTTTTCAATAAACAGGAACAAGATAATCTGTATTGGCGATCCAAATCACGAGATCCGGCTCTGCTGATCCAATGGTACGTACAATCAAAAGAAATGGCTTGTCGAAAGCCAGGATCCGGCTTTGTGGGCCCTTGATCTTGATGATCTGCCCGTTTACAGTAGCTGAAGCCCCCGCCTCATCCATCGAGAAGGTGATCTTTTGGCACGCTGAAGCAAAGAAATAATCGGTAAACCCGGGATTGGTCAGGTATTTGCCCTCCAGTTCCGTATAGTGCTGCACCGCCGACAGGTTGATCTTCGGAACGATCAATTCATCCAGGCGTGTTAACATATCCGGGTAACCATATTGAATACGTCCCGATACATGAGCAACGGTCGATAAAAAATCACCCTGAAACGGAACCTTAGCCAGGATCAGCTCCCTGGTTGAGTCGGCATCCGGGATCTGAATGATGAAATCATGATCAGAACGATAATCAAACATCGTGACCTGCCGGCGAACTTGCTCTACAGGATCAGGTCTCTCCCCGAATTTCGGCAACCCAAAACAGGATACCGCTACCCGCTTATCTCCCTCTCCAAACTGCCATTCCAGCGATCGGAACGGGTATTTGAACCGGATGGATGTTCGAAGGTAGGAATAACATACGATGCCCTCCTTCTCCTTCCGGTACCGGTCAAGATCATGCTCAGTGATCCCGAAAGTTGCCTTAAGCGCTTCCTGAATCTGATCAATGATGCCGTGCTGGATATAGCCCGAGCGAACAAACCACCCTTCATTCTGCAACGGATGGAACGGGCTGTTATTTAAACAGGGAAGCAGTGGAACCGGATACCGGAGCCGGATATCAGCACCTATTATATCTTCTTTTAACATGGTCCACGATGCCCTGAAGGCGGGGGAATAGAGGATGTTCTGATGACAGGATGCTGGTTGGGCCATGCATGGAATCACGGTTGCCTGCTCATTGAGATCTGTTTGCCCGAATGCTGAACTTTCGGTTAAAAAGATGAGCGTCCAGATGAATAAAAAAACTGTTTTCATGATTTCTTTGGTTAAGCGTTTTCTGTTTTGACTTTCCAGACGGAAGAAAGTTCCGAAATCGTGTCACTTTTTCCCCTTAACACAAACTTAAATGACATGAAACATATACTATATTGGGCAATGTAGGATCCGGGAAGGAAATGAAAACAGGTCAAATTACTGCCGCTACAATAAGTTACTGCAACTTCAACGCCAGCCCCGGATGTACAGGAAGTCCCCTGTAGATAGCCCGGGCATCGGCCTTGCTGACTTCCAGGCGGATCAGGATCTCCGGTTCAGGAGATAATCCGGCAACGACAGCCTGCATGGTCTTACTCCGGATAGCGCCCTGGATCTCCTTTTCATAGTCGTGGATCACATCCTCCTCATGGTCATAGGGATCTTCAAGCTGCCGCACTTCGATGGCAAGATGCCGGTTGAAATAAATCTTGAAATAGACTGAACTTGTGTCGGCAGGGATCGGGCTGTCGCTTTGAAGAGCGGCTTCGTTGGTATCCTTTGGAGCCTCTTTAACCACGTACCTGATCTTGGGGATGGTCGAGAGGTCTGCCCTCCCGAGGAAAGGGGTTGAAATCCAGTGTACCAATTGCGATTTGTTCAAACACCTCAGTCGTTTTGTAACCCGAATATCTGTTAATGGGCATTCCCTCACGGTAACCCCTTTGATCTCTAAAAGGAGGAGACTGTCGGAGAGGTTCAGGTTCAGGTACGCCGAATCCTGATACGTAAGTAAAAGCAGGTTTGAAAGGTAGGCTTTTCCCAGTTCGAGGTCCCAGATCGTGTCGACCATTTTCAAAATCATCTGGCTTGAGTCCGGGTTGAGGCCTACCAGTGCTGTCTCTGTGGTATCACCGGAAGGAAATTCGCGTTCACAGGAACTTGCAGGGATGACAACAGCCAGGTAAAAAACATAAGCAGGAAGGAGTAAAGAGAGGAGAAGTGCCAGGATGATGGCCGGCTTTGAGTGGGCAAACCAGAGAATGAAATCGTGAATCTCCTTCCATATTCTCCTTAATAGTTGTTTGGGGTTCATCTCTCAGGCTGTGTTAATAGATAAAAACGTTGGACCCCGTTTTCAGGGTTGTAAAAACTGCCTTCAGATCGTCATCCCCCAGGCGGATACATCCATGTGTCACCGCCATGCCCAAAAACCGCTTGTACAATGTGCCATGTATCATGTACCCATCTTTGAGCTCCAGTTTATAATCTCCCAGTGTACCGTACTCATACCGGGAAGGGTGGCGTGGAGATGGCACCGGAAGCCCCTCTTCGATGAATGCCCAATCGGGTTTCACCCATACCGGGTTCACCTGTTTGCTTCGTACTTTCATCATCCCGAGAGGGGTTTCAAAGACCCACTTCTGGTTGTCACCGCGCGTGAGTATTGTATAGCTTCCGGTTGAGCACACCCCCTCCCTGATCACCTTGTCCTGGTGCATCAGCCTGAATGTATTGTTCGTTGTGTTGACAACCAGGTAAGGCAGTTGTGGGATCAGTTTGCGGAGTTTTTTTTGGATAGAGGTAATATCTTTCTCAACGGAAAGCTTGTAAGCAGGTAGTTCCTCCACGGGAACCTGGTTCAGCAGGGAAGCATCTTCCGGGAAAGGAATGAGTCGAACCACCACCTCTCCAATGGACCCGGCCCGGTAAATCAGGACCACCGACAGGAAAACCGAAAACGACATGGCCATCAGGATCAATACGGCGAATCTGACCGCCTTGCGCTTCCACGAGTTGCTGCCTGGTATTCTCTCTTCCATGTTGTTTTCCATGTTACGGTTCCGAAGTCTGAACTCAGATCTTTGCCATGTTACCTGGTAGAATTCTGGATCTCATCCAGGGTTTTAAGAGAACCAACAATTGTTACCGGGGTACCCACCTCCGCATACCGGAATAATTGATCCATATCTTCGTTTGTGACGGCCACACAACCATCCGTCCAGTTTATTCCCTTCCCTCCGCCACCATGGATCTCGATCAACCCGCCAATGCTGGTACGCTTTGAGATCAATCCTTTTCTAACCTCCTCGGCAAACCTCGCTTTATCTTCCGTATTGGGATAGTCGATTAACAGTGCTTTGTAATAGCTGGTCCCCTTTTTACTTTTCTTTTTGGTCACGGAATACTTCCCTTCCGGTGTTGCTTTATCGCCAACCCGTTTCTTTTCGCCAATCCAGTTGACACCAAACTCGGCATCCAGAGCGCGGATCTCAATACCCCGCGAGTAAATATAACACTTCCGGGCAAATTTATCCACGATGATTACCGACTTATTGTCGGCCCTGGACCAGCTGATCGTTTCATCCACCCACCGTTTCCATTTCGGTATGTTGGTAAAATAGTATCTTAGGGTCTCCTGGTTCTTGCGGATGGATTCGCCGATCAGTACCCGGCTTTTCTCCAGCCTGGGAACTACCCGGTTATAGTTGCCCCGCTCATAAGCAGTTCTAGCTTCCAGGTACAACATTTCAGCTGTCCGGTAGTCGTGCCTAGATTGCTGATTCACCGGCAATACGCCATAATGGTCGGCGTAATGCTTGAGGTCTTTTTCGACTTCTGTTAGGACGACTGCAAGATCGTGATGCATCGAATCCTTGACAGAGATAGATCTGTTGTAGGCCTCCTCCCCTTTTTGGAGGGCAAGTTGAATCTTGTGGTTCACCAAGGTATAGTCGCGGGCGATATACCATTTGGTGTTCTGTATCTTCCACTCCACCATCGCATCGCGGTAAGCCACCTCGGCCTCGGTTAGTAGCTCACGGGCATACTCCCCGGCTTCAGCCTGCCGGGCTTTACTTAATACCTGATTGCAACGGTCAACGTCTTCTACCGGTGGGTTGGCAGAGAGGGAAAAAAGAACCAAGAGGCCTCCCCCCGTGAGGATCATTGTAATGATTATGGCCAGAAATATTTTTCCTCTTTGTCGGAGTTTCATTGACTGGGATAATATTTAACAACAACAGCGCAAAGGTAAACACAAAGCTGTACATTTTTCAGCAACTTTTCACCCCAACCTTAAAGGGAAAAGTTGCTGAAAATCAGGTTCCCTTTAGGAATGGAGTATAACTGATTTTCAGTATAATAAACATTTCAGGGATTACCGTAAAACATTGTAGGGGCAACAGGAATACAAAATGTAGGGGCGACCGGGCCGGTCGCCCCTACATCAGACGTGTCCCGTTGAGGACAATTACTTCCGTTTTGTTTTGGCTATAGCCTCTTCCAGTTCTGCTTTCAGAGCTTCGGTTTTCTGCTTAGCGGCATTTCCCTTCTCTTGGGCTGTCAGGTAATCTCCGTTGTTAAGGAGCGTAGCGACCTCTGTAAGTGTGGCTTCAACACCAGCCAGGTCGGTTTGGATCGCTTCCAGCGCGGCTTTTCCCTCTTTTCCGCGTGGAGCTTTGGTAATGAGTGTTTTAACCTCTCCCACCAGGGTGTTGGTTTCAGTCAGGGCAACTTGAACTTCATTTTTTACTTCTTCCTTCCTGATGATGGCATCGTCTTTCAACGAAGCTGCCATGGTTGTAACATCTGCCAGTATTGCTTTGGCATCTTTGTAACTCCGGAAAAGTGAAAATTTTGATTTCTGGGCTTCGATCATGGTCGTTGCCTTGTTCATGGAATCCTGCAGGGCATTGAAATCGACAGCCAGGTAACGATGGGCCTCCACTGCTTTTGCAGCGTCTACAGCTGCATTGGCTGCATCCAACTCTTCCTGCGGCATTTTGGCACAACTGGTGGTAAGCATCGTCAAAGCGGCAAACCCAACCAGCACATAAAGCAAACTCTTTTTCATCTGTTTTTGTTTTTTTGGTTAACGAATTGCTACGCGAGTAACAACTTCTGTGCCATACTGCGTAACTAATTCGTTTTCTGATATTTAACAAAATTCATCTCGCCTGGATAGAGATCTCCCGGAAGAAATAATGTAAGGATACCATACAGAAATGTAAAGATTTCTTACAGGAATGTAAAGGAAACGATCAGTTAAACTCCAATCCGTATTTCTTCATCCGATCATGCAGCATCACCCGGGAAATGCCCAGTAGTTTGGCCGCTTTCACCTGGTTTCCGCCTGTATGGTTGAGCGTGAGATGTAGCAGCTCCCGTTCGGTTTGTCCGATGACTTCGTGGTAGAGTTTCCCTTCAAAACTGCTGGGGTCCCCTGGGAATTGCAGTGCAATCAATGGGACCGGACCTTTTCCCTCTGTTTCGGAGATTTCCGGGGTTTGTTGAGTTTCAGCAGAAGGCTCTGTTTCGGAGTCCACAGATATCAGGTCGGGGGTGATGATCTGGTTGTTGCTCAGCAGCAGTGCCCGTTTGAGCGCATTCTCCAGCTCCCTCACATTCCCGGGCCAGGAGTAAGAGAGAAGCTTATCCATCGTCTCCTGGGGGATGGTAATTTCGGCATTCATCATCGACCGGTTGTGCCGTTCAATGAAATACTCGGTGAGTAGCGGGATATCCTCCATCCGCATCCGCAATGGGGGGAGGGTGATGGTAATCACCTTCAGTCGGTAGTAAAGGTCCTCGCGGAATGTTTTAGTAATGATCCCCTGTTCCAGGTTTTTATTGGTTGCGGCGATGATCCTGACATCCACTTTCTGCGTTTTGTTGCTGCCAAGCCGCTCAAAGGTGCCCTCCTGCACTACGCGCAGGAGTTTGGCCTGCAATGGAAGGCTCATATCCCCTATTTCGTCGAGAAAGATCGTGCCGGTATCAACGGCTTCGAATTTTCCGGATTTTGCTTTACCGGCATCCGTAAATGCTCCTTTTTCAAAGCCAAACAGTTCACTCTCCAGCAACGCATCAGGTATAGCCGCACAATTGATGGTGAGAAAGGGCTTGTCGGCACGGTTGCTGTGCATGTGAATCGCTTTGGCTATCATCTCTTTCCCGGTACCGCTTTCGCCGGTGATCAACACGCCGGCATCGCTGGCAGCTACCTTGCCTATCATTTTGTACACCTCTTTGATGGCTGGACTTTTTCCTACAATCAGGTCGGGAAGGGCCTCTTCCCTGCTCTTCATATGCAGGTGGATCCCCCCTTCGGTCATTAGCTTCATCCCCAGGGCTTCACGGATAATCATCCGCATTTTATCAATGTCGAAAGGCTTCTCCATGTATTCGTAAGCCCCCAACTTCATCGCCTCAATCACCCGGTCGGTCGTACCATAAGCTGTCATGATAATTACCGGCAGCTGGGGATTGATCTCCTTGATCCGTCGGATGGCTTCCAATCCTGTCATCCCGGGCATCTCAATATCCATCACAATCAAGTCGGGCCTCTCCTTGGGAAGCAAGCGCAACGCGTCAACACCGTTTGCAGCTTCCAGCACATCGTAGTGATCTTCCTTCAGCAACTTTTTAAATGAGTATCGAACCGATGGTTCATCATCTACAATCAGGATCCTATTCATGACCGGTGGTTGAAGAAACTGGTAACTGGATGGTAAAGGTAGCACCTTCACCAGAATTATTGGTGGCGACGATCCGTCCGTGGTGCAATTCTATGATCCGCTGCGAGATGGAGAGACCTAATCCTATTCCACCGGGACTCCCTTTGACGAAGGGATCAAAGAGCGACTCTTGCATCTCACTTGGAATTCCGCTTCCGGTATCGCTGATGCTAAGCCGGAGCCATGCAGCCGGTCCGTCTTCCTTTTTTTCACGGACTACTATTGTGGTGACCGACAGCACTCCACCTGTCTTCATTGCTGCGATCGCATTCAGCAGAAGGTTCATCAACACCTGCTTCAACTGGTCGGTATCCGTTTGTACGAAGACTCTCCCATCCACATGAGACTCCTTTAGCTCGATCTTGTTCTGTTTCATCTGAGGAGCCATCACATGGATCATCTCCCGGATGACCGGTTTCACCTCAACCTCCTTCAGTTGCGGATTCCCTGGGCGGGCATACTGCAGGAAATTCTGCAAAAAACTCTCCATCCGGCTGATCTCGCCCAGAATCACCTGCAAGTCATACTCTTTTTCTCCACTGATGCCTCCCTCTTTCTTCATTGTATAGATCAGCATCTTGATGGCCGCCAGCGGGTTTCGAATCTCGTGGGCAATGGCAGGTGCAATCTTCCCGATCGCAGCCAGCTTCAGTGACTTCTCAAGTAGTTCCTGGTTTTTTCTCAGATCTTCGTGAGCCTGGTTTATCCGTTTGATCATCTGGTTGATATGCAGGTCAATCTCTTCCAGTTCTTTGCCGGGCGACATCCGCACATGTTCGACCAGTTCGCTTCCGGCGGCATCCCTTACCTTGAGAACCAACTTGTAGATAGGATTGAGCAGAATCCGCGCCACCAGCCATCCCAAAATAAGTCCGAGGGCCAGTCCACCTATACCAAACCAATACATCGCAATACGGATGATATCATTGTTCCGCCGGATCCGACGCTCATAGTCCGACTGGTCATTCTGATTTGAAAGGACCAGCGCGCCGCATTTGTCCTCGATGGTATTGATCAGGTCGCGGCTTCCGTGCACCAGCAATGCATTCGCAATGAGTGTGTCTCCCAGTTTCTCCGACGACAGTGCACTGTTGAGGTTTTGCATATAATTGGCGAAGAGGGCTGTAATCTGCTGGATCAGCATCGTCTCTTCCGCGGTGTTGGCCGACTCTTTCGCATTTTCCAGAACCCTGTCAAACTCCCTCTCTTTCTCCCTGAGCCTCTCCACCCAGGTACTGTCCTTATCGATGATATAGTTGAGCGATATTGCCCGGATGCCGTGAAGTGTGATCTCCAGCTCCTTGGCTGCCCTGATGTTGCTGATGTTCTCTTCGATGATGGTGTTGCTGGTGTCCTGTACCTGGTAGGTAAAGGAGATGATGAGAAAACCTCCCGCCATAATCAGCGCGATGATTACCAGCGACCACACGATGACCTGATAGCGTATATGAAACTTCATGGCCATTACTCAGAGAATGGAAATTTGAGATAAATGTACGAAATTAAATCATCCCAATGGCTTATCTTTGCCCTCTTCATGTGGCATATAACAGTAGCAACAGGGAAAGGGTTACTATCCCGACTGGGTGATTTCATCCGGAGGAAACATTATAACGAGACGGTTGTCAACTCAATCCTTAGCTGGCTGCCCTATATTGTAGGTTCCGTGGTGACGGCGCTTGTAGCCATTCTCTACGCGAAGGTCTTCGACTATATCAACAGGCTTTCCCACCTGGTCAAAGACAACTTCTCCTGGCTCTTCTTCATCATTACACCAGTGTGCCTGTTATTAGGCTGGTGGATCATAAAAAAAGTCTCTCCGGCCGCTTCCGGTTCCGGCATCCCCCAACTGATGGCAGCACTGGATCCCAAACGGGATCCGAAAAAGGTGTCGACAGGATTCCTGCTTGGTGGAAGGGCTCTCGTTGCCAAGTTTGCAAGCAGCATCGTAGCGTTACTTGGTGGGGCAGTGATCGGGCGGGAAGGTCCGATGATTCAGATCAGCGCCTCTATTTTTTACATCGTCCACAAGTTCATCCCCAAAGAATGGCCGCATATCGACAGGGGACGGATGCTGATTGCCGGTGGAGCTGCGGGGTTGGCCGCAGCTTTCAACACCCCGTTAGGAGGGATTGTATTTGCCATTGAAGAGCTCTCCCGAACCAGTCTGAACTCATTTAAATCCTCGCTGCTCTATGCTGTAATCTTCTCCGGGATGACCGTACAATGGATCCTCGGGCCTTACCTCTTCCTCGGGTTTCCGAAGGTGGACGCCATTGGGTTTTCCATGCTCGGGTATGTCATCATGTTCAGCTTGATTACGGGTATTGCTGGAGCTTACCAGGGGAAAGTGATTTTGCAACTGATCTATCTCAAGCGAAAGTTGAAAAAACCTTTTCTGAGGATCGTTTGGGTGGGGCTCTCCGGTGTCGTCCTGGCATGTTTGTTTTACTTCAATAAAGATGTGGCATTTGGTCCCGGGAAAGAGGTCATGACCCAGATCCTCTTCAATACCGAAGGCAAAGAGGTTACGGCATGGTTGATGCTCAGCCGCTATTTCGGAGCTATCATCTCCTATACCAGCGGGATTGCCGGAGGAGTTTTTGCTACCTCATTGTCGTCGGGATCAATCATCGGCGAACTGCTGATGACTCTATTGAACCTCGACCAGGAAAACAAACTGCTGATCCTGGTTGCCATGATCGGCTTTTTAACCGGGCTGACCCGTGCCCCGTTCACCTCCTCCATCCTTGTGCTGGAGATGACCGACAGGCATTCGGCTATCTTCATGTTCATTCTGGCCGGACTTATCTCCTCCGTAGCCGCCCGTGTCATCGACAAGAAATCGTTGTATGAAAGACTCGAGTGGAATTATTTGAGATGACTGGAAAAGCCGACGGATTTAACCATCCCACGCCGATCGTAATAGACCTGTTTAAATATATTAAATTCAGGCATATACGGTGGTCAGTGTAAATCGGCGCAAAGGGGTCAGATGCATCGGCTTTTCCATAAGATCCAGGGCCGAAGATGAAATCCTTAAATAATCCAGGAACAGACCTTCAAGGTGTTTATCACGGAATATTCTCTCTATCAGATCTGAAGTTAAGTTAGATGAACGGATCTCATGCATGGTAATATCTATTTATCTTCTAGCTAAAAGTAAGGGATCTTTGTTAATTCAGGTGCAAATGAACAACCTATTTATCCTACGATGGGATTTGATGTATGAACGGTTGAAAATAGAGTACGAAAGTTCGTATTAAATTGTGATAAACAGTTCACATTCTCTGTATGGTGCTTAATTGCAAATCTTACCCAAAGGTAGCTTCGTAAATTTCGTAAAACTCAATGAAATCAATCCTTTTGAGATCCGGCCTGTAATAATGAAAGAGAATAAACTGCCTCAAATTGCATCTCAATGCAACTTACTCAATTTATAACATATTGATTATAAAATACTTAACAACTGTTATGCCTATGTTGTACCAGGAATGCAAAAAACCACCCCGGGAGCCCAGGGTGGTTTTCTCATTCGTTCTTCGTACTTCTATCTTCTCGATCGTACTTCGTACTTCTGACTTCTGACTTTGATTGTGATCCCGGAGGCAATCGAACTGCTTCCTAAGACTATTGATTTTACTGTACTTTCAGAACCATCATCGTTTTTATAGGCAGTTTCTTAGCCGCGTTCTTGACCTGTACCCAATTCGATGCTTCCATTATTGGGAAACAGTGGAGAAAAGTGCATCAAAATAAATTTGCCCACACTGATTTTTTTAGCAATATTTTTCAAGAAGAAACATCTTTTCTAATTGATTATGCAACAACCTGTTTGACTCTTAGAGGTTCAAAACAGTTTCCATTCAGGTTACTTTTACTTTACTATTACGTTAATAATCAGGCAGTTGTTAATAACTTTATCCATTAGATAATTTCTGCTTTGATACTTTTGCCACTGTAAAATTAATCATACACTATGAACGAAAAATCAATCATCGAGAAACCGGTCACAGCTCCTTATATCTGTAAAATGATCGGAGTTAGCAGACCCGCACTCCATAAATGGAGTAAAGCAGGTATCGTCCGTTCCCATAAACTCGGGGGCAAACTTTTTTACTTTGAAAGTGAAGTAATGGAGGACTTGAAAAAATGCTGAGGACTTCGACTATTCACTTAAATATCACGAAAGCCTCATTAGATACCCATTACGGTCATGATAAAGCAACAATCCATTGAGGAAGTACAGAACCTTGATATTGCCGATGTAATCGGGAAATATCTCACCCTGACCAGTAAAGGAACAAGCTACCAGGGAAGCTGTCCATTTCATAAAGAGAAAACGCCCAGTTTTTCTGTTTCACCATCCAGAGGGATGTACAAATGTTTCGGTTGTGGAAAAGCCGGCAATGCCATCTCATTCGTGATGGAATTTAAAAAGCTGGATTATATCGCAGCTGTGAAGACTATCGCAGCCGATCACAATATCAACCTGCTCCAGGATGACGACTCAAACGAAAACAACGGAAAATTCAACCGCAACGAGCTACTGTATTCAGCCAACAAGCTCGCTCATAGTTGGTTTCAAAACAACCTGAAACAGAAAGAAAATATAAGTGCACTGTTATATGTTCAAAGCCGCTGGAGTGATGAAATGATTGGGGATTTTGGGATCGGATTCGCTCCGGATAATTGGGATGGACTTAAAAACTGGGCAAAAGGAAAGGGGATCAAAGAAGATGTTTTAATTGAAACCGGCCTGTTGGCTGAAAGCAAGGGGAAACGCTTCGATTACTTTCGTAACCGTATTATCCTCCCGATCTTCAATACAGGTGGCAGGATCGTAGGATTTACCGGTCGTGATTTTTCTATCAGCAAAGATGCTCCGAAGTATTTTAACACCCGTCAGACGGATATTTTTACAAAAGGCAAAATTCTGTACGGGTTGCATCTGGCCGGTAAATCCATTAAGGAAACAGGGGTTGCATACCTGGTAGAAGGTAATGCCGATGTGATCAGGCTTAACCAGATCGGCAAACACAATACGGTAGGTTCAGGTGGAACCTCACTCACCCGGGAACAGATATCAGAGTTAAAGAGGTTCGCCGGTTCGGTTACACTCATCGGTGACAACGATAAGCCGGGACTGGCTGCCGTTGTTAAAAACGGTAAAATGATCATTGAGGCAGGAATGTTCTGCAACATAATAGAACTTCCTTGCGGGGAAGGGAAACAAGATCCCGATTCCTTCTTCACCGACACGGATCAATTCGAAAAGTATGCTGCACAGAACACCCAGGATTATATCATCTGGCAGGCAATCTCCCGGCAGGAAAGATGTAAGAGCGCCGATGTCAAATCAAAACTCGTCGATGAATTGTCTTATCTGATCACACGGCTCCCTGTCTCTTCGCATGAGATTTATACAGAACAGCTTGGGAAACTGATCAAGCCCAAAAAAGCATGGCTTGACAGGATCCGGCAATACATGGCCGATGAACCAAAGGTGGAAAAGAAAGATGCCGGCAATAAAATACCGGATCACATCATCCTTTCCGACTGGGAAAAATATGGTTTTTATGAAGATGGCAATTGTTACTTCTTTAAAACAAAGGATGGTCCCAAGCGGGGTTGCAATTTCACGATGGAGCCGCTATTTCATGTTGCTTCAGTGCTCAATTCCAAACGATTATACAAGATTACCAACGAATTTGGATTCAGCCAGGTTATCGAACTTCAACAAAAAGACATGATATCCCTAAGCAATTTTAAACTCCGGGTAGAAAGCCTGGGGAATTTTTTATTTGAGGGGCAGGATTGTGATCTCAATAAGCTTAAAAGATTCCTGTATGAAAAGACTCAAAGCTGCTTTGAGATCGCGCAACTGGGATGGCAGAAAGAGGGTTTCTGGGCATGGTGCAACGGTATCTACAACTCCCGTTTCATGGCAACAGACCATAACGGAATTGTGAACCATGCAGATAAAAACTACTACCTGCCATCCTCAAGTGATATTTACAAAGCAGAAGATAGCCTGTTCGTGTCAGAACGCCGCTTTAAGTTCACTCCAGGCAAGGTATCACTTAAGGATTACTCAGCCAGACTGATCGATGTTTTTGGAGAAAATGCCATGTTTGGACTCTGCTTTTATTTCGCCTCTTTGTTTCGGGATCATATCGCCAAACAATTCGGATTCTTCCCAATCCTTAACCTGTTTGGACCAAAGGGGGCCGGAAAGACCGAACTCGCCATCAGTCTTATGCAATTCTTTGGTCAACAGACCAAGGGTCCCAACATCACCAACACCACAAAAGCGGCGTTGGCAGATCACGTTGCATTATTCTCCAATTCATGTTGCCACATTGATGAATACAAGAACAACATGGAATATGAGAAGATTGAGTTCCTGAAAGGCTTATGGGATGGCACTGGCCGCACACGGATGAACATGGATAAGGACAGGAAAAAAGAGACCACCCATGTCGATTGCGGGATTATGCTTTCCGGCCAGGAGATGCCAACAGCAGACATTGCCCTGTTCTCACGACTTATTTTTCTTTCTTTCTATAAAATTGAATACACGGATAAAGAGAAATTGGCCTTCAATCAGTTGAAGGATCTGGAGAAACTTGGGCTTACTCATATTACACATGAACTCCTGCAGTACCGAAAGCTTTTCATTGATGGTTTCATGGAGAACTACCACCTGGCATCCGATGAACTCAACAAAGCGCTGAATAATGTTGTCATAGAGGACCGCATTTTTCGCAACTGGCTTGTAATTCTTGCCTCTTACCGGACCCTAAAAGATGTGATCACGGTTCCATGGGAATACCGCAAGCTCCTGGATAGTGCAGCACAACTCATCATTCGTCAGAACCAGGAAACCAAGAAGAGTAATGAGATGTCCATATTCTGGAGCATTGTCGAATTTCTGACCAACGATGGGTTGATCAGGGAAGATGTTGATTTCAAGGTTGATTACATTTCAAAACTCAAGACTGACAAGCTTACCACTGAAACTGACTGGAACCCTGCAAAAAATGTACTCTTTCTGAATCACTCCCGGATTTTTCAACTCTACCGGGTCCATGGACAGAAAACTAAAGAGAATATCCTGCCTTTGAAAACCCTTGAATATTACCTGATGAACTCGAAAGAGTACCTGGGAAGAAAGTTGTCTGTCAGTTTTAAAGTTGAAGACAACCGAAGACTGGTTGAAGATCAGGAGGTCGAAGTCAACACGGAAGGGAACCAGATGAAGAAGGTAACCCGCAGAATTACCACGGCAATGGCTTTTGATTACGACATGTTACACATTTCGATTCTCAATATGGTTGACAAACAAGAGATTGATGAAATAACGGGAAAGCCCAAGAGTGATCTCCCGTTTTAAAAAAAAAATCAAAATGTTCAGATAGAAACGAATATGGCAACTACATCAACTACACAAACTACAATACAATAAAATAATAATAATCAAATAGTTAAAGTAAATAATCATCAATAAATCACAACTACATAGAACTACACAAAACTACAAGAACTACATAAAACTACTATCAAACTACAGTTCTATCAGTTGTAAAATAGTTATAAAGTTGATTAATAGTAAGTTGAACATTTGTAGTTGTTGTAGTTGGTATAGTTGGCAATATATATACCCTGTCTGGGAAAAAACTAATTTTTTTTTCAATGAATGACACAGAAGTAAAAACTGACCGCCATGGATGACAATCTCAAGCCCACCATTACAATTAAACTGAAACCCTACCTTCAGGAGTACGTTTTGAGCCAGTTGGGTAACCCGATCGCTACGAAACGGGCCATGATCGGCAGGTTGATCCGGGCATTTATCGAATTAAGGCCTCCAAACGTGCCACCATTGGTCAATTCAGACATCAATCATATCACGTTCATTCTCCCTCAGTACAATGATCTGAATATAAAAGCAAATCTATGGGTCTCTCCCAAGAACCAGCAGATCATTGAAGATATCCTGATGGATCACTTTAAGAACATGTTCTATGACTACATGGATGACCGGGTTCGCTTCTACAATCATTTCAAACGGGTAATCATCCAGTTCTGTGTGGACAAGGGGTTCACCTTCTCCTACATCAACTATGAGATGCTGAAAAAGGATTATTACCGCAGAAGGAAAAGCAAACCGAAAGATCTAAAAAAAAACTTATCACTATTTGTCCCTGATGTGTCCCTGGATTGTCTCCCGTTTGTCCCTGAGTTGTCCCTGGATGATGAGTCTTTTCAAATTGAGGTTGAATCCTCATATTCTAAATATAAAAACTGAGCTGCAATATGACTAATACCATTTCAAGGCACAAAGGCTCAAAGTTCACCTTCAAATGCAAGCAGTCTGCTCCCGTGGCTTTCTATGAAGGAGCAATTGCCTTTAATCCTGCATCTGCATCCTGGTAAAATACTGTGTCCGTGTTTTTCATAGGTGTTTGTTTGAGGGAGACCCCGCCATCTGGCACGGTCTCCCTTTAATTAATCTGAAAGATAAAATAGAATTCAGCTAATTTTGATATAACAGAAGAACCAATTACATTTGTTTTAAAGAAACCGGGCATGGGTTCTGCTATGAAAAATATGGTTACGTCAAATATTCTTCTGAAATGAACCCACTGGGCTGGATTTATCCTTCAAATTTGAGAGATAAACTCAACAAGGCCACAATCGAAAAAAGATGGCCTTTTTATAATGCTATCTCAGGATTTTACGAGATAAATTTAGTAAACGGGGTATTTCATACTGACCGATGTGACCAATGTGGTCACCAGCGTTTCTTCTACAACTCTTGCAGAAATCGTCATTGCCCGCAATGTCAAGGGCTCAAACAAGCAAAATGGGTGGACAAACTGGCTTGTGATCTGTTGCCGGTCCAGTATTTTCATATTGTCTTCACGATCCCTTCAGAACTGAACTCCATAGCACTGGCAAATCCGGTTATGGTATATGACATTCTTTTCAAAGCTGCTTCCCAAACACTTATCACTCTTTCAAAAGATCGAAAGTACCTGAACAGTGTTACCGGAATGGTTGCTATTCTACATTCCTGGGGGCAAAATCTCATGTATCATCCACACCTGCACACAATGGTTCCGGCAGGCGGGTGGAATGAGAGAGAGCAAAAGTGGAATCCATCACGAAAGAAGTTCTTCATCCCTGTGCGTGTTTTATCCACTCTTTTTAAAGGCAAGTTCCTGTTTTATCTCAAGAGAGCGTATTGGGATCAGAAGCTGACCTTCGCTGGTGAAGTCAACCAACTTAAAATCCAGAGAAACTTTAAAGCCTTGGTGGACTCACTTTATCAGAAAAACTGGGTAGTATATGCCAAGAAGCCTTTTAAAACTCTTCCCAGATCATCAACTATCTTGGACGCTACTCTCACCGTGTAGCCATTGCCAATAGTCGTATCAAGAGCATGGAAGACAATCGTATAGTCTTCTCCATGAAGGATTATAGGGATGGAAAGCAAAAGATCATTCAACTTCAATCCACCGAGTTTATCCGGCGGTTCTTATTGCATGTTCTTCCAAAAAGCTTTTGCAAAATCCGGTATTATGGCTTATTCGCTACACGTAATCGAAGTACAACGCTTTTAAGATGCAGAAAAGCTATGGGCAAGTCCATGAGCATGTCCAGGTTTATCGGTCTTCCCTGGCAGCAGCAACTTCTGTTAATAACAGGTCATGACATTACCGTTTGTCCTGTTTGTCAGAAGAGCAATATGCTTGTTATGACTTCTTTTAAAGGCATTGGATCGCTGGCTTGAGAGAGCCTTAATCGTTCTTTGACGTAATCTTAAACCGGGGTATTTGCTGTATCATAAGTGGCTGGAAATTACTATGCCTGGATTTAAGGTAAACTCCCGTAAATAAAGCAGAATAAATGCTTCTGTGAATAATAAACCACACAACAACCCAATGTAACCCCTAAATGCTCTCAATCAAGAGTCGAATTAAAATTGCTTTCACATAGGTTATGGCTCTGATTTACAGGCGGCTTCGTTCAACTCAGATTTATCTGCATAAAAACATCGATTCCCCATCAATGTTTATTTTTTTCGTAATTTGCAGATGAAATCCTTAATAGTTAGTGGCAAGGTTAAACAGAAGACAATGAAACTGCAAATAGACAAAGACAGAGCAATAAAAATACTTGAGGACAGGCTTCGAGACTTAAACTCTTTTGACTTCGACTCAAAAGTTTGGAAGGACAGAACAATTCTGGACGTAAAACAAATTTTCGGACAACTTAGCGACCAATGGTTGCAAGTAAACAGCATTCATTTTGACACTTTTGTAACTGCTGACAAGCAAAAGAAATTACAAGAAGGAAAAGCTACTGCAAAAAAACTCCTATCGTCTTATATTGACTTTATTAACGAACATTCAAATATCCAACAAGAGAAAGCTCAAATCGAAGAAGAAACATTTAGACAAAAATATCGTGAACTTTTAAATGACTGGAATGATTTTGTTCCACAGTACAATAATCTTTTAGAAGAACATAAAAATACGCAACAAGAGACAGAGAGCCTATATGAGAAAATAACCGAATTGGAATTACAACTATCAAAAGACACATTGTCTGACGATTTATTCCCAATCGAAATTTTATCAAACACAAGAGGTTATTTGGAAAATGTAGCTAAACAGGCAATTCTTTGTTATCAAAACGGACTTTTTGACGCTTGCTTAGTTATGCTCAGAAAACTTATTGAAGCACTAATCATTGAATGTTTTGAAGCACATAAAGTGGAGGCGAAAATAAAAAGTGGTGACGGTTATTACTATTACCTAAATGACCTTATTGGAATACTTCTTTCAGAAACAACTTGGACAATAACAAGAAATTCTCAACAAGCATTTCCACGCATAAAAAAGTTTGCAGACCTAAGTGCCCACAATAGACGGTTTAACGCTAAAAAACCTGACATTGAACAAATCAAAGACGACCTAAGAATTGTGCTTGAAGAATTAGTTCACGTTGCAGGATTTGACAAACTTAACAAATCAGAAGAATAAATATGGCAAAATCTCCAGTAGACGAATTATTCTTAGAGCTTTATGGATACTATCCAAACAAAGCTGGTCAATCATTCGAGATGATTGTTGCAGCTGCTTTTAAGTTGCTTTTAAATAAAGACATTGAGTACGATAAACGTGTAAGGGGCGAATACAGTGAAACTGTATATCAACTTGACGGAGTTGTTAATGACAATCCTGAAAAAAGCATGATTGAAGCAAAAGATTATACCCTTGATGATAGGAAAGTCGGCAGAGGTGATATCCAAAAACTTCAAGGTGCATTATCAGACTTACCATTAGATAAGGGAATATTTGCTTCTGCTACTGACTATACAAAGCCAGCAATAAAGTATGCAGACAGCAGTTCAATTAACCCATTACAAAAACAAATTGAATTATTTCATATTAGACCTTCAACAGAAGAAGACGAAAAAGGAAGAATTAAAAAAATAGTCGTAAATATGAGTATGCACGTTGCTGATTATCAGAATGGCAAATATCAGTTTGTTTGGACAAAGGCAGGATGGGAAGCTTTAGAAAAAGATGGTATTGCGGGCAAACAAATAACAATGCGAATAGAAGAATTTTATGACAAAGATGGTAATGTCATTACAAATCTCCACGAGTTGACGAGCAAGCATCCTCCTGGGACAACTTGGGAAGATGGGTATATCGCAAAAGGAACTTGGATTTTGAAAGATGGATATTTTAAACACGATGAAAAACTATATGCTATAAGAGGACTTCAATATGAAGTGCCTTATTTAATCTCAACTCAACAATTAATTATAGAAGGTGGTGGCACACCAAAAATTTATATAAAATCAGAAAGCGGAACTATTGACAAATTAATTACAGATAAGGACTTAAAAAAAGTAAAATTCAAAGACGGGAAAGTTGACCTATAAAAGAAAGCCCAGCCACTAATCGAGTAGGCGGCCGGTGAGCAGATAAGCCCACCGGTACACCTCTCACACCACCGTACGTTCGGGTCACGAATACGGCGGTTCGGCAACCATAATAACCAGCTCTTTTCACCTGATTAACTAGTCCCTTCTCCAGTGATGTTGCTGTCAACTAGGGTACTCCCATAATTGTTGACATATGCACGGTCATCCAGATTAGAGGACAATTGCCGTTCAGCCCTTCATTTCTTCTGTGAGTCCTCTGTAGATCTATTACAGCTCGTTGCCTGAAACTACTATGGCTTCTGCTGACTTCTCCCATTCCAACTCGTGGATCGGGAGATCTCCCCTGGTAAGAGCATCTTCCTTCGGTCGATCGCTGCCGGATCTACAGGACAAACACTTTCCCGATTTATCGGGATTGGGACGTCGACAGGCTGTGCTATCTCATCCGATTTGTCATGCCTCATATCCGGTTCCTGTTCGTCAGTACCAACCTTTGCAGTCTCACTTCAGTGAATACCTTACGGTAAGCTGCCTTGTGATTGCTAACGGTTCGGGACGTTACCCCACGCCCGTAAGGGACTTCCACTCTCTGGAAAATTACCACCCGTTGTATGTGTCTCGATTAAATTTGTATATTTAACATTTTTATCGAGGCTACTACGGGTGTGCACTACATGCTCATGCAGGGCACACACAAGCCTGCATCCGCAAGCCGGGTTAAGTGATCCAAAGCAAGCGAAAAGAAAGTAAATGAAGAAAAAACGAATACTAAAGTCAACTCAAGTAACTCCCGCCCAGCGGCTGCTGGCAGCACGTTGGCTGCAATTTTTATAGATAATGGACGAAAACCATAGAAATAAGCATAAACAGTTTTTAAATCTAAACGCGAGTAAGTATAGAGGTAAAACTAGGCTCTCTAAATCAGATTTGAAAACTGTTTTTCATGGTCTTATTAATTTATTGGAACTGCCTTATCCACCATCTGAGTTGATTCAATACTTTTTACATCCAAATGTAGTTTCATACTTACTAATTCAAGTTCTTAATAGTGATAATTTGACCGCCGATGATAGATTTGCTCTGCATGATTCATTTGATTTGATTCATAAGGCAATTAAAGAAGAACGAAGTAATTACAGTATTAATTTTAGAATTTTAGCCCCAGGCGGGTTGTATCCCAACATCGAACTTGATAGAGGAGGGTGCAAATATTCTTTCATAAATCAATTGCCAGTTCTAATTACAAAGAATAGAATTAAGAAAGATATTTTTTCTGATTCCTCAATTATTAACTGGTTGACAAGAAATGAATTGAGGTTTGCGACTTCTGTAATGTGTGCCCCTGAAATTGGATTTTACCACTTTCATTTTACGGGGTATAACTCCCTTTACATAGATTTTAATTGTACCAAATTAATCCCAAAAGAATTAATTATATATTTTCTTAGAGAATTATTAGATATTCATAGACGGTTCACTCCTATTGGAGTAAGATTCTGGCATAGAAAGCCATTACAAGATGTAAATGAGTATGAATTTTCCGATTATCTGGATTCGATACAATATTTCAATTTGCTTTTTGATAATTTCAGTATTCGCGATGATTTATTACTTCGAACTTGTAACTATTTTGTAAAAGCAATTATGCATTGGGATAATCAAATTAATATTGAAGAGGCAATAACAAATACCTTTTTTTGCTTAGAAGGATGTTTACATCTAATCCAAAAGAAGCATGGAGAATATGCGCCAAATCTAAATATAAAATTACTAAAGAAGATTTTTAAGGAAAATATTCCTTTCGGAGAAAATGTTTTTGATTATATCCAAGAAGGGTATGAAAAGCGGATAAGTTTAATTCATGCAGAGCCTCAATGGGGTGCAGACTGGGATCCATTTATTACATCTGAAGATTATTATGATTATTTTAAAATTTGCAAGAGCTTAATCAATTATATCTTGATCGACAGGCATTTAGACTATTAAAACTGCAGCCACGCGTTACCGTCAAGAGTAAAAAGACAGATACTACTGACATAAATTGAAAAGTAAACCATTGTGAAAGGACAGGAAAACGAAATATTGACAAGACAAGGCAGTCGACACTCAAGTCGTCCTGATGTTTTTTATTTTTTCCCCACCCCATATTTTTTAAAACAATTATCGACCACCATTGCACACATTGCCAAAGCCCCACGTGCCTACGTTGCAACCAAAGCTTTATCAAAGAATGCAATTTTTTTTACTTTGCAGAAATGTTTTTTGTATGGATGAAATTATATACAATAAAGAAACAAAAGAAATCCAATTTATTGGGGAAATCACTTCTTTTAAATTTTTCAATCAACTTTTTGATGCATTAAGAGAACATTATAAAGAAAATGGATTAAAAAAAATACCTACATTTTCTTTTGTATATGCTGATTTCTTTGACCCATTAGTTGTACCAAATATTATTGGTATTGGTGTAATATTGAATAAAGCACATGATAACGAAAAGATACCTTTGAATTTTGCAAGAATTGAATCAACAAAATTTCTTGATGATGCATGGTTCTTTGAAAATGTAGGCAAAGATAAAATGTATAATGAAAAAATTCCAGCTATTGAAAATGAGTTGATAGTCAATAAGAGTATTCCCCAGAAAATGGGATTAGCTTTATTTGATTTTGATGAAAGATATTTGGGATTTTATAATAATCAAACTGTCCAAAAGCACAATAATCCATTTCATAAAGTGCGAGTCTACTCCAATGATTCACTACCTTATTATCTTCGATTTATTGAACCCAATACTACACAAAATGAATTAGATGCCTTACGTACAGATAAATACAACGAATTAAAGCCACGTGTTAATAAGCATTTCTCTAATATATTGAGTAGCATTGGTAATGCTAAACAAGTTTTAAGCGTTCTTACTGAATTAATTTGCAATTCTGTTCTTTATAGTGATAGTGTAAATGCAGTTATGTTACATTCAAGAAATAGAACAACGAAAATATCCGTTTCTGATTTTGGCGTTGGCTTTGAGTACTCATTTGACTTAAAGAAAAAGAAATTTGGTTACACATACACCATTTTTGATAAATTCTCAAAAGAGGAACAAGAAAAACATAAAAACTATTTATACATTTTTGAGGCATTAGATTATTCCAAAAGCAAAAGTATTTATAGAGAGAACTTATACACACTTTTGAAAGATGTTGTGATAAATAGTGACGGAATAATGAGAATTCATTATGTAGATACACAGGTTGTTTTCACTTCAAAAAGATGCAAGATTTGTGATAAAAATCTCAATCCATCTGAATGCGTAAAATGCTTATTACAAAAAATATCTAATGATAAATCGGTTTCTCCAATTCGTTTTGATTTTGGCAAATTAAAGGGTGTTCACATAGAAGTTGAACTTAATTTTTAGTACAATGCTTTACTCGAAAATAATACAAGAAAACACATTATATATTTTGTTACATGCAGAACAAGTGTATCAAAATTTCAGACTATTTAATGATAAATTAAGTTATTTTACTTCTGAACTTACGCGAGATACTATTGAGCGTGTTGGAAATAAAATTAAACAAATTAACGATATAAGATCAATTATAATTGATTGTTATGAATTAGATGACAATCGTAATTCTTTCAGCGAATTGTCTGCTATCACAAATTATTGCATTGAAAATCAGATAAATATTTCATTAATTAGAGTATCTGAAAGTCTGTATGGAAAATTGCAGATGCATAAATTAAAAACAGATGATTACGGAAACTTAAAAGAATCACAGAAGAGAATTGATAATATATCGTATTTCAACTTATTCTCTGATGTAGTTATAAATATTGATAGTTTCGATGATAATATTTATAATTTATACAGTAACACATTGTTACAAAAGAAACTTTTTGCAGAAGATAGAGTAGTTGAAAAACAGTATAGTGAGTCAAGTAATGTAATATTACCTAAATATCTTAATATCAAGAGATTTATCGAAGATAAAGAAATCTCTTTTATAGGATTATACTTATTATGCAAGAAAGCGATAAAAAAGAAATTAATTCCAGATCTTAAAGTAGATGATAGGCCGATAATAGTTTTTCCTTCTATTACTGCAAGTTACCTGGCTTCGATATTTGCAAAAATTGCTTGTTGTGACATTGCCTATCGTGACCATATTGGCCCTAAAAATAAAATTTACAGAACTATTCAAAAAGGTGTTTTTAAGGAATCGGAAAAACACTTGATAATATGCGATGTAGTGTGTATGGGTACTGAAATTCAAATAACGAAAAATATTATCGAACATGAGGGAGCAAAAGTTGAAGGAGTTTTGTCCATTATTGAGGTTAAAGTAACAGACAAAACGCCAAATAATAAGGTTATTTCTTTATTCATTTTAAACAAGGAGAATAACAACGGAATTGATTATCAAATTAAAACAAATTTTTAGATATGGGTAATGCAATTTTACATATTTCGGATTTGCACTTTGTTTTAGACAAGAAAGAGCGTCAAAACAAAACACGCTTTGATAATAATTTTCAGAGTAAATTCATAGAATCTTTAAAGAATATTAAAAATGATACAATAAAGTACCTTGTTGTTACAGGAGATGTTACGGATACTTCAGCAGTAAAAGAGTATGAAAAGGCATTTTCGTTTTTAAATCAATTAGTTACTGATTTGAAAATTGATAAGAAAAATGTAATTATTTGTCCTGGAAATCATGATGTTTCTTGGACGGAATTAGTTAAAGTTGCAGAAAATGAAGAAATAGAAGATTCTAAACTTTATACCAAACAAGCAGAAAAATTTACTCGTTTCACAAAATTCTATTTTGATTTTTTTGGAGAAATAAAAACGACTTTTGATGTAAATGCCGCCATTTTTGATGAAATAATTGATAATGACGATAAAATAGTATTACTAGCTGTCAATACTTGTTTTCGAGAAAGCAATCAAGATAAAGACCATATTGGATTTATTAATCAAGAATCTTTTGAGAAAGAATTAAGCAACATAAACTTTAAAGTACAATATAAAGATTATGGAAAAATTCTGGCAATGCACCATAATCCAAAAGATTTAAGTTCGGAAAAGAATCATAATTTGGATAATTGGAAAGATTTGAATAAAGATATTATTGGTTATCCTTTTATTGTTCTATGTGGTCATATTCATGGTGCAGATGGAGAAGGAACTATAAAATATGACGGAAATATTATATTTTACCTTTCAACAGGCAGTCTTACAAAAAACAATATTGATAATACTTTCAATATTTATAATAATCTTCAAAATGAATCTATAGCGGTTTTATACTATGCCTTACAAGATAAAGAAAATCCTGAAAAATATTTTTGGCAGCATTTGACAGAAAAAAAAGCAGTAAAAGAACCAAAATATCGTCCTGCTCAAAATATACTATTACATAAGCCAGATGAATTAATTACTTTACTCGAAAATGTTTCAGAAACTGACAAGCAGGATTTAGACAGAAAGTTAAACAATCCAGAAGTTCAGCAAATAAATGCTAATTTAAAAAGAATAGATAAGGGTATTATGGATTTCATCAAAGAGAGAAACTTATTTAAATCAGGGCATTTTCATTGGAAAAACGAATTTCGCAGTCATGGGTTTATTGATATAAATAATTTGGTTTCACATAAAGATTCTTTGGAAGTTATAACAAAACTATTTTATAATGAAATTTGTAATAAGTTTAATGAAATATTTGAAGATACGATTTTAATTGCGGCAGGTATTGAATGTAATATAATAGGTGCAAGGTTATCGGCTTTGTTGGATTGTGGTTATAGTTTTATACCAGAGCCAACAAAAGAAAAGGATTTTTCAGAAATTGAAAAAACCATAAATTCTGAGAATTACAAGAAGATTGTTTTATTAAAAGACATTGTTTTTACAGCAGAACATTCAAAGGAATTATTGGCTACAATTAATATTGACAATAAAGAGGTTTGGGTGTTTTCATTATTTTACTGTGGAAAAAAGGAATTGAAAGAGAACATCTTCTCAGATTACACAAATGTGAACTTTGTTTCAATATGTGATGACATTGAAATAAATCAATGTGATTATAGTGGCAAAGGTTGTCTTGATAAATGTCCGATTTATAAGAATAAATTAGAAACAATATATGATGAATGCTAAAACACAGATGATATGAAAATTATTGAGCCCAAAATAATTATTGAGTCTAATGTAGATGGTGATTACATTCTCAAACAAATAGAGAAAGCTGGACGTACGGCTTACAAAAGTGAAGATAAAATCACTCAAGACTCCGCAAAGGATTTTGTTAGAATGATTCGTCAAAGAGGACATTTGTCTGTAATCGAACACCAATCTGTAACTGTAAGAATAATTTGCGATAGAGGTGTTTCCCATGAGATAGTAAGGCATCGTTTGGCAAGTTATACGCAAGAATCGACTCGTTACTGCAATTATACAGAAGGCAAGTTTGGTAGTGAAATAACTGTAATCAAACCTTGTTTCTGGGCAGAAAATGAAGAAAAATACAAAGTTTGGGAAAAAACCATTAAGCAAATCGAAACGGCATATAATAAATTAATTGAGTTAGGTGCAAGCCCGCAGGAAGCAAGAAGCATTTTGCCCAATTCTCTTAAAACCGAAATTGTAATGACAATGAATTTGCGAGAATGGGTTCATTTTTTCACTTTACGGACTTCGAATGCAGCACATCCTCAGATGCGGGAAATTGCCATTCCTTTATTATATGAGTTTCAAAAACAGATACCAATAATATTTGATGATTTAAAAATAATAATGGTTATTAAACGAGAAATACTATTTTCAAAGAAACGATTTACTGGATTTATTGAACCATCTAGTATTGATTTTGAATCTATAATTTTGTCAAATTATGAATGGATGCAACAAGAAAATGCAGAAAGTAACCATTCATATAAACAACCCATCGGTTATACAATTATTTGCAATCCTCGTTTAAAAAAAGTATTCATTTATCGTCGTTCATCAAAAGATGAAAATTATAAGGAAAAAAGATTACAGGGTAAATACTCGTGTGGAGTAGGAGGTCATATTGATATATTTGATTCGTCAGCAACAAACCCAATAACCGCAAGTACATTGCGGGAAATTTCAGAGGAAGTTGATTTAAAAGTGTCGAAGAACATTAAAAATATTGGTTATATTAACAACGAAGACGAAGTTGGATCAGTCCATTTTGGAATTCTTTATATAGTTGAGACAAATGCAGAAAATGTCACACCTATAGACTCTGAGATAGAAAATGGAGAATTTGTTGATATAAAAAAGTTTGAGGAATTGTGCAATAATCCTAACATTATTTTTGAAGAATGGGCGAAAATTGCTTTAGAACCAATAAAGAAATATTTGTCGGTCATATAAATATGATTGTATTAACAAATTAGCCACCTTATTTGCAGGCACATTACCAAATTCACACGAACTAATACAGAAAACCAAAGCTTTATCAATGAGCCTGCACAGCCAATGCAGGAAATTGTTTTAAAAATTTACCAACTCTTTAAAAAATCAAAAACGCTGACATACGAGCCGACAGAAAAGACAGAAAATAAAATGAAAATGATGCGGAAACTGAATAACTACAATGGTTTACAAGACTGGAAGAAAGAACACCAGCCGGTAACAGGCGGTATATTTTATTGCCGAGATAGTACTGGTTTTAGCGTTTCTGCATCTATTAATCTTTCGTTTAACTTGACAGGATTGTGCTTCGAAATCGGCAACAAATACATACCGCTATTCCGTTATCAGCAATTTTAATACTTCGATGAAACTGTATCACAAACTCCATCAAATAAAAAACTTGACAACGAAAAACTACATATCACCAAAAGCAATAGTTTCTGACAATGTAATAATTGGACAAAATGTTAAAATATTTGCCAACTCATTCATTTCACCAAATACCATAATTGAAGATAATGTGATTATCGGCTATCCTTCTACTGAAAGTCAAACTGAAATCAGAAGGTTCGCGAATAGAGATACCAATGACTTATATAGTTTTTATGATAATAATATAAAAGCAAAAACTTCAATCAATTCCAATTCAATTGTTCGGTCTGGAGCAATAATCTACGAGGGTTCTCAAATTGACAAATATTTTGATTGTGGACATAACGCTATCATACGGGAGAATACTTCCGTTAAATCAAATAGTTTTATTTATCCAAATACTCTCATTGGTAGAGATGTTCAGATTGGTGCTTTTTGTCGCATTGCTGGAACGATTTGTAATCGAACAAAAGTTGGCAATTTTTCTGCAATGCTCGGACATACTGTTCATAAATTTCAAATTCCAATACCAGGGTTAATTGAACTCTCTCCAGTCATTGGGGAAGGTGTGACAATTGGCAGAGAGGTGGTTATAATTGGAAATGTATTTATTGGAGATTTTGCAACAGTAATCACGAATTCGGTAGTAACAAAGAATGTAAATGATAAATCCATTTATGGTGGAATCCCTGCACGATTAGTTAAAAAAAAGACTGATGATGAATTGAAGGAACTATTTGATTACATTGATAAAAAAAGAAAAGAATTATGAAATCTCATAAAAGAATTGAGGTATCTAATACTTCAAGCATTCACACTCTTATTTGGACACCTGAAAGAAAAAAAATAAATAAGTGTGTCATTTTTTCACATGGTTTCAGCGTTTCAGGATACGAAAGCCGAAGAATGTTCTTAGATATTGCTGACAGATTAGTCAATATAGGAATTATGTGTGTACTATTTGATTATAGAGGCTCAGGTTATAGCGATTGGGATTTTTCTCAAATGACCATTGATTCAGAAATTGAAGATCTAAATTTAGTCATAGATGCTACTAGAAAAGAAATAGAAAGCAATATTAGCATTTGTATTTGGGGCATGAGTTTCGGTGCTGGAGTTGCCTCTATTGTGGCAGCTCAAAGAAATGATATTGATTCTATTCTCATATGGTGTCTTTCTGCAGATTTATATGACCGATATAAAGAACGGTTAGGAGATGAAATCTTTTCGAATGGATTTGTTTATAACGATAAAGGATTCAAGGTTACTCTTGCTTTTCTTGAAAGTTTAAAAGATAAAGATGTTCATGCTTCATTTAAAAATATATATTGTCCAATTTTATTTGTTCATGGTGACGAAGATAAGACTGCATCAGTTGAATTATCAAAAAAAGCATTTCTTCTTGCGAATGAACCTAAGCAGTTAGAAATTATTCAAGGAGGTGTTCATGGTTTTAAATTTCAAACCGATTTATACGAATTGGCTCTTTCTAAGAGCATTTCATGGTTAATAAAATAGTTATGGAAGCGAATTTATTGTTGACTAATTTTTCTTTATGCAGAATTTATTCTGTGGACTTAGGGTTTGTTTCAACAGATGGAATAGAGGAGTTTAACAAAAAGCGAGGGCTGACAAATTTTCTTAGTGATATTAGCATGGCATTTCAAGCAAACCTTTCAGTAGGAAGTATTGAAAGCATATCTATTGATTTTTCAAGATATTCCAAGACCGATAAGAAGCATCGAAACACTTTTTCAATTTATTATCAGAATAATCTGATGCCATTAGTGTTTTCGATGAGAAGTCCTATCTGTGCTGAAAGCAATTTCTTTTCATTTTCTATTTCGCAGTTTCGTTTAAGCTATCACGGTGCTATATCATTAAGAGTTTTATCTAAAAAGATTAACATCACAGAATCTATAAGCATTTCTGATTTTATTGAAGATTATTATAAGTTTATAGAATTACAAAAAGAAAAAGTCGTTGAATCATTAAATCTTTTCTTTTCGGAATGGAATAAAACAACTATTCAGCTTAAACTATCTTCAAATGAAAACCTGTTTGATAACTTAGAATCATTTGAAATTTTTGATTTCAATTTTTTGAACACGGATATAAGATCTATTAACGAACTGTTCCAACTTAAAGATTTAACACCACTAAAGCAGTTAGCTCGGTTATTTCGCATGACTAAATCTTCTTACATGCAGTATGATGAAAGCAAACTCAAAGAAATTAGAGAACAAAATTTAGGAAATAGGTCAGATGAATTATGGATTATAAACGATGAACGTTTAGTTAGGAATCACCCTGACCAAAATGTATACCTGCAAGCATTTTTGGAAGATATAATTTTAGGTATTGAAATACTTAAACTGCATGAAGCCAACTTAATTTACCTCTATAATTGGATAATTGCGAAACGATCATTTCTTAGAGAAAATCTATACAAAGATGAGAAACTTTTTATGACAAAGTTTTATAGTTTTTGGACAGAGATTGTAACAATATATGAAAATTCTATTGAACCGTTCGTAAAACTTCGAGGGGCGAAACATTCATTCTATAATATCTTGATTGCGAAAGTAAAAAGTCAGACTAATATAGTTGAATTCAGGAATGATGTGAAAGATGAATTTGAGGAGTTGTTTGCAACATTGAATTCTGTTTCCTCTTTGCAATCAAATCAAACTTCATATGCAGATGAACAAATAAACTTAATTATCAACAGGGATAATCAGAAGCTGAACAATAGAATGTTACTTCTCACTTTTATCGTCCTTATCGCAGGTGTTTTGCAATTAATTTCGGTTATAGTTCCATATTTTATTAAGGATTCAAAGAATACTGAGAACCATAGTCCAAAAATTGAGGGGAAAAAAAATCAACCATTCCTTCACTTTCAAGACACTACTAAAACTATTTCTAAAGATTCAATTCAAAAGGTAAGATGAATAATTTTTCTTTATCAGTTGGAGTTATTGTGATAAATAGCTTGAACGAAATTCTTTTAATTAAAAGTCCAGACAGAAGTTGGGAATTTCCGGGAGGTATAATTGAGAAGCATGAAAGTATTATGGATGCTGCGAAAAGAGAAGTTTTTGAGGAAACAGGAATAAATATTGAGCCTATAGAAATATGTAGCATTTACCAAAACTTAACACGGAATATAGTTAGTTTCATAATAAAAGCATCAGTAGTAGATGGAATATTGACATCAAGTAAGGAATCATTAATTGTAGGATTCTACGAGAAGGAATTAGCAGACACAATGATTAAGTATTTAAACTTTAATGACAGAGTTAAAAGTTGTGACCAAGAAGCAACAGGGATTCCACTTACAAAAATAATTTCGTTCCATGAATGACAGAAAAATTGCAGATAACATGCCTTTAGTAGCAACTTAAAAAATTGGATTATGGATCACGCAAGTAATTTAAAAGTATGTATTGATTTATCTTCAGAGTTATCAGGAGGTTTTCCTGGGCTTTATAGTTTATATAATGCCTATTCTGAGCGGGGAAATAATATCTTAAATGAAAGCTCAAAAAATATTATCGATTCAAATGAAGATGTTATTTCGATCCTTAATGAAGCAACGAATAAACATGATTATCCAAGCTTACTTATACATAACCGTCGTACAATTGATTTACTTCTTGAACTAGCCTTACTAAAGAACCAAATGTGGGATATTGGAAAAGTCTTAAATGTCAGATTTCTTGGAGGCGATCCATATATTCATAGAAAAGTAGTCCATTATGCAAAAACCTGGGAGCAATTTGCAAATATCACATTCAACTTTATCAACTCTGGAGAAGCAGAAATTAGAATAGATTTCACTCCAGGAACTGGTTCATGGTCATATGTAGGGACCGATGCCTTGACTTTTTATAACGAACAAGATAGGCCCACGATGAATTTTGGGTGGTTCGATAGAACAACATCAGAAAATGAATTTAGCAGAACTATCATTCATGAATTTGGTCACTGCCTAGGATGTATTCATGAACATCAAAGTCCCGCAGCTAATATAAATTGGCGGAAAGAGTATGTTTATGATTATTATTATAGAACCCAAGGATGGGCTAGGCAGAAAGTCGATGTTAATTTATTTCAAAAGTTCACTGAAGGTGAAATTTCTAATTCTTATTTCGATCCTCATTCAATAATGTTATATCCGATCCCACTTCAATTTACAACAGATGGATTTTCCGTTGGATGGAATAATCTTTTATCAACAACTGATATTGAGTTTATCGGGAGGAAATATCCTAGGCAATAAATTAAGTTGCTATTAATCCAGTAGGCGGCCGGTGAGCTGATAGCCCACCGGTACACCTCTCACACCACCGTACGTTCGAGTCATCCCGAGTACTGGGGAGCGGTTAGGCAACCATAATAACCAGCTCTTTCACCTGATTAAGTAGTCCCTTCTCTAGTGATGTTGCTGTCAACTAGGATACTCCCATAATTGTTGACATATGCACGGTTATCCGTAATGGACTTACACCCTCTGGAATAAAAATTGACCTTTGCAGTCTCACTTCCTTCAGCGTATACCTTACGGTAAGCCGCCTTGTGACTTGCTAACGGTTAGGGACGTTACCCCCGCCCGTAAGGGACTTCCACCCTCTGAAAAATTACCACTCGTTGTATGTGTCTCGATTAAATTTGTATATTTAACATTTTTATCGAGGCTACGACGGGTATGCACTACATGCTCATGCAGGGCACACACAAGACGGTAGCCGACAATGCGTGCGGTTTCCGGTAGCGGGCATTCACCAAACTTGCAAATGACGGAGGTAAAGCAAAAAAACAACAAATAAAACCCGCACTGCGGCTGCCGGCGGGGCGTTACCCACTATAATATGAACCAAAATATTTCAAGAATATGAGCAAGAAAAATGGAGCCGATTTTATAAAATGGTTTGGCCCACTACTTGACGCACTTCGGGATTTAGGGGACTCTGGAAAACCCAGAGAGGTTTCTAATAAAATTTCGGAAAACCTAAATCTAACGGATAAGGTACTTGATGAAACATTAAAATCTGGACAAAGTAGATTTTACAATCAGGTTGCTTGGGCAAGGCAATATTTGGTTTGGGAAGGGCTTCTTGATTCTTCAAAACACGGAACTTGGAAATTAACAGAACAAGGGAAAAAAACAACACTTACTAATGAAGAGGCTAGAATAATATTTCTAAAATGGGTCGATTTTCACCGAAAAACCAGAAAGAAAAGCTCAGAAAACGAAATCATAAAAGAACAAGAAGAAAAAGCCCCTGAAGAATTGGAAAAGGAATCTTCTTTTGACCTATTAGAAGTTCTTCAGAGTTTATCACCATCTGGGTTTGAGAGAATCAGTAGAGAATTATTAAGAGAACACGGATTTGAAAATGTTTATGTGACAGGAGCTTCACATGATGGAGGAATTGACGGATATGGGACATTAGAAATAAATCCATTTGTTAGTTTTAAAGTCTTGTTTCAATGTAAGAGATATAAAGGTTCTGTTTCAAGAGCCCATGTAGGTGATTTTAGAAATGCAATGATTGGTAGAGCAGAAAAAGGAATAATAATTACTACAGGGACATTTACCAATGAAGCTACGAAGGAGGCTAATAGAGATGGTGCTCCCCAGATTGAACTTGTTGACGGGACAAAACTTGTAGAAATGTTTGAAAAAGTAGAACTTGGAGTTAAACCTAAAACTGTTTACGAAGTTGATTTGAATTATTTTAAGTCTTTTATTGAATAGAAATTACAGTGGGTAAGCCGACCGTTACCTGCCATTTTGGAGGACATCGACACCATATAAATCTGACTAATAAATTAACAACAATGAATATATCAAGAAAATTAGCTGAGGGAGTAGCAGGTTGGCTTATGTATGAATACCATAGTGTACGACATAGTTGAACAAGTAACATAATTCAACATGGATAAAGGAGCACATTTTTATCGATGCGATTTTCAAGTTCACAGCCCAAGGGACAGAGATTGGACTGGAAACAAATTTGGTGTTAATGCAGATGCTGTTGAGACACTCACAGCCGATGAAAAAAAACAAATCATTTACGATAGAATTCAGTTTGCAAAAGAGTATTTAGAGAAAGCAAGAAATGCAGGACTTAATGTAATTGCAATTACTGACCACCATGATGTTGTCTCGATAAAAACGATTAGGAAAGCTGCAGAGGAAGAAAACGCAACTTTCAAAGCAGCATTACAGTTTGAAAAAGTAATTGCAGTTTTCCCAGGGATTGAGCTCACACTTGCAAACCCTGCAAGCCAATGTCTTTTAATTTTTGATGCAGATTTTACTGATGCAAACCTAGATTCAGTTGTTCGTTTTTTAGGAATTGCACCTACAAATGAATTTGAAAAATTCACAATTGAAACGCAAAGAATATCGCAAGCAATAATTAATGACTTAGCACACTTACATGAAAAGTTAGATGAGCTTGGATATTGTAAGGGCAGATATATTCTTTTACCGAATGTTGGAAAGGGTGGACAAAATTCTATTTTAAGACAAGGGTTTCATGAGCATTACAGAAAGATGCCTTGTGTTGGCGGTTATGTTGACAAAGCAATTTCTGATGAAGCAGGCTATCAAAATAAAATAAATGGAGGTGATGTAAATTATGGCAACAAATCAATTGCACTACTCTCAACATCGGATAATCGTTTTGAGGATGGCAGAGAATTTGGGCTTCATGCAACTTGGGTGAAGTGGGCAGAACCAACAGCAGAAGCAATTCGTCAAGCATGTTTAGCAAAGGAATCAAGAATATCACAGGAGGAGCCAGATTTGCCTCAAATTTTCATAAAGTCAATTGATGTAACCAATTCAAAATTCTTGGGGGCGGTCAATGTGAATTTGAACAGACAATACAATGCTTTTATTGGTGGCAGAGGAACAGGGAAGTCAACCATTTTAGAATATTTGCGTTGGGGATTGTGCGACCAAACAATTCAGGATGTTGATTATGAGGAAATGAGTGTGATTGAAAGAAGGAGAGATGCACTAATTCAAAAAACACTTACAGATGTAAGTGGAGAAGTGAGAATAACAATGGAGAAGAATGGAATTCTTCACATCGTAAAACGAAATTCAACAAACAGGGAAATACTTTTGAAAATTGGAGAGGGAGAATTTCAACATGTCAAAGAAGATGATATTAGAAAGTTGCTGCCGATTCAATCTTACAGTCAAAAACAATTAAGTGATGTTGGAGTTAAAACCGAAGAATTGAAAAGATTTATTGAACAACCAATTGTCGGCAGGTTGGATACTTTGAAATTTCAACTTAGTGAAACTGGTTTGAAACTAAAGAGTTCTTACAACCAATTTATAAGAAAAAAAGAAGTTCAGCAAGAAATTGACAACTTCAATCTTGAATCTCAATCACTCAATACACAGGTTGACAACATCAGAAAATCTTTGAAAGGAGTTTCAGATACTGACCAAGAAACAATCAGTAAAAAATCAAAGTTTGAAGTTGAACAAACCATTGTTAGCAATACAAGAAATGAGCTTTCGGTGTTTGAGGGTAAAGCAGACGAACTTCTTAAATTACTTGATTTGTATCCTGAACCATTGGGAAGCGTTGATGAACTTGAAAACAAGCAATTGATTCAAAACATTTCCGCAGAGATAGATACAAAATTTGTTGAGATAAAAGAGGCAGCAAATTCATTCAAAAATATTTTCAGCGAAGAAAGTTTGAAAAAACTAAATACTTATTTGACTGAGTGGAAAGCAAAAAAAGAAGCATTTGAAATTGCATACGAAGTTGCAAAGGGCAACTCACAATCAAGTCAACAGCAACTACAAGAAATCCAAAGAATAGAAAAACGCATTAGTGAAATTAACAAAGTAGTTTCAGACAGAAAACTTCTTCTAAAAGAAATTGGCAGTCCTGAAACTGTATTATATTTACAAAAACAGAATTGGGAAAAATATCACATAGAAAAAATTCAACTACTAAACGAGCAAGCACTAAAGTTTACAGAGCTATCAAAAAATTTAATCAAAGCGGAAGTTACAAAGAGCATAAATCTTCAACCACTCAAATTGCAACTCAAAAATATTTTTGAGGGAACGAGAATAAGGGAAGAAAGAATTGATGCAATAGTAGAAGAAATTAAGCAAGCGGAAAATCCAATTAAAGAATACACAGCAATAATTGATGAGTTTAGATTATTGGCAGAGTTAAAAGTTTCAGAGGATAAAATTTTCAAAATTCCCGAAACTCCAATTCTTACTTCGTGTGGTTTCAATGACGACCACAAAACAAAAATTTGCAGTAAGATAAATTCTGACAATTGGCTTTTGCTTTCGGCAAACGAATTAGAATTCAACTCCGAATTTTATTACACAACCAATAATCAACTTGGTGATGTAATTCCATTTTCAGCAGCATCGGCAGGACAACAAGCAACTGCACTTTTAACAGTATTGCTTAATCAGCCAGGAATGCCATTGCTTATTGACCAACCCGAAGATGATATTGACAACAGAGCAATTGGCCAAATCATAAAAAACATTTGGGATGCAAAAAAGAAAAGGCAATTAGTATTCGCCAGTCACAATGCAAACCTTGTAGTTAATGGAGATGCTGAGTTAGTTGTTTGTTGTGATTATAAGGATTCAAATAGTCAAACAAGAGGAATAATAAAAGTTGAAGGTGCAATTGATACCAAAGCAGTCAAAAATGAAATTACTTCAGTTATGGAAGGTGGAGAAAAAGCATTCAAACTTAGAAAGGATAAGTATGGGTTTTAAAATTTATAGTTAATTGATAGAAGTAAAACGGCAGGTAACAATGTATATATAAAATAGGCGAGATAGTAGTAATATCAAGGTTTATAGTTCGTTTCAACTTTTCTTTAATTTGAAAGTAATGAAGCTCACAATCCCATACATTTTATATACTTAACGTTAGCTGTGATATTTAAAAAAGAATAAACACATGCAACCAATAGAAGGTAAGTTATTTTCGCCATTTCAAAAAAAAGTCCGAAGAATCGTTTTAAAAAAAGGTTTTGATTTTGATTATGAGAATGAAGTGGTTTGGGAAAAACTTGATGCTACAGTTAATAGAATTCGTGCATCTGAAGGATATCCTATAAATAGCTTCAGAGATTTAATGGACGAGGTTGCTAATGTAACATTGAGTAATAAAAACTATGAGATGTATTTCAGGGGTCAAACGACTGATTATAAAAACAATCAATCAGATTTTTATAAAGATCACACCCCTAAAAGTATTCTTTACCCTTCTATTTGTCGACCAGAAAGAAGTACTGATGGCACATATAAATATTCGATTAAAAAGTCTCAAATAATTAGACGATATGAAAATTTATTTAAAATGATTGAATTATATCGAGGAAAAAGAAGTTACTTTAATGAATATTATTATTCTTTATTCCAACACTATGGCATACTACCTACACCACTAATTGATATTACTCAATCTCTTCGTATCGCGGCTACTTTTGCCCTCATAAATTCAATGAAAGGATATGTATATGTTTTTGGGTTGCCTTATCCTAACCAAAGCATTTCTTATTACTCTGATCAAGGAATAGTTTTAATAAAATTACAAAATGTCGTACCTGTTAAAGCAATTAGGCCAAGATTTCAAGAAGGATACTTAGTAGGTAAATATCCAATAAGGCCAACTAAAACTAATGGAGACGATTTATCAAATAGAATGGTTGCTAAATTCTCAGTTGATAATACAGACGGCAACTTTTGGGACGATTTTTTTAAGCCTATGCCTGAAGAAATATTATATCCAAAAAATGATGAAATTGAAAATGAATTACTACAGTTAAAATTAAAATTTGAAAAAAAATATCACAGATAACAGCCGACCGTTATCGGTCATGCTATGGCGACAATGTTAAACATCCACCGACAGACAAATAACAACAGATAAAACACATATAAAATGAATTATTGGGTAGTCGGTGCGACACACAGCGAAACAGATGTTTCAAAAGATTTTTTAGACAAAGGGATTTGGTATGATGGATATGCAGAAGATGGAGACGATAGAAACAGGGGAACTTTAGAAGAGGTAAACATTGGCGACATTCTTCTGATGAAATCAAGCTCTACAAAAGGTGCTAATCATTCAATGACATTCACAAAACTCAAAGGAGTTGGAAAGGTTGTAAGCAAAGACGATTATCATTCTTTCAAAATGAAATGGCTTGACATCAAAGAATTGCCGTTGGACTTTGACGGTATTTCGTATCGCAAGACAATTGAATATGCAAGGGAGGATGAAATGCTAAAATTTGCTGAACAAATTCATGAAAAAGAAAATCAAAATATGACAATCAACTTACTTAAATACAAACATCAAATTATTCTGCAGGGACCACCCGGCACAGGAAAAACCCGGCTTGCAAAATTGATTGCAAATGAATTGATAAAACCAAATTTGGTTGGTAATCCAATGGACATTATCAATAATTTCTTTTCAAATTTTGATGCAACTAACGAACAAGGAAAATTGAAAAGGGAGAATCAAGAAAAGTTACTCAATGATTTTCAACAAAACTTTTCAATTGACAATTTGAAATATTTATCATTAGACGATTATTGTGCAGGCAAAGGAGATAGAAATAATTTTTGTTGGTGGATTGAAACAGGATTAAAGTCATTAGGTAAATACTCACCAGGAAGTGCCCGTTCATATTTGATTTATTGGAGTAAAGAGGATGAAGATTATAGAAAGCACGGTAAGTTAGTAAAGGACATTGACAGCGATGAAGAAGCAATTAAAAAAATTGCAGACATGCTTTCTCAAGTAGTTAAAAATAAAAAACCCGATGTTGCATTGGAATATTTCGGTGATAGCTTTCTTCTGAAAATTCTAAATTCTTATTTCCCTTCTGACTTTTTTCCAATAAATGGCAGGGGATCTTTAGACAATGCTTTAAAATTGTTTGGTATCGATGCTCACAACACAGATAAGTTTGAGAAGAACAAGAAACTTAATGATTTGTTCAATGCAAAAAAGAAAGAATACAAATCTGATGTTACCTCTTTTGAATTTATGCGTTTCCTCTTTGACAATTTCAATTTGAAGTCAGGCGAAAATATAGACGCCAATAAAACAGTAGTTACAAAGGGTGAAAAGGAACTGATACAATTTCATCCAACTTATTCTTATGAAGATTTTGTAAGAGGAATTGTTGCAGAAACTACTGATAAAGGAAATATATCTTATTCAGTTGAAAATAAAATTTTAGCGGAGTTTGCACAAAAGGCAAAAGACAATCCTAACGGAAACTATGTTCTCATCATAGATGAAATTAACAGAGCAAATCTATCATCCGTTTTAGGAGAATTGATTTACGCTATGGAATACAGAAACGAACCAGTAACTACTGTTTATGAATACGAAGGAGAACGCGAAATCACTTTAACTAAAAACCTTTTTATAATTGGCACAATGAATACAGCAGACCGTTCTGTTGGACACATTGACTATGCTTTAAGAAGAAGGTTTGCATTTGTTGATGTTTTGCCTGACGAAAATGTTATTCAAAACGCAACCGCAAAATATTTGTTCAATGAAATCAAAACCTTATTCACTAACGAGTTTCTATCACCTGATTTTAAAGCAAAGGATGTGATGATTGGACACAGTTATTTTCTTGTCAAAGACGAAGAAGAGTTGAAAATAAAATTGGAATTTGAAATCAAACCGATTCTTAGAGAGTACTTGAAAGACGGAATATTTTTAGAAACATCAAACAAAAAAATTGAAACATTGAATGTCTAAGTTACTTTTCAATAAAGCATTTTCAGAACACATCATTGAAGATATTTCCTCAATGGAAATGCTTTCAGCATCATTAATCCTATTTAAGCAACAGGAAGGTTGTATGTGCATTGAAATTACACAAGACGACACAAGAAAAAAACTAAACTCAAATTTTTATATCGGCACGGATTGGCTAAACAAAAATGAAGTTGCCGTTTATGTAGCGCCTAAACTGAATGATGATGCACAGCAAACCGATTACTTAAAAATGCTTTTCTCTTGTTTGCGACATTCTGATGTTGCGAACTTCACAAGAAATTTATACGAGATAAAATTTGAAGAACCATTTATTGAGATTGAGCAGAAACAAGATTTGCTCACTCCTCTTTTGGTTGTTCAATTCCTACAAGTATTAAAGACCATTGTTAGAAAGGGATTGAAGAAATCCTACTACAAAGTAGAACGAAACTTAAATGCAAAAATCAAAGGCAAAGTTTTGGTTTCACAAACTCTAAATCAGAATATAATCAAAAACAAGCCGACCAAAACTTTTTGCCAGTATGATGAATTTGGTTACAACTGTATTGAAAACAGAATACTTAAACGGACATTAATTTTCGTTCAAAAGTATCTTGCACTATTTCCTGACTATTCAAAACTTGTTTCGCCTGTTATCAATTATTGTCTTCCGGTTTTTCACGAAGTTGACGAGAATATTGATTTGAAAACTCTGAAAGGAATTACTCACAATTCATTTTATCAAGAATATAAAGAGGCACTTCATATTTCATCTCTCATATTAAAAAGGTTTGGTTACAACATTAAAGAGATTGATGCTCTCAATAACACGACTGTAAAAGTTCCACCGTTTTGGATTGATATGCCAAAACTTTTTGAGTTGTATGTTTTGGGTTTGCTCAAAGACAAATATTTCAACCACATTCAATTTCAAATTCAAGGAACATACGGACAACCCGATTTCGTTCTTGTAAGCGACAATGAGAAAATGATAATTGATACGAAATACAAACGTAAATATCAACAAGAAAAATATCAGGCAGAGGACATCAGACAATTGAGTGGGTATGCAAGAGATACAAAAGTTTTATCAAAGTTAGGTTACAAGAAAGTAGAAGAACAAGACAAAATAATTGACTGTTTAATTATTTATCCCGACCAAGACGCTTCCGAAAAATTAAATGAGAACTTGAAAGCAAATCAGATAAACGGATTTACAAAATTCTATAAAATGGCTTTAAAGTTACCCGTAATACAATAAATTATGACCAGATAAAAAAGAAGCACGAACCGATAATCGAGTTGGCGGCCGGTGAGCAGAAAAGCCCACCGGTACACCTCTCACACCACCGTACGTTCGGGTCACGAATACGGCGGTTCGGCAACCATAATAACCAGCTCTTTTCACCTGATTAAGTAGTCCCTTCTCCAGTGATGTTGCTGTCAACTAGGGTACTCCCATAATTGTTGACATATGCACGGTCATCCAGATTAGAGGACAATTGCCGTTCATCTCATCCGCTTTGCCAGGCCTCGTATCCGGTTCCTGTTCGTCAGTACCGACTTTTGCAGTCACGCTTCCTTCAGATCAGGCCTCACGGCCTGCACCCTTGCGGCTTGCTAACGGTTCGGGACGTTACCCCCGCCCGTAAGGGACTTCCACCCTCTGGAAAATTACCACCCGTTGTATGTGTCTCGATTAAATTTGTATATTTAACATTTTTATCGAGGCTACGACGGGTGTGCACTATATGCTCATGCAGGGCACACACAAGCGGTATAGCCAATAAGGGTTTCAGTGGTTTGCGAAGGCTTGCATCCCGCTTCATCTTTTCTTGTATCTAGATAGGCAATCACCCGCAATCCCTTACTGGCCATACCGCCGACCGGTTATGCGGTATTTTTTATCAACACTATACTAATCAGATGATTTTATGATACTTTTCATAGAGTTTTCAACAACTGAAATATTTAGTGCTGTTCGATTTAACTTTGTGTAAAAACAAATTCTAAATGTCCGATCTAACAATTCAATACATTGGGAAAAGGATTTCATTGAAATCACTGAGTAACCTTATTCTCGACCATGGTTTAGAAGGGAACGATTCTATTATTCTTCACTCGATGGATTTTGACGAACTCATCCTGGAATATAGAGCCATATATTTTAAAAGTATGAGTATTCCATTCTATTTGCTAACAGTTTTAATAAAGGAAGACATAGAATCTAAGATTCCATTGGGGCGAGTAGGTTTAATGAAAAATGATGATACGAGATATTATCAAGATCATATGAATGATACAACTGGCAGAAACACACCGGATAACAGCTATGCTTATGAGACTATTTACCGCTGTGGTTGGTGTGGAAATATTGTTGACTTTGATGGTTCGGAATTTGATCCACAAACTAGACAATTTAAAATTTCCATCCATCAAAAATTCAATAAAACAATTACAGAAAAGCAAGTAAATGGAGCATGTTGCCCAAATGGGAACCAGAGATAATACAAAAGAAAAAGTCGAGTCGACCCAGGGGAATCGCACCCCTGAGCCTCTCACAGAACCATACGTGAACCTCTCAGCTCATACGGCTCTTCCTGACAAGATCTACGGCAGAAACCCCAGGTGCCAGTGTACAAACATCGAAGGATAATGCTTGGAAATCTCCTTCAACCATAACTACTCCACATACCAGTGTTTCAGCCTGAACCGCCGATACTTGTTCCGAACCCATTTAGCCAGACGGAGGTTCACGAGACGCATGATGCCGCGCAGGGAAGAGTGCAAGAGCCGGTGCATATGACCACTTTACGCCGATTTAAACTGACCACCATATATGTCTGATATTAATACATCTAAACAAGTCTATTACTATCGGCCAGGGGTGGGTTCAACACCGTCGGCTTGTCCATATAGTCCCGTAAAAATCAGTCGTGGAAGCGCCTGGTTCCTGAGTCCGATGCGTCAGGAAAACGAACCAAGTTTTAAGGTTCATCTTTTCAAAAACATTTGGTATGATTTCGGGATCGGAGAAGGTGGCAATCTTATTGACCTGGTCATGAAGCTCAAAATGGTCAACGTACCTGATGCCTTGGAACTGATTAGTCATAACTCCTATGCCCTGGGGGAGCAATATGCTGAGCTTTCAGACGAAGCAGGGCGGATCATCAATCGTATTCAGCCATTGACAAATCCCGCTTTGATTCAATACCTGCAATCCAGGAGGGTATCGCTCGGTTTCTGTCGTATATTTCTGAAAGAGGATTATTATACTGTTCATGGCAAACAGTACTTTGCAATTCTAAACTCTTTATCTTTCCTGCCCAGGATCGAATCCACATTAAAGCATGCAATTGCACTAAACCTGTTTCCGGACAATTATCCGACCGGCAGGACCGCAACTTATAAAATCAATAAGAAATTCAGGGAAGTCAAAGATTGGGCTCCTGTAATATATCCTGATCACAAAGACTTCAATGAATTTTTAATGAAATGAAGTCTCCGCTGAAATAATCATAGCCAATCACAAGGGGATCATTCTGATCCCAGGTTAATGATCAAGGGCCTCCCAAGTTTTCAATGGAATGCCTCAATACCAAGGGGAGCAGCCCACCGGCTTAGATCCCGGTGCAAAAATTCCAAGATGTATTTATAAATACCCATTTCATATATCCATAGAAAAGGGAAAAGTGCAATTGCATTTTTCGACAGGGCGTGGCGGGGACTTCGTCGAGTCTGCTGGAATATTTTTAGGCTTAACGAGCCTTAAAATATTCATGCAGAACGGGATACCCTCTTTTTCGCTGGAATATCGAAAATGTCGGTTCTTTTTTTGGAGCGCCAAAAAAAGAATCAAAAAAAGCGCCAGGGTTCTTAACTGACTGAACTTCTGTTTCTTTAGGCAAAGAAAACGAAGCAAAAAGAAAGCAATTGCAGGTACTATCCTTCTTCCAGCGGAGTACTTTTTTCTTTGGGCGTCCTGGTCAAATCAAAAAGTACCAAAAAAGAAACCCTTTGGCCAGCGCACGGTTTAGCTCGAAATTTTCTTTCAAAGTTACCTTACGAATAATTCGCTTTTTGAGAAGGAGCTTAAAACTGTAAAGGGCGACCTCCTTTTGGAACTATCGCTTTCAGTGTATTCATTCTGCAAGTACGGAATGACCCACACCCTTGACATTATTTATTATTCCAGGTTTTAGCCTTTGGCGTAAAAAATTTCATTTCTAACCTTAAAACACACGCCAGATGAAAGCATTAGCACAAATGACCCACCAGCAGTCACTCGAAGACATCTTTGTCCAGGAGCTGGACCAGATTTACTATCCTGGTTACACTGAAGATCTCATTGCCTCCGATCCCGGAAAGTTCGACTGGGAACTGAAAGAGTTCCAGGGGCAATTCTCCATAAGGCATTAATTGCCTCCAACCAGGCAGGCGGTTCCGATGAATCGGAATCGCCTGCTTTTTTTTATGCTCGCAGGATGCTTCGCTTGGGGCGACTTTTAGAAAAAGTTGCAAAACCCTACTCCAGTAGTAAATCGAAATTCACAAAATTATGCCCAGTGAAAATATTGTTTCGCTAAACACGACCTCCTTCATGGAACCGTCGCCTTCCAGGTTCATTCAGATTCTCTTCAACAATCTGACCTGAATGTTTGCTTAAAATTTTCTACTCCGCATGGTCCCACCGGCAAATTTCATTCACTCACCGCGGCCAATGGCTGCTTAAAACTATTATGTTATGAAAAAACCGATCGTGAATCCGGACCTTGCCAAGGGAAATGGCCAACCTTACGAAAACAGAATCCCAATGCGCTTCTGGGCAGAAGATGACATCCCAAGTCAGAAACTCCTGCTCAAAGGCAACGGCAGCCTTTCTGACGCTGAACTTCTAAGTATCATCATTGGCTCAGGTGTTTCCGGAGAAAACTCCCTTGAGATTGCCATGAAAACACTGTCAACCTGTGGGAACAACCTTTGCGAATTCTGGAAGTTCAGCGTTTCGGACCTTCAGAAGATCAAAGGCATTGGTCAGAAACGTGCCCTGAAGATCGCTGCCATGTTTGCACTGGCTCGCAGACGAAATGAATCAGAAGTGATCTTTAAGAAGAAGATCTCAAAGAGCCAGGATGCCTTTGAAATCTTCCATTCCCTGGTAGGCGACCTGCCTTATGAGGAATTCTGGATCCTATTGCTGAACAGGGCTAACAAGATTATCAAGAAAGTTAAGATCTCCGAAGGCGGAATCTCCGGGACTGTAGTAGATCCGAAAAAGATCTTCCAGATTTGCCTGGAACAACATGCGACCAGCATCATCCTGGGGCATAACCATCCCAGCGGCAACACACAGCCAAGCCAGGCGGATGAACAGATTACCCGAAAGATCAAGGAGTGTGGCGTCCTGCTGGATGTGGCCGTCCTGGATCACATCATCGTTGGGGATGACCGGTTTTATTCCTTCTCGGATGAAGGTCGTCTTTAATTGATTATTCATTCACTTTTCCTATTTTTGAAAGAAGAATCATTTCTGACCTATGCAACTGACACCATTTCCTCCTCGAAAGTCCCTGAATAAAGCCTACCTAAAGGTAAAGCCATCCCGTAGCGAGATTGAATTGTTTAAGGCAAACCTGATCAAACTGCTTGATGGATTGGATGAATCCGAATCGGAAGAGCACGTTAAAAATGACCTAAGCGATTTTCTCAAGAATACATTTTATCAAAAGTTCTATATCAATACAAAAGGCCGTAATGACCTTGTTATCCACAATGGGCCTGATGCAAAGAGTTTCGCCGGCGTCTTGGTCGAAGCCAAAAAGTATTCGAATAAATCTGAGATGGTCAGATCGGATAACCTGAATTCAAAAGCATTTCACGAACTTATCCTCTATTATCTTCGTGAACGCATCACGAACCACAATCTTGAGATTAAGCATCTTGTGGCTACAAACATTTATGAATGGTTTGTATTTGACGCGACCACCTTTGAGAAACTATTTGCTCAGGATAAACACCTGGTGAAGCAATTCACCGATTTTGAGCAAGGAAGGCTTGCCGGGACGACCACGGATTTCTTTTACAAGGAGATTGCAGAACCATTTATGGCCAGTTTGACTTCAGAGGTTTGTTTTACTATGTTTGATTTCCGGCAGTATGACAAACCACTCCGCAATGAAGACAAAAAGGATGATGCCAAACTCATTGCCCTCTACAAGCTTCTGTCACCAGAACACCTGCTGAAACTTCCTTTCTTAAATGACAGCAATACCCTGGACAAATCATTCTATGCTGAACTGTTACATATTATCGGGTTGACCGAGACAAAACAGGGAAGTAAAAAACTCATTGGCCGGAAAAAGGAGGGTGAACGAAATTCCGCTTCCCTGATCGAAAGCGCCATCACACAGCTAGACAGCCTGGATAAACTGGCCCGGCTTGAAAACCCTTCCAGGTTTGGCGAAACTGTTCAGGAACGCTTGTTCAATGTTGCCTTGGAACTAACCATTACCTGGATAAACCGCATTCTTTTTCTGAAACTACTGGAAGCACAGCTGATCAGGTACCACCAAGGGGATTTATCTTTTGCTTTTCTGAACGGTGAAAAAGTACAGAATTTTGACGACCTGAACAGCCTGTTCTTCAGTGTACTGGCCCGTAAACTGGACGAACGAAATGAAGAGGTCAGAAAGATATTTTCAAAGGTTCCTTACTTGAACAGTTCCTTGTTTGAACCCACAGAAATTGAACATTCCGGCCTGTTCATCAGCCAATTGAAGGATGGGAAACTGCCAATTATCACTTCAACGGTCTTGAAAGATACTACCGGTAAAAAACGTTGCGGTGAGCTGATGACCCTGGAATACTTGTTTGAATTCCTTGACGCATATGATTTCGCCGGTGAAGGCTCGGAAGAGATCCAGGAGGAAAACAAAACCCTGATCAACGCTTCTGTTCTCGGCCTGATTTTCGAAAAGATCAACGGTTACAAGGATGGCTCCTTCTTTACACCCGGATTCATCACTATGTATATGTGCAGGGAAACTATCCGCCGGGCTGTCATTCAAAAGTTCAATGACTTAAAGGGATGGGGTTGCCAGGATATATCGTGTTTGTATGATAAAATTGACGACCGGAAAGAAGCCAATGAGATTATCAATAAGCTTAAAATTTGTGATCCTGCTGTCGGTTCCGGACACTTCCTGGTATCAGCGTTGAACGAGATCATCGCCCTTAAAAGCGAGTTGAAAATATTGTCGGATACCGAGGGTAAGAGGCTAAAAGAGTACCACGTTGAAGTTGTCAATGATGAACTGATCATCACCGATGAAGATGGAGATCTGTTTGACTACCATCCAGCCAATCCGGAGAGTCAGCGTGTTCAGGAAGTGCTTTTTCATGAGAAGCAAACTATCATCGAGAATTGTCTTTTTGGCGTTGACATTAACCCCAACTCTGTCAAGATATGCCGGTTGAGGTTATGGATAGAGCTGCTTAAAAACTCATATTACAAGGAGAAAAGCAATTTTACAGAGTTGGAAACCCTCCCCAATATCGATATCAACATCAAATGCGGGAATTCGCTGATCTCACGCTATGCCCTGGATGCGGATATCCGGCAAGCGTTAAAGAAAAGCAAATGGAGTATCGATAGTTACCGTCTGGCAGTAATGACCTACCGGAATGCTAAAAGTAAAGAGGAAAAGCGGGCGATGGAACGGTTGATCGAATCCATCAAGAATGATTTCGAGACTGAGGTTGTAGCCAACGACAAACGTTTAGTGCAATTGAAAAAGCTGAACGGGGAACTATTTAACCTGACCAACCAGACATCGCTTTTCGAAAGATCAAAGAAAGAGATCGCCGACTGGAATAAGAAGGTGAATGAATTGACAGGAAAAATCAAGAAACTCGAATTCGAACTGGAAGAGATAAAAAACAATAAGATCTATGAGAATGCCTTTGAATGGCGGTTTGAATTCCCGGAAGTGTTGAATGATGAAGGTGATTTTGTGGGGTTTGATGTTGTGATAGCGAATCCACCATACATCGGTGGACGAGAATGGAATTTAAGCAAATCAGAGTTTAACTATTATTTGACAAAATTTTCTGTAGCAGAATACCAGTTTGATGCATATGTCCTATTCTGGGAGGAATCGCTAAATCTTTCAAGAGATATTGTTCATCTTATTACTCCAAACACTTGGCTGAACAATCAGAAGAATGTCCTTGTTAGAAAGAAACTTCTTGAAAATTCAATTATTCAGATTGCTGATTATTCGAAGATTAAAGTTTTTGAAGATGCAACTGTACTTCCAATTCTAACGTTAATAAGCAAATCTGCTAAACGTAACGAGACTGAAATTTTAAAGCCAGATAGTCAGGATTTTAAAAAATTAAACCTATCAAATTTAATAAATCAATCAATTTGGCGGAATGATTCGCTTTCTTTGATTAACATCGATCTTTCTGATTACGACATTCTACTGAAAGAAAAAATTGAGCTAAAAAGTACTGTATTAGAGAAGTTTGCTGAAATAAAATTCGGTATCAAAATTTATGAGACTGGAAAGGGTAACCCACCACAAGAAGCTTCTGACGCTAAAAATCGTGTTTTTGAATCAACGGTCAAGCAAGAGAACACCTATCGTCCTTATTTGGAGGGGAAAGACGTAAATACTTATTGTATTAATTGGCAAGATAGATGGTTAAAATATGGCGACAATTTAGCTGCTCCAAGAAACCCTGCTCTATTCGAAGGCGGACGAATATTAGTTCGGCGTATTGTTGGGAAAAAATTGATTGCAACATTCACAGATGAGGACTATGTTACAAGTCAACTTTTACAAATTGTAAAACCGTTTAATGCAGAACATTCGAAATTAATTCTTGGGATACTCAATTCCTCACTTATGGCGTATTATTTTCGGAAAAAATATAACAGACAAGATATTACCTTTCCCGAAATCAGAATTTACGAACTTGGATCTCTTCCCATCAAATTACCTAATGAATCAAAAGAGTTGATCAATTTGATTGATACTATCCTGTTGAGTAAAAGAAACAATCCAACTAAGGATACTAGTTCAATGGAAAAGAAGATTGACCAGTTAGTTTACGAGTTATACGGCCTCACGGAGGAGGATATAAAGATCATCGAACAATCACTTTAATATGGCGTATCAACGACCATACGAGACCAAGGAAGAGGTGAGGAAAAAGGATCCCCTGTACTATGAAATGGGTAGCTCCGTTTTGAAAAACAAACTTGGGATAACGGATCCTTTAAAAGCTGTCGAAGAAGAAACTATCGGTTTCATTCAAGCCCAGATGATCTTAACAGAGAAATTGACTAAAAAAACACGGTTCACTGAAGGATATATTAAAACCATTCACAGGACCGCCCTTGGCCACATCTACCCATTTGCAGGAATTTACCGAACTGTAAACTTATCTAAAGCAGGCCATCATTTCCTGCCTTACCGGTTTATTCCTATGGGAATGAGTTACCTTGATAAAGAGTTCTTATTCAAACTGGCCGTAGATTATGAGGATACGGATAAGTTAATTGAAGATATTGCCATTGTGCATTGTGAACTTATCCATATCCATCCTTTCAGGGAAGGAAATGGCAGAACTGCACGGGTTTTTGCAGATCTCATGGCCAACAGAGCAGGTTACCCTTCACTTGAATTAAATAAATTCAGGGAAGCTAGTTATCCGGATTATATTGAGGCATTGAATAAAGGGGATGAGAAAGATTATTCCGCGATGATTGAGATTATCGGGAACTTGTTTCCAGCTTCTTGAGAGCTTCTTTCCTGATACGGGCTAGCGCTGTTCTATCAAACCTGATTCCCTCAATTTTCGCAGATGCAATGGCATTGCTGAAAATAACATTGAAAGATGGTTTATTTACAGGCCTGGTTTTCATATCACAAAGATAGCGAAATTTATCCAAAATACAGTATTCCCGGGCAACTTTTTTCTTTTAAATCCCACTAAAGAAAGAAGTTGCAAAAAAGAAGGGCGTTGGCCAACGCACTTTATTAAACTCGAAATTCCCGCAAAATTACCTGCAAAAAATCCGTTCCGAGCTATCGGGACTGTAAAACTGTAAAGGGCGACCTCCTGCAAGGAATTGTCGCTCTTCGAGTCTTGTCAGATTGTTCCAATCATGACCTAAACCCTTGACATTATTTATTTTTCTCGGTATTCACTTGGGCTAAAATTTCATTTTAACCAGGTGGGCCAGAAACCTATATAAGACTACAGGGCAGTAGCAACATTTATGAATAAATCACAAATCTATGCAGTCATCACAGAAAAGATCATTGCTAACCTCGAAACAGCCGGAAGCTGGATGAAACTCTGGCAGGTTCCGTCACCGGTCAGCATGAACGGCCACTATTACAGGGGTATCAACCGCCTGGTGCTTTCTTCCGATCCTTACAAGAGCCGTGTATATGGCACGTTTCAACAGATCCGTGCCAATGGCGGACAGGTTCGCAAAGGCGAAAAATCCACCATCGTGGTATTTTGGAAGAGTTCAGTCAAAAAGGACGAAACCACCGGCGAGACAAAGAAGATGTTCGTTCTGAAATTTTATCATGTCTTCAACTCCGAGCAGGCCGATTTTGACGAGCAGGGCGTGAAAAAGATCGCCGAGCTTCAAAATCTGGTTACCGAAAAGGTTAACGCCGAACACCTGGAAGCTGAAGCCATCATCCAGGGCTACGAAGGCCGTCCGGAGATTCGCTTCTCCCACAAAGATGACCGGGCATTTTATGCTCCGGTTGCCGATCTGATTTCAATACCGGATATTAAGTATTTCACCAGCTCTTCTGCCTTTTACCGGGTCCTGTTCCATGAAATGGGTCACTCGACCGGCCATCCCAAACGTCTCAACCGCTATGACGGAATGTCGAACAGCTACGGAGATATCCCATATTCCAAAGAGGAACTGGTAGCTGAACTCTGTTCTTCCTTCCTGGCCGGTATTGCAAACCTTGACCTGGATATCCGTAACTCAGCCGCTTATATTGGTGGCTGGGCTTCGGCTCTCCGCGACAATCAAAAATGGATCATGTGGGCTGCTGCAAGGGCAGAGAAGGCTGCCGATCATATCCTGGGGAATGCCTCCGCTTTCGTTCCTGCAGAAGAAAAACCCACAGCGGAAGTGACCAGCGAAGTTCCAATCCTGGAGCCTGTCCTGGAAGATACCTCCTTTTAACTAAATCATTCATTCAATAGAGCCATCCCGGACAACCGGGGTGGCTTTTTTCATGCTCGTCAACAGGTATAGTCATTAATTTTCCAGAGATTTTGCGCTTTCTGGATGTCTATCATGTCTTTGTGCAATTCTCCGAGCATTTTTCTTTTGATCATTCAGACCTTCTGTATTACTTTTCCAGGATGCAATTGTATGCAATTGCAGAAATCTGATGACTGTGGTTTTTGTTTAATTCCTATGCTAAGGTATTATCCCATTCCAGGGTGAAAGTGCTACTCATTCAAGAATTTTCCCGGCATATCCTGCAGGTGTTCGGTATTCCAGTTCCTACTTGAGTGCCCCTCCATGGTCTTAATTACACTTGCATATAAAT
>Ga0268278_1000156_pt1 | contig 51378 bp, 72 predicted proteins | sample saktaG_3_FD_190135 | JGI IMG/M metagenome (GOLD analysis project Ga0268278, IMG submission 190135) | Saline water microbial communities from Sakinaw Lake, British Columbia, Canada - sak_2010_1_5_55m | ecosystem: Environmental > Aquatic > Non-marine Saline and Alkaline > Saline ...
GAATTCCTAAACTATGACAATGCTGAATAATAGATTCCTGATAGGCGACTTTTTCAACGAAAATTGTCGGATTAGAGTATACTTCTGTATTTGTCACCAGAAGTTTAATCTGCGTTACCTGCTCCGGGAACCCTACGTTATCATTAAAAGGAAAGGGCATGATATATGCATAGTTTTTATTTTTCACTTGATAAATTCTCATAGCAACAATAGCCGTGCGGTGTGCACTGGTTTTTTCTGATATCGCTAAATCAACGCCAACGTAAGTCTGAACGAAATATTCATCATTCGGAAGCTCTTTATCGTAATCGTAATAATGAATATATTCGGGTTTAACCACTCGTCCCGTTTCGGAAATAATACGAAGAAGGTATTCTCTCAACCAGGTGATTTCTGTAATGCCTTTTGTTTTTTCTTCTTCGATAGCTTCCTGGTTGGGAAATTTCCCGGGCCAGGCACAATTACCCTGTTCGTCCAAGAGGGGATATTCCCGATAAATACCGCGCATTTTATTTTCCTCGATATTTTTCTGCAGTCGTTTAATAAGAGAGTCTTCATGAAGCAAGCTTCCAATAATCATAAGTCGGGTATATCTACTTCCGGCAGGGATTACATCACCGAGAAGCCAGTTGTATATTTTGTCCCTTCCTTCTTTTGTTCTGACAGAATCCATATCTTCCAGATCGTCGCAGATAATTAATTGCGGACGGTACTGTTTGTGTCGTATGCCGCGGATGCTCTGTTCGGTAGAGGCCACGGTAATTTTGGCATCATAATAAGGCAGATAAAGCGATACCAAATTCCAGCCGCTGCGTTCTTCCTGGAAAGGTCCCAAATCTTTTTTCAGTAAGTCGTTTGTCTCGAGCTCATACTTGATCTGCTGGAGCAGCGTTTGGGCTTTCTGCTGTGTTCTGCTTAGAATTAGAACGTGTTTTATTTTCTGTTCCCCGAGAATACCCCAGAGAGGAAAGGAAAGTGAAAACAGAGTTGATTTCCCGCAGCCGCGAAAACCGAGTATCACCGCACTACGGATGTCCGTATCCTGGGTTATATGGAATATTTCTTCGTGGAAAGGGGCAATGGGAAATTCGGTATAATGGGGGAAGTAAAAGTAGAAGAAGAACTTATGGCTTCTTTTTACGATGCTCAGTCTGACTCTTTTGTCTTTTAGCATCACATCGAAAATTTCTTCTACGTTCATTTGTTTACTTTTTTTCTTCATGGTTTTTGTCGAACGAAGCAAGCCGAAGAGCTGTTTTTACTAAAGCCATTTGCTCCGGCGTGAGTTCTTCGTCCGAATGTGTTAAACGACCACTAATTTCGACCTTGTTAGCGTAGGATGGATGGTGATGACGCAGCCAAAGCTGGACGGCCTGGAAATTGCGATCGCGAATCATAGAAATTAATTGTGATTCACTCATGTCAGTGATCAACGCTTCACCTTCAGTAATAGCTGCGTCAGCTTCTTTGGCAAATTTTGGGTCTTTTCGCCATCTATAATAACTGGCCCGACTAACACCGACTTTCTTACATGAAAATTGTATAAGTGGTATTTCTTTCAGTTGTTCAATTAACAAATTTTTAAGTTTATTTTGCTTCATACCTTTTCAGCCTTGCGGCCGGTTAATTTTTCCCATCTTGCCAGAATAATTTCTCCATAGATAGGTTCAATTTCAATTGCTCGGCATTTCCTCTTCATTATTTCACAAGCAATAATGGTTGAGCCCGAGCCAGCAAATGGTTCCATTACTATTCCGTTTCGTGGAGATAAAATCTTAACAAAGGGAGTAAGAATTTGAACGGGCTTCGTTCCAAAAATTAGTTCCTGTCCACTCGATTTTCCCGTGTCGGCTGTCCAGGTAATGTGATCGTTAACTTTCGCCCAGCGCGTACCTTTTTTCTTATCCCAATACGCTTTTCCTTGCTGGCTGTATAGAATTACTTCATAGGTGTCCAAGAGTTTTTGCCCTTTTTCTTTTAGATAATTTTCTAATTCTTCTTCGTATTCTTCATTTAGAATTCCTTCACCAGCCAAAGGAGCTATGTCATATTTTTGAAAGAAAAACCCTGGCCTTGAGAATCCCTGGCACCTGTTAGGAAGATGCCAAATTACCATGTTTTTTATCTTCCAGTATTTCTCAATTGCCTGCCAAAGCTCCACCGTATTTTTCCAGTTTTCAAAAATCATTACATTCGCTCCTTTTGGATTCTGGAAATTATCGGCAATTGACAGCCACTCATCATACTCTGGGACACCACCTCTTTTTTCTACTCCCAAATAGCTTCTTTGGCCCCTATATCCGAACCCATTTTTAGTTTTAACCCATCCCTTGAACCTTCCTTTTTTGTCCGTTATTCCTACGCTTTCATAGACTTTATCTTTCCTTAATTTCATTCCTTCATTCGTTTTGATTTTTCTCATTTTCTGTGCGTATGAGATTTTGTACGGAGGGTCGGAAAAAAGGAAATCAAATCTTTCTTGCCCTAAAACTTTTTCCCAGTTTTTTCTTTCTACGCAATCGCCGATAGCTAGTCGATGTTCTCCTAACTGCCAAATGTCACCGTCCTTTACTCTTTTCGGACCCCTTTTAAGCGCTTCTTTTAATTTCTGGTCGACGTCAAATTCTTCATCGATTTCTAAGCCGAATATTTCGTCCATATCTTCGTCGCTGAAAGCAGAATCAAGCAATAAAGATTCGTCAAATTTTTTCAGCAGGTCTAAATCCCAGCCCCCTGCTTCAACTAGTTTATTGCTCAACAGCATGTATTTTTCCTTTTGCTTTTCGGTCAACCCTCTCTTGATTATGACTTCTATTTCTTTAACTCTATTTTCTTTTAATGCTTTCAATCTGCCATGGCCGGCCAGAATCATATTGTTTTCGTCTACCACGATCGGTTCTACGTACCCCATTTCTTTTATGCTCTCAGAGATTTTTTCTACCCAGTGTTTTTTAGGATTTTTAGGATTTGGCTTTATGTTTTTTACTTTTATGATTTTCGTCTCGATATTAGTGTTCATCGTTAGTATCTGCTTTTTCGAATATTGCTTACAAGTTTAATGTCAGCAATAAATCTTATACGCAGATAGTTTTTTATTAATTATTTTTCGTTGTTTATTCGTTTTGACATTAACGAATAAATGATGGGGGAGTATCGACCGCCACTCATTTTCACAAACAAAAATGCCCACTCACAAAGAGAGCCTAAAACTTAAGATTGGATTAAGCTATCTTTGTAAGTGGGCACAACCGAGGCAAAGCCTCTTTGATGCAGACCTTTCAGTTTCTACATCTTCTATTAGTATTCGCTAAAATAAGTGGTACGCCACTATTTGATATATATTATTCTGAAAATGTGCTTTCTAATTTTATTTTAATTCTTTGGGCAGGTCTGTCAAGCGGTTTTTATTTCGAGCTTTCAAAAATTCAATTACATCTTTTCCTGGGTAAACCGGAATTCCATTCTTTGGCATCCAGAGACGGATTTTCTTTCCTGATTTTTGTGCTTCTTCCATTTGCTTTCTTATTTCTTCCGGGAGCGGGAAGCTAACTCTGGCTTCAAAAGTTTTATCTTTTTTAATCATTGAGAAGTCTTTTGTGAAAAATCGGCCGGGTTTTTTATTCCTGAAAGATTTCAAAATAGTCCTATACCAGGGAAGGGGCTTTCTCGGTTCTACCACATGCATTTGGATATCGGTAAGGAGAACATCGTGATATTCGGTTTGTCTTTCTGTTTTTAGCATCTTATTGTATTATAAGCCCTTAACCCCCCATGTCAAGTGTATGTTGTGTATTTTCTCTTGACCTTGTGTCTTGTAAATGCTATTGTTAAGAATATGAACAAATATGATTTAACAAAAAAACAAGAAAAAGTATTTAAGCTCGTCACTGATTACTTTGATAAAAACGGACAAGCTCCTACTATTCTTGAATTAAAAAAATTGATGAATGTTCGATCTCTCAGGACGGTTACGCAGTATTTGGAAATTCTTGAAAAGAAAGGATATATCTGTCGAGAAAAATATGCAAAACGGGGGACAAGACTTATCGGTAAAAAAGCTTATTTTAATCCCGAGATGATTAACATTCAAGTTTTTGGCTCTGCTGGGTGTGACAACCAAAGCATTCTCGCTGAGCCCATGCATGATGAATTTATTTCTGTTTCAAGAGATTTTTTAGGAGACAGGGGAAATAGATTGATTGCGATTAGGGCTATTGGACGTTCAATGCTGGAGGCCGGAATAAATGACGGGGACACTGTTTTGGTAGAAAAAACTAACGAGATTAAGAACAATGATAGAGTCGTCGCCATTATCGATGATATAGCAGTAATAAAGCGTATATCCTTTACTGAGAATGCAATAATTCTTAATCCCGATTCAAAAGACGAAAGCTATAAACCAATTGTTATGAAAAAAGATTTTAAAATTTTCGGGAAGGTTATTGATATTATTAAAAAACCAGGAAATAACGATGAAATTGAGATAATACCGATAAAGGATTATTAAAAGTTCTAAAAATTAATTAAACAAATATGGCAAAGGAAAAAAATGATGAAAAAGGCTATGAATGTCCAAACTGTGAGGAAGAAAAACCCGAATATCGGGAACCTTGTCCAGAATGTGGTTACGATGATAAAAAGTTTGATAATGGCAAGAAAAGATAATGAGTACCCAGAAAAATTTTGATAAATTTTACGAAAATATACAGCTGACGTCCGCACAGAGAGAGGAGGCAATAATAAAACATACTGGAGTCTGCAAAAAACTTCACGATTATTTTTATCCAGACAGAGAATATAACGGAGATACAAAATTATTGATCGGTTCTTATGGAAAAGATACCCATATAAGGCCAGCAAGAGATATTGATGTTATCTTTATGCTGCCTCAAGAAAAATTTGATCAGTACGCCGACAATCAATCAAATGGACAATCGCAATTATTGCAGGACATTAAAAAGATACTAGAAGAAAAATATCCAGATACTCCAATAAAAGCTTTCGGCAAGGTTGTTGTTTTGAAGTTTGCTGATACCCAGCACAGCGTTGAGCTTTTGCCTGCCTGGGAGAACAAAGACGGTACTTTTACTATTCCAAATTCCGAGAGCGGAGGAAATTGGGAGTATTGGAATCCTAGATTAGAAATTCAAAAAATAAATGATTCTGATTCAAAAACGGGGAAGACCAAATCTTTAATAAGAATGATAAAAAAGTGGACAGAAAATTGTTCCGTGAAAATAAAATCAGTCGACATTGAGAATAAAATATTAGATTTTTTTCAATCTACTAACTCTTTTGAAAATGAATATGCTTTATTGGTTAAAGATTTTTTGAAATTTTCTATCCAGACTGTCGTTGATGAAGAAATAAAAAGCTATTTAACAACTGCATTTGATAGGGCGACAAAAGCTTGCAATTTAGAATCAGAAAATGACCTAGAAAAGGCCGTTGAGGAATGGAAAAAGATTTTTGGTGATGATTTCCCCAAATTAGATACAGATAAAAAATTATCGGAAAGCGGAATAGAAGATTTAGCCAAAATGTACCCCTCTGCAAAAGAAAAGTTTTTAGATAGAGATTACGGAATAAAATTTTTGATAAATCCTAAATATATTTTAAAAATCGATACTCTTATAACGCAGGACGGGTTCCGTAGTAATTGGCTTTCGGAATTTATAAAAAGAAGGTATTTTTTGAAAAAAAAGAAAAAACTGGAATTTTTGATTTTAAAAAATAATGTAGAGTCACCTTACACCGTAAAATGGAAGGTCAGGAATTTTGGAGAAGAAGCTAAATTGGCAAATTATCTTAGGGGAGAAATTTCTGATGATCTTGGATATGAGAAAAAGAAGGAAGATACCAAATATATGGGAGAGCACTACGTAGAATGTTATATAATAAAAGATAATGTTTGTGTTGCAAAAGATATAATCAAAGTTCCCATTGGAAACGATTACTAAAATAATAAAATTTTATGGATAAAATAAATTTACAAGTTATAAAGGAATCCTTTGGGCGAGTTGTTTATTCTCATAAAACACACGAGAAAGCCGCCGAAATTGAAGAAGAGAAAAGCAGGATAGTTAAATGGTTTAATGTTATTCTCATAGCTTTAACCTCCGGAACATTAATGACTACCATAATCACAGACCAGGCTACTTTGATTTATACGAGTGCTGTTTTTTCCGCGTTGACCCTAGGATTTATAATTTTTCAATTAAGTTTCAGCCCAGTAGAGAAGGCAGAAAAACACAGATATATCGCTAAGGAACTCTGGTATATAAGAGAAAAATATGTGAATTTAATTGCAGATATTATTAATGAGAGAATAAATGATGAAGTTATCGTTACAAGAAGAAATGAAATCATTGAAGAACTTAAATTGATATATAAGTTTGCGCCAACAACCAGTTCAAAAGCATATAAGAAAGCGCGAGAGGCATTGAAGATTAATGAAGAATTAACTTTTACCGACGATGAAATCGACCAGTTTTTGCCAGAAGAGCTTAAGCTAAAAAAGAAATGAAAAATAAAAAACCATTACGTAAATTTAGCAAAAAAGAATTAAGAGATGATTTTTATCCAATGTTTTTAAAATTGGTTAAAAATGGGTTTAAGACAGAGGCTTATTTGTTAATGTTATCTACTTGGAATTTTGCCTGTTTTCGTTATGCATTAAGAGGATTTAATTTAGGTAAATTCATAAAAATAGTGGAAAGATTAGAACCATTATTTAAGAAATTAAAAAAGGAAGATTTTAAAAAAATCAATTTCGATAAATATTCAAAAGAAATAAAAATAATTTTTGACAAGCTATCCAAAATAAAAGGCGTTCAAAAAACTGGTGCGCCGAAGTTAATGCACTTGGCCGTACCAAAAGTATTTGTAATGTGGGATATGTATATACGAAAATATTATGGATTGAAAAACGGTGATTTTAATGACTATATTAATTTTTTAAAATCGATGCAAAAACAATTTCCGGACGTTAAACCGGTTCGAGGAAGAACGGTTGCCAAGTTAATCGACGAGCATAATTTTAAAACGATCACGGAACCGATTTTTAAAAAATAAGTCATGCAGATTTCAAAAGAGACTATCCAAAGATTCCAAAAGATATTTGAGAAAGATTACGGTAGAAGATTAACTAAAAAGGAGGCTTTTGAAGCCACCCATAATTTGGTAGGATTTTTTGATTTATTACTTAAGGTTGATAGGCGGATAAATCCGCATCTCTATAAAAAGAAGAATCTATCTAAGGGATAGTATTTTTTATTGAATCAAGAAGCGTATTAATCGGTGGAGATAACAAAACGGCGTAACTGAAAGAAAGACATATTACAACAATAAAGTAAGCTATTTTTAAAATTTTTAGGAAAGCCTTAAGACCGTTAGTATTAATAAACCCAAATACTTTTTTAAATATTTTATTGTTTCTTATTTTTGGTAAGCTATTTAGCCAGTTTATAACTTGAGTTAATATTTGACCTAATAATTTGAACGGCGAGAAAAACATGTAAAGGAATAGAAAGAAGAGGGGAACAAATAGACCGACTTTCCAAATATCTCGGAATGCCAAAAGCCAGTAAAGGCCAATTCCACCCAATCCCCACAACAGCACATAGCGAAAGAATAATAGCCTTATACTTATGTTATCCTTGGGAATTTTCGACCGTATTTCCAGCCAGATTAGTATTAGGCCGCCAATAGATAAGAAGGAAAGGAAGGTACTTAGCCAACTTATGGATAATTTGCTCAGAAGTGCCGTCAGCGAGGCGAAAACAGCTAGAGCTGATAGCAAGACATTGTTATCTTTGATAAATTTTTCCAACGAAACTAGTTTCTTCTCTTTCATATAAGTAAATTATGTAGTTTTTATTAATTTTGTCAAAAGATGAAAAATTCTCAAAAATGGGAGCCTAAACGTAAGTGGATTGAATCGATAATCATTGATTTAAAGGATCCAGGCAAGACAAAATACAAATATTACACGCCTAAAAGTGAGGAGGAGGAAAAGATGATGGAGGATGAATTTAATAGGAAGATGGATGCAGTATTTGATGTTCTCTTCCCAGAAGGGATTTATAAAGCTATGGAAAAATTTAGGGAAAAGGGAAACAATAAAAATGGACGAATATCAAAATAATCATTATGTTCCTAAATGGTATCAAGGCCGTTTTCTTTTTCCGGAACAGGAAAAACACGAACTTTATTATCTCGATTTAAAACCGGGGGAATTTTTAGACCCGAGAGGGATTTTTCATCCCAGAAAAGCTGTCCGGCGTCAAGGATTTAAATATTGCTTTGCCGAAAATGATCTTTATACAACAAAAATTGGACTCACGGAATCCAAAGAAATTGAAAAGTATTTTTTCGGTAGCATCGATAATAAAGGACATCATGCGGTAGATTATTTTACAAATTTCGCACACCCTTCCGTTGACGGAGATGCATTCGAAAATATGCTGATCTATATGAGTACTCAGAAATTCCGAACGCCGAAAGGGCTTGGCTGGCTTAGCGAACACGCGAAAACTAACGATCGGGATCAAATTCTGCGTCTTATGCTAAGATTCCGACAATTGTTTTGCGCGATTTGGACAGAATGTGTCTGGCTTATTGCGGATGCATCGCAATCCGACACAAAATTTATTGTTTCAGACCATCCAATCACTATTTATAACCGTAGATGTGGACCACATTCGCAATGGTGCCGTGGATATAATGACCCGGACATTTGGCTTCAAGGAACGCATACAATTTTTCCCTTATCTTTAGAGAAAATCCTTTTACTTACAAATCTTTCATGGGTAAGAAATCCATACCAATCTGAAGTTGCTTTGCGGCCTAACCCAAATCCAATGCGTTCAGCTATTTTTAAATTTACAGATATACAAACCTTGCGTCATCTCAGTGAACAAGAAGTCCGAGAAATTAACTTTATTATCAAAAGCAGAGCATTCCATTATATTGGGGCAGCGAAAGAAGAGTGGTTGTATCCGGAAAAATATGTTTCGAAGTCAAATTGGAATATGTATGGCAATGGATATCTTTGTATGCCTGATCCTCGTACGATTCATCTTGGCGGAGAAATATTCTGGGGTAATTACGATGGAACTGGAGGTTCGGTTGATGAGTATGGGCGACGTCCTTGGGAGAAAGATTATGGTAAAGAAGGAAAAACTCTTGAGGAGGCGGATTCTCTTGAGCGTTTTCAAGGAGAATTTGCTCGTTTATCCGGTCCATATAGGAGGGGCCGTACTTTTGAATTTATGAACCTCGATAAAGAACGCGATGATGATGATTTCCATCAATACCATTTAAATTTAGAGAAAAAATGGTTTGCCAAAAGACGTAAGAAATAATTTTAAAATGAGACACTCCGTTGTCTCAAATGAGACAGTCCCAATAGTGCCTTTTTGTGTCTCATTTGTCTCATTTTGTGCTAAAATAGCTTAAAGAGACCCCGACCGAGAGGCGTAATGAGACAGTCCTGGAAACGTCCCGAATTCCCCTTAAAACCTCGGTTCTGGACCGGGGCACAGAGCCGATAAAAATCGCCAGTAAGGCGGTTTTTTGGTAGGATAAAATAAGGTCGAAAACTAATTCATAAATAATAATTTTAAAATTATGAACCAAAAAGATATAAAAACAATAAAATGGGCCGTAAGGATAATCGCACTTTTAATTATTCTTGGAGGTTTGCCTTTTTATTTCGGTTATGGCAATCCATTGCCATTTGCCAACCAAGAATATACTCTTTACGACAATCTTTGGCTGACTGTTTTTCCCTTGATGTTCATCGGTCTGGCATTGGGGCTGAAATACGAAAAAGTAGGAGGGTATTTGTTGGTAGTATCTTCATTGATAGGAATTATTACCGTGATAATCTCCGGAAAGGGTTCCGGCACGCAGACGCTTGCCGCTTTGGCTGTTGGAATTTTATATTTAATAGTTGGATATAAAAAATAATCTTAAAATAGGTTTGAATAGCGTAAACAATAAAAGCACCCGGAGTGGGTGCTTTTATCTGAGCTCAGCAGTGATTTTTATTGAAGACTTTTTTGAGGGCGAATGAATTTAATATAGCCCAAAACCAAAGCGACTATCAGACCAACGGTTACGATTATAAATCTGAATTGAGGGTCTTCAGTCATAAGCCCCCGGGCAATACCGTATAAGGTAACAAAAACTCCGCCCAAAAGAATTCCGTCAGCGATCATTTTGATTCTAGCCAAAAGCGTTAAGCTTAATACCAGAATGATAATGGCGGCTATCAACGACACAATTGAAACTTCCCGACTGTAAGCTTTGAATTCTTCTTCAAATTGATCCTGCTTTTGGTTGAAATCTATTCTTAATGCTTGCTGTTCTGGGGTTTCCTCGCAGCAATTCTCTACATTCTCTAATTCAGTTGGATATTTGGGGGCTGTGGGCCCCGGATGAAAAGTACTGATGCCCAATCCGACAAAGAGAGCAATAATCAGGGCTAAGAACAATGTGTAGATTGGTTTTATCATGTAATTGGGTTAATTTTATCATTATTTATGTCGACCACATATTATATAAGTTTAACAGAAATCAGCTCAACTGGGAATATTCTGCTGACGCTTGACAAGGTATGGTTATGAATATATACTCATAATAGAGGGGCATAAAAAAGGTCTGACCCTCGAATAATAAATAAATTAAAAACTAAAACTATGCCAAGATTTGACGGAACAGGTCCTGGAGGTGCAGGTCCCGGTAGTGGCTGGGGATTGGGCCCTTGCGGCGCCGGAATGGGATGGAGAAGAGGTGGCGGTCGCGGATATGGAAGAGGATTGGGTTGGAGGCCATATCAACCTCAAATAACCAAGAAAGAAGAGAAAGAAATATTAGAAAACGATGTGACAGACTTAGAGGAGGAATTAAAAGCCATTAAAGCCCGCTTATCTCAACTTAAAGGACAAAAATAAAAAATTAAATAAAGAATAAAATGAAAATAGCAATAAGCTCAACCGGAAAAAATCTCACGGATAAGGTTAGCGAGGTATTTGCTCGCTGTTCTTATTTTATTGTTGCAGAAATTGAAAATCAGGAGATTAAAAAATTTGAAGCGATAAAAAATGAAAGCGAAAACCAGATGGGCGGAGCGGGTATTTCAACTGCTCAATTAATGGCAGAGAAGAACGCCGATGCCGTGATTGCAAAGAATGTAGGGCCGAGGGCTTTAGATGTGTTGAAGCAATTTAATATAGACATTTATTGCGGGGACGGTACGATTAAAAAAGTTTTGCAAGAATTTATTGACGGGAAACTTGAAAAAATGAATTGAGATGAAAATAGTGATTCCGACAGATGAAAAAGGCTCTTTAGGCGATAAGGTTGCTCTACACTTTGGCAGAGCAAGTAATTTTTTGATTTATGATACAGAAACGGAAAGTTTTGAAATTTTCCCAAATCCTGAAGTTACGGGAGAAAAGGAATTTCCGCCAGATTTTTTATACCGTCAGAGAGTGAAATCAGTTATTGTTTTTGGCCTGGGAAAGATGGCTTATAACAAATTTAAAAACTATAATGTTAAAATGTATAAAGCGATTCGGGAAACTATAGCCGCAAATCTTCAAAAACTTGAAGATGACAAATTACAAGAGTTAAAAGAAGAAGATATAGACATATTTTAATTTTTATGGATCAGAATTGGATCAAAGAAATTCAAAACAGAACCAAGGGAATTTCGTTCAGCAGCGGCCGGTCCAATAAAGCCGGCAAGGTCAGTTTTGATGATTTGGTTTTTGTTCCGGCTCAACTGGCCAAAAGGCCGGTGGATTATTTTAAAGAGGAAATTTCAGCCAAAACGGTAATTGGAAAATACAGCAAAAAGCCGATTGGATTAAAAACTCCGGTTATAATCGGAGCAATGAGCTTTGGAGCTTTAAGCAAAGAAGCAAAAATTGCTTTGGCCAAAGCTTCTACATCGGCCGGAACGATGGAAAATACCGGAGAAGGCGGAATGCTCCCGGAAGAAAGAGAGTTTTCAGAAAAACTTATTATTCAGTATTCTACGGGCAGATTCGGCATCACGGAAGAAATTTTAAAGAAAGCAGATGCCATTGAAATTAAAATCGGCCAGGGCGCCAAACCAGGCCAGGGAGGTCTTTTACCCGCTGAAAAAGTTACAGAAGAAATATCCGGAATCAGAAATATTCCCCTGGGAAAAGACGTTCACTCTCCGGCTTACCATACGGATATTAAAAATATAGAGGATTTAAAAAGGAAAATAGAATGGTTAAGGAAATTAACCGGGGGAGTGCCCATTATTTTAAAATTGGGAGCGGGAGACATAGAAGCGGATGTTAAACTTGCAGTAAAAGCTGATCCGGATGTTATTGCCATAGACGGTTTGGAGGGAGGAACCGGCGCCGCACCGGAAGTAATGCTGAATGAAGTAGGTATCCCCACTTTAGCGGCTTTAGTGAAAGCCAGGGAGGTTTTAGATAAATTGGGAGCCAAACAAGAATTATGGATAGGAGGAGGTTTAAATAAAGGTGGAGATTTTGCCAAAGCATTGGCCCTGGGAGCGGATGCGGTATTTTGTGCTTTTCCGCTATTAATCGCTATGGGTTGTATTTACTGTCAGCTGTGTTATTTAGGCAAGTGTCCAAAAGGAATTACCACTCAAGACCCAGAATTGAGAAAAAATTTAGATGTTGAACGGGCTTCCCAAAATGTAGCCGGTTTCATTAAAAATTGTACTGAAGAAATAAAAATGATTGCCGGAGCCTGTGGAGAAAATAATATTCATAAATTAAATAAAAATTATTTAAGGGCTTTAAATTCTGATATAATGAAAATAACCAAGGTAAAATCAGTTATTGAATAATTATGCTTAATTTAACCGATGAAAATTTTGAAAAGGAGATTACAAGCGCCTCAAAACCGATTTTGGTTGATTTTTGGGCGCAGTGGTGCATGCCTTGTTCCGTGTTGGGCCCAATCTTAGAAAAATTGGCGGAAGAATATAAAGAGAAAATGGTTTTGGCTAAAGTTGATTTAGATGTCGCTCCTCTTACTGCACAAAAATATAGGATTGAGCAAATCCCAACCGTTATTCTTTTTAAAGAAGGAAAACCGATCAGCGGATTCATCGGGGTGAGGCCGGAACCCATTATAAAAGATTGGCTGGAACAAAACTTATAATAAATATGGATGATAAAAAAGTGGAAAAATTAATAGAGAGTTATAAAAAATACGCCAAAGATAATGGATTTAAATTAAACCCAAACCAAGAAGTGGTAGAAAGATTGGTTAGAGGACTCTTGGCTAATGAAGAAAAATACGGGGCCAGATATTGTCCCTGCCGGAGGGTCACCAGTAATAAAGAAGAAGACCGTCCTAAAATTTGTCCCTGCCAATGGCATCGAGAAGAAATTGAAAGAGACGGCCATTGTATCTGTGGCCTATTCCATAAAAGAGCATGACAGAGGAAGAGCTTAAAGAAATCAAAAAAGAAGTTTTAAATTGTAAGAAATGTTCCCTATATAAAGAAAGAATTGGGAATAGATTTTATCCGGTAATCGGAGAGGGGAATCATCAGGCAAAAATAATGTTCGTGGGAGAGGCACCGGGATTGCAGGAAGCCAAAACCGGCAGACCATTTTGCGGAGCATCCGGGAAAATTTTAGACGAGCTTTTAAACTCAGTCGGAATTAAAAGAGGAGAAGTTTATATCGCTAATTTATTAAAGTGCCGGCCTCCGGAAAATCGCGACCCCCAGCCGGAAGAAATCAAAGCCTGCTCTTCTTATTTAGAAAGGCAAATTGATATTATTAAGCCGAAAGTAATTTGTCTTTTGGGCAGGCATTCAATGAAATTTTTTATGGAAAAGTTCGGGCTGGAAGACCAGATAGAAGGGATCAGTAAAATTCACGGCAGATTATTTGAAAGTAAGAGTCTTTTTCAAAAAATTTGCATAATACCTTTCTATCATCCGGCCGTGGCTGCTTATAATTCAAATATGAAGGGAACTCTCGTGAAAGACTTTGAGATTTTAGAAAGATTCAAATAATAAAAAGATAAATAACAGATAATTTTTAGAATGGAAAAGGAAAAAAGAGAAGAAAAAACAACGGAAGAAGAATTGTCAGAAGAAGAAAAACAAAAATGGGAAAGAGATTTAGAAATAATGGAGGAAAACGATCCTTTCAACTAGTATGGAGGAACCTATTTTAAAAGTTGAAAATTTAAATGTGAAATTAAATAATGAAGAAATTGTCAAAGGCCTTTCTTTTGAAGTAAAAAAGGGTGATGTTTTGACGATTTTGGGTCCGAATGGAGCGGGAAAGACGATTTTGTTGAGAACTTTGTTGGGGCTTTTACCTTATCAGGGAGAAATTCATTGGATGCCGGAAATAAAAATCGGTTATGTTCCTCAAAGATTGCCGTTTATTAAAGAGACTCCGATGAGCATTGAAGAATTTTTTAAACTGAAAAGAGTTTCAAAAAAAGAAATAGAAAAAACTTTAAACTTGGTAGGATTTAAAAATGATTTTTTAAACAAAAAAATAGGGGAATTATCTTCCGGACAATTTCAGAGAATATTGGTTGCCTGGGCTCTGGTTGGGGATCCCGATATTTTGTTTTTTGACGAACCGACTACCGGAATTGATATTGGTGGTGAGGAAACTATCTACACTTTATTAACTAAATTGAAAGAACAAAGAAATTTAACAATCTTATTAGTAACTCATGATTTAAGTGTGGTCTATAAATTTTCAAATTATGTAATTTGTTTAAATAAATGCCCGATTTGCCAAGGTTTTCCAAAAGAAGTTTTAGCTCCGGAAACCTTAAACAAACTCTATGGCGAAGAAGTAAAATTCTATGAACACCATAGATATTAAAATAAAATTATGGAACAATTTTTATTAAGTTTAATAGCGGGAATCTTTATCGGAGGCGTGGCGGGATATTTGGGGACCTTGATGCTTTCAAAAAGGATGGCTTTGGTTGCAGGCCCCTTAGGCCATTTAACCCTGCCCGGTATTGCCTTGGCTTTAATTTATGGTTTTGATGTTTCTTTGGGTGCCTTTCCTTTTGTTATTTTAGGAGTTATCCTTATTTGGTTTTTTGAAACCAGAACAAAATTGCCAATGGAAGCTTTAACCGCCATTGTTTTTGCTTCCGGGGTTGCCGTTGCTTTTTTGTTTTTACCGATTGCCGAGGCGGAAACTGCTTTAATTGGCGATATTTCCAAAGTTGGATTTTGGGATACTCTAACGGTCAGTTTTTTGTGCCTTTTTCTTTTTATGGTAATCAAGAAAATTTATTCAAAAATGATTCTGATTAATATTTCTGAAGATTTAGCCATAGCCGAAGGGGTCAATGTTAAAAAATACAATCTTTTGTATTTACTTTCTATTGCTATTGTTGTCGCTTTAGGAGTAAAGGTGGTCGGCGGGCTTTTAACCGCCGCACTGGTAGCCATACCGGCCGCTACGGCTAGAAATTTGAGCAAAAATTTATTCCAATTTTCTCTTTTAGGAATGCTATTCGGAGTTGTAAGTTTTATTTTTGGAATTTTTCTTTTCAAAATAACCGGATTTCCAGCAGGTCCTTTAATTATTTTGGTTTCGACTTTCTTTTTCTTAATTTCATTAATTTTCAAGAAAATATGAAAATTGCAATAACGGGAGGAAAAGGCGGGGTGGGAAAATCAATGGTTGCGACTTCGCTAGCGGTAGAATTCGCGAGAACCGCCAAAACCATGCTGGTGGACGCAGACGCCGAATGCCCCAATGATCACCTTTTACTTTCCATAAAAAGAAAAAAATATACAACCTGCTATCAGCCGATTCCCAAATGGGATTTTAAAAAATGCACAAAATGCGGCAAATGCGCCGCGATTTGCAAACAAAACGCCATTGTTTGGGCTGAGGGGAAATACCCGGCTTTTGTTAAAGATGTTTGTATCGGTTGCAAGGCCTGTATTGCCGTTTGCCCAACTGGCGCCATAACCGAAACAAAAAAAGAAATCGGAAAGATTTATACCGGTAAAAATTATAAGGTCAATTTGGTTTCAGGCGAGCTTAAATTGGGGGAGTTGGCTTCCGGCGAGGTGGTGGCTGAAGTAAGGAAACATTCCGATAAGATTAACGAAAAAATTAAAGCTGAGGTAATTGTTATTGATTCTTCGCCCGGAATCGGCTGTCCGGTGATTGCTTCTTTGGTTGGCACTGATTATATCGTCGGGGTGACTGAGCCCACGCCCTCCGCCCTTTTTGATTTAAAAAGAGTTTTATATCTTGCCAGTCATTTTGGAATTAAATACGGAATCGTTGTTAATAAATTCGGCCTGGCCCAAAATTTTTACAAAGAAACGGAAAAATTTGCTAAAGAAAATAATATTCCCATTTTAGGAAAAATTCCTTACAAAAAAGATTTCGTCAGATCAACGATTGAGATGAAGCCCGTTGTTGAAATAAATCCGAAATATAAAGTATTATTTCAAAAAATCATTTATAATATAAATAAAGAAATAAGATGAAGGAAAAAGTAGCTCTAATTTCCGTATTGGCAAATTTTGTTTTGGCCGGAGGTAAAATCACTGTCGGTGTTTTTTCTAATTCTGCCGCCATTCTAGCCGAAGGCATCCATTCTTTTATGGATATTTTTTCTTCGGCCATCGGTTATATTGGCATCAGAATTTCTAGAAAGCCGGCTGATTCAAAACATCCTTACGGCCATTATAAATTTGAAGTTTTAGCCGGTACCATTATTACTTTAATTCTTTTGACAACCGGTGCGGTGATTATTTACGAGGCGTATCAAAAATTTTTAAATCCCTCTTTAATAAAAGTACCACTTTTAGCTTTCGGGGTAATGATTTTCTCGGCCTTGGTTAACGAAATAATGGCTCGCCTGAAAATCAATTTTGGTAAAAAAGAAAACTCCATTGCCTTGCTTTCTGATGGTTTTCATTCAAGAATAGATGTTTTTGCTTCTTTGGCAGTTTTTCTTGGCTTATTCTTGACTAAATACTGGATTTATACCGATTCGATTTTGGCTTTTTTGATCGGTCTTTACATCATCAAAGAGTCATTTTCCCTTGGAAAAGAAGCTGTTGATTCCCTGCTTGACGTTTCGGCCGGAGAAGAGATTGAGGGGAATATAAAAACAATCGCTAAAATGCAGAATGTTGAGATCACCTCCTTGAAAACCCAGAAAAAAGGCTCGGCTGTCACCGCCAATTTGGAAATAAAACTGCCGAGTAATTTAAAAGTGGAAGAAGCAACCAAGATTTCCAATAATTTAAGAGAAAAACTTATAAAAGAGATAGAAAGTCTTCAGTATGTCGTCATTCAAATCATAAGCCATGAAGTTGAAACCGGATTTTATAAACCAGCTTTTGGCGGGGGGTTTGGCTGGCAGAGAAAGGGCAGATTTAGAGGAAAAATTGAAGAAGCCAGAGGAGGGGGGCCTGGCGGCTACTGCGTTTGTCCGAAATGCGGTTATAAAATTCCTCACCAGCCCGGTATTCCCTGTTCCCAGCTTTTGTGTCCGAAGTGTAAAATTAACTTAGTCAGAGAATAATATGGCAAGACCATTAAAACCAAGAAGAGTATTGTTTGACCCGGACGTGGTCTATTTTAAACCAAGAGCCGTGCCCTTATCTTTGTTGGAAGAGGTTGATTTAAGCATGGATGAATTGGAGGCGCTGCGACTTTGCGATCTGAAAAATCTGGAACAAAGGGAAGCTGCAAAGAAAATGAAAGTTTCCCAGAGCACTCTCCAGAGAATTTTGACTTCGGCTAGGAAAAAAGTTACCCTAGCCTTGATAGAGGGAAAGGCCATAAAAATCAGAAAGACATAAAAAGGTCGAATTATTTTCATTTAAAAATTTAAGAATATGCCAAATAAAAATATATCGGAAGAAACTCAGTGGTTTTTAAAAACTCTCCAGACATTGCAAGATGATTTTGCCGAGAGCGTTGGCGCTCAGATTGTGACGACGGATAAAAACGGGGATTTAGTAACAAAAATGAGCGGTCAAATGAAAGTTTGCAGCGATTTTATTCAAAAGACGGAGAAAGGGAAGAAGGGGTGCACAGATACTTATCATACTGCCCTTGGCTTGGTAAAAACTATGAAGGAGGCGGCCTTTATGGATTGTTTCGCTGGCTACGCTTCTTTATGGGTGCCAATTAAGGTTAACGGCGAAATTGTGGGTTCGATTACCGGCTGCGGAGGAAGATTTGACAGAGGAGAAAACAGAGAAGAGTTGGAGAAAAAATTTACAAAATTAGCCAATGATTTGGGAGCTGAGGCGAGCGAAGAATATTTGAAAGAGGCAATTGATAAAGTAAAGGTAGTGACAGAGGAAGAAATGAAAAAAAGAGCCGTGAGGCTGGCTAAATTAGTGGGAATCTTAGTGGAAGAAACCGCGTTGAAGGAGGTTTTCGCTTAATAGGACAATCCCAAGAATAGGATTCCAAAAATCGCCAAGAAGGCGGTTTTTTGGTAGGATAGAGGACGCGTTAATCGTTGAAATAAAGAGAATATTTTTATTGTAGTAATAAAATGAAGCAAGAAAAGCCTCAGCAATCAGATGAAGAAGTGGCCGGTTTGGTTCAGGCAGGCGATGTTGATTTATTCGGCGTCTTGATTCATCGCTACGAGGAAAAGATAAAGAGATATGCAAGAAAATTCCTCTCAAATTACGAAGACGTAAGAGACGTCGTTCAGGACATATTCTTGAAGGTATACGAGAACATCAGAAGTTTCGACACAAATAGAAAGTTTTCGACCTGGCTTTATCGCATCGCACACAATGAATTAGTCAACAGGCTCAAAAAAAGAAGGATGATTTTACCTTTGTTTGATTTGGATACTTTCCTTCCTTTTGTCCTTCATGATAATACGCTCCGAGAGGACATAGACCGTCAGGACGTAAAGAAAATGATTGACGCATGTCTCAATGGGTTGGATGCGAAATACCGTGAACCCATCATCCTTTATTACCTGGAAGAGTTGAGTTACAGGGAAATTGCCGATGTGATGCAGATTCCGATTTCAACCGTGGGGATAAGGATAAAAAGAGCGAAAGATAAAATGAAGACTGTTTTTAAAAAATTAGGATACGGTCATGGAAAATAACCAGCAAAAAAACAACATTATAGACAAGGTGCTCACCAAAATAAAGAAGGGCGACGTTAAGATGAAGCCCAAAGTGTATTTTGTTTTAAAGACGATTCTAAGCATCGTCGGCGTTCTCGTCGTCGGAGCCTTTGCCGTATTTTTAATCAGTTTTATCGGTTTTCACTTGCGGGCCAGCGGAGTGGGATACCTGCCACATTTCGGTTTTCTCGGATTCGGGGCTTATTTGAGATTGCTGCCCTGGTTTTTAATTATTGCAAGCGTACTCTTGATCGTTCTTTTGGAAATACTTGCCAAGCATTTCGCTTTCGTTTATCGCCGGCCGATCTTTTATTCCTTGTTGGCTATTATTGTATTCGCTCTTGTGGGAGGTCTTATTATAGATAAAACTCCTTTTCATTCCAGTCTTTTTTTCCAGGCCCGACAGGGAGAATTGCCTTTCGCAGGACCCATTTATCGTGATTTCGGCATGCCTGAGTTTAGAGACGTGCACAGAGGGGCTGTTTCCCAGACAACGGAAACAGGTTTTATTATGGAAACCAGCCGGGGCGATCAGTTAACCGTAATAGTTAATCCCGAAACTCGAGTAAAGTTTAAAGCGCAGATAGAAAGCGGGGACACGGTGGTGGTTTTCGGGAAGGAAGAAGGGGGTAGGATTACTGCCATCGGCGTGAGCAAGATTGACGACGACCTCAGGCTTTCTCCTTCCATGCGTTCACCTTTATCACCACCGGACCGCCTGCCGAGAAGTTTTAAGTAACTCCTTCTGAAATAAAAAAGATATATGGTTGTATTAATAATTAGAAAGGTCGGGAAACAAACGATGAAAAAACATGAAAAAGATTTTAATTTATAGCATAACGGCGGTTGCGGTTTTCGGTATTTGCGGCATAGGAATAGCCAGCGTTAAGGCCGAAAGCGGCAGCTTGGATTACCCGCCAATCATTGAAAAATTTGCCGAGAGGTTCAATCTCAATCTTGACGAGGTAAAGGCCTTTTTCGACGAAATGCGCCAGGAAAGAGGACAAGAAATGCAGACGAGATTGGGAGAAAGGCCGGCTTTCAAAGAGCTGACCGACGAGCAAAAAGAAGCACTTGCAGCCAAACGGGAAGAATTGCGCGAGGAATATGATACGTTAAAAGGTCTTTCTCTGGAGGAAAGACAGGCTAAAATGGAAGAAAAAAGAGAAGAAACCAAAGCCTGGGCTGAAGAAAACGGAATTGGATTCGGTTTCTTGAATTGTTTTGGCGGTAAATTCGGTAAGGGTTTCAGAGGGGGATTCGGACGTTAAGGCGCCGACGGAACGGAGACCTGAGATTTTTTTAATATAGCAACATCTATGTTCAATAAAATATTCGAGTCGATAGTCCGACACAAAATCATGACTCTCATGGTGATTTTTATAATTTCCCTGGGAACATATTTCATTCATCAGAATCTGGCCAAAGATGACGGTCAGGTAAAATACCTTACGGAGGCAGTCCAGAAAGGAACGATCGTTATTTCGGTTTCCGGTTCCGGTCAGGTCGCCTCCTTGGACCAGGTAGACGTCAAATCAAAGGTTGCCGGCGACATTATTTACGTTGGCGCGGACAAGGGCGAGGAGATAAAAAAAGGAGCTCTTCTTGTTCGTTTGGATACGAGCGATGCTCAGGAAGCAATAGAGGAGGCGGAAGAAAGCTTTAGGCAGGCGCAGCTGAGTTTGGATAAGATGGAGGGCATGGCGACTGACGAGGGTACGATAAGGGGCACTAAAGAAAAAGCGGTAGATAACCTCAATAAAGCCTATACCGACGGTTTCACTACGGTCGCTAATGCCTTTCTTGATTTTCCGACGGTAATGAGCGGTTTGCAGGACATATTGTTGGGCTATAATCTTTCAAATAATCAATGGAATATAGATTATTATACAAGCAGTGCGCGGGCGTACGATGAAAAAGTTTTCCAATACAGGGATGACGCATACGAGAAATACCAAATTGTACGCGAAAAATACGACCAGAACTTCCAAGATTACAAATCCACAGGTAGGTTTCCGGATAATGCGATAATAGAGTCACTGATAGGGGAAACATACGAGACGACGAAAGACATGTCGGAAGCTATAAAAAGCGTTATCAACTTGATTCAGTTTTACCAGGACAAACTCATAGAGCGAAATCTCAGGGTGCAATCTCTTTCCGACACTCATCTGGCCAGTCTCAGCGGTTATACGAGTAAAACGAACAGCTATCTTTCCAGCTTCTATTCCAGCATGAACAGTATTCAGACTTACAGAGAAGCCGTGATAAACGCTAATTTCGACATAGAGGATCAGAAAACCAAGGTGGCGAAAGCGGAAAAAGCCTTGGCTGATGCAAAAGAAAAGTTGGCAGACTATTCCATTTATTCTCCTTTTTACGGGGTCGTGGCTTCCGTGAACACAGAAAAGGGCGATTCAATTTCGGCCAGTACGGTTTTATTTAGCCTTATCACCCAGCAGAAAATAGCTGAAATCTCTCTCAATGAAGTTGATGCGGCCGATGTAAAAGTCGGGCAAAAGGTGACTCTTACTTTCGATGCCTTGCCCGATTTGACCGTAGCCGGGAAGGTTTTCGATGTCGATGCTTTGGGGCAGGTTTCCCAGGGCGTAGTCAGCTACGGAGTGAAAATTTCTTTTGATGCCCAGAAAGAGAACATTAAGCCCGGCATGAGCGTTACGGCGGACATTATTACCGATTCAAAACAGGATGTTTTGTTGGTTTCCAACGGTGCGATTAAATCCCAGGGAGCTTCTTCTTATATTGAACTGGTGGAAATTTCGGATGACATGAAAGAGAAATTATTAGCTAACGTTTCGGGAATGGTTTTGCCTAGTTCTCCGAAAGCGCAGGTTGTTGAAATCGGATTGTCGAACGATCTTTACACAGAGATCGTCAACGGCCTCAACGAAGGCGATATTATCGTTACTTCAACAATTAATCCGAGTACAAACCAGACTACCCAAACTGGAAACAGCCAAAGCTTTCAAATACCGGGAATAAGCAGTGGAGGAGGAAGCCAGATGAGGGTTTTTAGCAGGTAAATAAATTAAGATGCTCGAAGTTAAAGATGTTACCAAGGTTTATAAATCCGGCGGGGTTGAAAACGAAGTTCTGAAAGGAATTTCTTTTTCTATCGCTGACGGCGAGTTCGTGGCCATTATTGGACCTTCGGGTTCTGGTAAATCAACCCTGATGCATATTTTGGGATGTTTGGACAACCCAAGCGGCGGTCAGTATTTCTTTGAGGGCAAGGATGTTTCCAAACTCTCCGACGACGAACTGGCCGATATCAGAAAAAAGAAAATCGGTTTCGTCTTTCAGTCTTTCAATCTTTTGCCGCGGACGACGGTCTTAAGGAACGTCGTGTTACCCTTACGTTATGCCAACATTCCCAAAAGCGAGCGGGAAGAAATTGCCAAGAGTTGTCTTTTGGGCGCGGGTTTGGAGGAAAAACATTTTTTTCATCTTTCAAATCAGCTTTCAGGAGGAGAAATGCAGAGAGTGGCCATTGCTAGGGCTCTGGTAAACAGCCCTTCTATTATCTTGGCAGATGAGCCGACGGGTAATCTCGACAGCAAGACCGGAGAGCTTGTCATGGAAACTTTCCGCGAGCTGAACGAACAGGGACGAACGATTATTCTAATCACTCACGAAAAATATATAGCCGATAACGCCAAAAGGAAAATTTCCATTAAAGACGGAGAAATCATAGAAGACATAGTTAACCATAATTAACTTATGCTTATAGCCGATTTATTTGAAGAAACATATATGGCGATTTCTGCCAATAAAACCAGGTCGGGCCTGACTATTTTGGGTATCGTTATAGGAATAGGTTCGGTCATCGCCATGATTTCAATAGGCCAAGGAGCAACGGGATCCATTGAATCGAATATCCAGTCCATGGGCGCGAATTTGATCACGGTGTCTCCGGGATTCCAGAGAACTTTTTCCCAGGTTTCAAACAGCAGGGGTTCGGCCCAGACGCTGACGATAGCGGATGCGGAAGCCATAGCTCAAGGGGTTTCTTCGGTCCAGGCAGTGGCTCCCGAACTTTCCCTTCGCTACCAGGTTGTTGTTAAAGGCCAGAATACCAATACCCAGATTGTAGGCACCATCCCTTCCTATTTTGAGGTGAGGAACATTGGAATAGGGCAGGGTTCTTCTCTTTCCGATCAAAATATCAGCGGTCAGTCCAAGGTAGCGGTCTTGGGTAGTACGGTTCGGGACGATTTATTCGCCACGGGAACGAATCCCGTGGGTCAAACAATAAGGATCAACGGTATTAATTTTAAAGTCATAGGCGTAACCGAAGCTAAAGGGGGAACGGGTTTCGGCAGCCAGGATGACATGATTTTCATTCCCATTACCACGGCTCAGAGGTTTTTAGCCGGGAGCGATTATGTTTCAAGCATAAACGTTCAGGCCGAAAGCTCCCAGATGATGACACAAGTACAGGCGGGAATCACGAGTTTGCTTTTACAGCGGCACAATATCGCAGATCCCCAGCTGGCCGATTTCAGCGTTTTTAATCAGCAGGATCTTATTGGGGCCGCCTCCTCTATAACAAATACCATGACCATTCTTTTGGCGGCAATCGCCGGAATCTCGCTTATCGTCGGGGGTATCGGCATCATGAATATGATGATGACGACAGTAACCGAAAGAACCAGGGAGATCGGACTGAGAAAGGCCATCGGCGCAAAAAGATTGGATATAAATCTGCAGTTCCTGGCCGAAGCGGTAATGCTTACTTTTCTCGGGGGAATTTTCGGAATAGTTCTTGGGTGGGCATTGGCTTTTACCATAACCTTCTTTAGTGGCATGGCCACACAGATTTCCTTGCTTTCAATCGTTTTGGCTTTTAGCGTTTCCGCAATTATCGGCATTGCCTTCGGTTATTGGCCGGCCCAAAAGGCAGCAAAACTTAATCCTATCGAAGCATTGAGATATGAATAAAAAAATATTACCAATAATCATTGCTGTAATTTTAGTGATTGGTGGGGGAGGATTTTTTTGGGGGATGAAATACGGAGAAAGCAAAAACGCTCCGGGCAATTTCTCCAGGCAGAATTTTCAGAACTTATCCGCAGAGGAACGTCAGCAACTCTTTCAGGGAAATGCGGGGGTAACTATTCAGCGGGGCATGGGTGCGGGTTCGCTTTACGGCGAAGTGGTGTCTTTGGACGAGCAAAGTTTGACTCTCAAAACTCCGGACGGCGGTTCAAAGATTGTATTTTTTTCTACGTCTACCACGGTATCAGAAATGGCTCAGGGCTCTAAGGATGATATAGAAATCGGCAAACAGATAATTATCGGCGGCGATGAGAATTCCGATGGAAGTTATACTGCCAGAACGATTCAGATTTCTTCGCGTTAATCGAGTTTTTCTTTTTAACCTGCAGAGAATCGCCAAGCCGGCGATTTTTTGCTAATATGAATTAAAGGTCTTATGCATAAAAAACAACAGACAAAAAAATGGGAATAGGATGGCGAAATCGAAAAAGGCTTAACAAAAAAGCAAAAAAAAGAAAAAGGGGTAAAAAACAATGATGTATTGACAGGGGGAGAAATGCGGAATAGTTCCTTTAATTTTTGATATATGTTATCATAAAAGCAGTAAAGAGAGGTTTAATGCCTTATCCAAGGTTCATGGCAACATGAAAATCAGAGAAAGCAAAAACCTCAGATATGACAAGGTCCCCTGGAGAGGACCTAGTGACGGTTATGAAAGATTCAACCCTGAAAAATGCCTTCTCGAAAGTTTTGATAGAGTGGATGACAAGATAATCATGTTTTTTAAAAACGGAAGCCAGGCGATAATAAAAGCGATAAATATTGAAGGCGGGAGAGAGATCGACGTAATCGAAAATAAACTGAACGATTTTGTGGAAAAGAATTACGAAGAAATCTTAGACACTCGCATCTAAAATTTTACATGCAAAAATTAATTTCGATTAGTTTTTTTTTAATTTTTCTTCTATTTTCATTGCCGGTTTTTGCTCAAGATAATGTTGAGATAACTTTCTTTTACAGCCAGACCTGTCCGCATTGCGTGGCCGAAGAAGAATTTTTGAAAGATTTACAGGACAGGTATCCTGAAATTAAAATCAACCAGTACGAGGCGATCTATAGTCAGCAAAATCAAGAACTTTTGAAAGATTTCTACCGGGAATATAGCGTGCCCAAAAATCTCCAGGGATTGGTGCCGGCCACCTTTACTCCCGAAAAGTATTTTGTCGGTTTCAGTCAGGAAATTGCCGAAGAACTGGAAAGTTGTCTGGAGAAATGTTTGAGGCCGGATAAAGGAGACGTCTCCCTTATTAATACATCTATAATAGAAAGAAACATTAAAATTCCTTTTTTGGGGGAGATAAAAGTAAGCAGCCTTTCTTTCCCCGTAATGGCGGCTGCTCTTGGGGTTCTGGACGGTTTTAACGTTTGTTCATTAGGAGCCTTAATATTGATTCTCAGCCTGGTTTTGGCCCTCAATTCAAAGAAAAAAATACTGCTTTTCGGGGGAGTTTTTATCCTGACTACGGCCGTTGTTTACGGACTTTTGATCGTTTTCTGGTACAAACTGTTTGAATTCATAGCCTCTTATTTGAAGATTATGGAAGTTTTAATAGGAACGCTTGGTTTGGCGGGAGGGGCGTATTTTTTAAAGCAGTTCATCGATCTAAGGAAAAAAGGGCCGACTTGCGAATCGGAAGTCGGCGGAAACATAGTTTCGAAATTCTCAAGCAAATTGCAAAATCTTCTGAAAGATCCTTCCGTTTCGAGCCTATTTCTTTTAATCGGTGCAATTTTTTCTTTTGCTTTTATTATAACCGTCGTGGAGTTTCCCTGTTCGGCAGTGGTGCCCGTGGCATTCGCCGCCGTTCTGGCGGAAGCGGGATTGTCGACGTTTCACTATCTTTTCTATATTGCCATTTTCGTCGCATTCTATTTATTGGATGAAATAATCGTTTTTCTCGTTACTTTATTCACCAGCCGGATTTGGTTGAGTTCGCCGAAGTTCCTGAAATGGATAATTTTAGCGGAGGCGATCATTTTATTATCCCTCGGAATCTATTATCTGTCTGGAATTTTGGGATGAGACGTGTAGAATAAAAAAGGAGATGAAAACAATAAATAAAACAATTGAATTTCAGACGAAGGGACAGTTTGATTTTATTGATTTCACCGACCAGGTGAAAAATTTCATTAAAGAAAGTGAAATTGAAGACGGGCTCGTCAACATCCAGATTTTGCACACTTCTTCATCTTTAATAGTCAACGAGAACGAACCTTTGCTGATAGAAGATTTTAAAAATAATTTGCGGAAAACCGCACCGCAGGATTTAAATTATCAACACGATGATTTAACAAAAAGAACGGTTAATGTTTGTCCGGCAGAATGCATCAACGGGCATTCCCACTGCCAGGCTATTCATTTGTTGGTTTCAGTCACCCTGAATTTAATCGGCAAAGAATTACAGTTGGGTCAATGGCAAAGAATTTTTTTTGTCGAACTTGACCGGCCAAGAAAAAGAAAGGTCCAGATCCAAATTTTAGGAGAACGATGAAATAAATTTCATCTTCCACTTCGTCCCGTTATCGCGGGACTTAGCGATTAACAAATAATATGTCTTATAAAGTAAATAAAGAAAAGTGCATCGGTTGCGGACTTTGCGTTATCGACTGTCCGGGGGGTACGGAAATGGACAAAGACGGTAAAGCCAAGGTGATAGGTCAGGAAAAATTGGAAAAATGCGGAGGAGAAAAGATCTGTCCCTACGGAGCGATAGAAAAGCAAGGGGAAAAATAGGGGTGTGGATAAACTATTGTTTTAAGAGGGTTTGACAAGGTTTGACCCTCCTTTTTTTTCAAGATAGAATGTAATAATCTATGCTGAAGATGAGGATAAAATTCTCATCGATTATTTTTCTCATGATAGTGAGAAGAAAGTGAAGAAGAGAAAATCTCTTCGCCTATTTTTCTCTAGATATGACTACAAATAAAATTACAAAAATCAAAAAAAGGGACGGGACGATTGTAGAATTTGACCAAGATAAAATCACCAAAGCCATTTTCAAGGCGATTACCGCCACCGATCAGGGTGACGGTATCCGGTCAAAGAAACTCTCCGAGAAAGTAATCCAAATTCTGAACAGAAGATTCAAGAAAGACGAAATTCCGGAAGTGGAACAAATCCAGGACATAGTTGAGGAAGTTTTAATTCTGGAAGGATTGGTTGATACGGCCAAGGCCTACATACTTTACAGAGAGCAGAGAAGAAGAATCAGGGAGGCGGTAACGATTTCCGAGGAGACGGTTGAAAGAATGGACCAGTACTTGGAAAAACTGGACTGGGAGGTTCAGGAAAATGCCAACATGGCTTTTTCCCTGCAGGGATTGAATCATTATGCCGTATCGCAAATCATAAAAAAATATTGGCTCAACAAAATTTATCCCCAGGAAGTAAGAGAGGCCAATGAGTCCGGAGATTTTCACGTGCACAACTTGGATACCCTGGGCCCTTACTGTGCCGGCTGGGATTTGTATGATTTATTGCTGAAAGGTTTCGGCGGAGTTCCGGGAAAAGTTGAAACGAAACCCGCGAAACACTTCCGCGCAATTCTGGGACAGGCAGTAAATTTTCTTTATACGCTGCAAGGAGAAGTGGCGGGAGCAGTCGCTTTTTCAAACTTTGACACATTACTCGCTCCTTTTATCCGTTACGATAATTTAAATTACCAGCAGACAAAACAGGCCCTGCAGGAATTCATGTTCAACATGTCCGTGCCCACCAGGGTCGGTTTCCAAAATCCTTTCAGCAACATAACTTTGGATTTGAGGCCCTCCCCGGTTTTCGCCAAGCAGCCCGTCATCATCGGCGGCAAACCGCAGAATGAAACCTATGGGGAGTTCGAGGAGGAGATGAAAATTTTCAACAAAGCTCTGTACGAAGTGATGGTGGAAGGCGACGCCAAGCAGAGAGTATTCACTTTTCCCATTCCGACAATCAACATTACCAAGGATTTTCCGTGGGACGATCCTAATTTCGATCATATTTTCGAGGCTTCTGCCAAATACGGCATAAATTACTTTGCCAATTACATAAATTCCGATATGAATCCTGACGATGTAAGGAGTATGTGCTGCAGATTGAGATTAGACTTGAAAGATCTCTATAATCGAGGCGGCGGGGGATTATTCGGATCGGGAAGCAAGACCGGAAGCATCGGAGTGATAACCATAAACTTGCCCAGAATCGGTTATCTTTCCAAAACCAAGAGAGACTTTCTTGAAAGATTGGGCAGAATGATGGATTTGGCCAAAGAAAGCCTGGAAATCAAGAGAAAGACGATTGAGAATTTCATTTCCAAGGGCCTTTATCCTTATTCCCGTTTTTATTTGGCGGATATCAAAAAGGCCAGGGGAGGGTACTATGCCAATCATTTCGCCACCATTGGGCTCGTCGGCATGAACGAGGCCATTATGAATTTTCTCGGAGAAAACATTGCTTCCAGAAGGGGAAGAGTTTTTGCTTTGGAAGTTTTGGATTTTATGAGAAAGAAGCTGGTGAAATACCAGGAGGAAACCGGAAATATTTACAACCTGGAGGCCACGCCGGCCGAGTCCACCGCTTACCGATTGGCTCTGAAAGACAGAGAACTGTATCCTGACATTGTGGCTGCCGGCACAAAGAAAATTCCTTACTACACGAACAGCACCCAGCTGCCGGTAAACTATACCAATGATATCTTTGAAGCCTTGAAACTTCAGGATGAGATTCAGTGCAAGTATAACGGCGGAACGGTCCTGCATTTATTTGCCGGCGAAAGGATTTCCAACACAGATACGCTTAAAAATTTGATCAAAAAGGTTTTCGAGAACTTTCATTTGCCCTACGTTACCTTTACGCCCACTTTTTCAATTTGTCCGGTTCACGGTTACGTCGCCGGAGAACATTTTTATTGTCCCCAATGCACGATAAAACAGCCGTGCGAAGTCTACTCCAGAATCGTCGGATACCTGAGGCCGGTCCAGCAGTGGAACGAAGGCAAGCAGGAAGAATTCAAAGACAGAAAAGAATTTAAAATGCCAAAATTAGTGGCTGGTGCAAAATGATAGAAATCGGAGGTTTGGAAAAATCAACTCTTATCGATTACCCTGGCCGCATTGCGGCCACTGTTTTTCTCATGGGATGCAATTTTCGCTGCCCTTTCTGCTATAGTTCGGAATTGGTTCTGCCGGAGAAGATATTGAAGCAGCCCAGAATTCCAGAGAAAGTTTTTTTTGATTTTTTGAAAGAAAGGCAGGGATTGCTTGATGGAATTGTGATTTGCGGGGGAGAGCCCACGCTCCAGAAGGATTTGCCCGGCTTTATAAAGAAAATAAAAGATTTGGGATATCTGGTGAAGCTCGACACCAACGGCTCAAACCCCGAGATGTTGAAACGGTTAATGGGGCAAGGATTGATTGATTACGTGGCCATGGACGTAAAATCCTGCAAGGAAAAATACGATTTGGCTGCGGGAGTCAAGGTTGATATCAAAAAGATTGAAGAAAGCATTGAAACATTGAAACAAGGGAAGACAGATTACGAGTTCAGGACAACAGTGGTTCCTATCGTGCACACCAAGGAAGATATTTTATCCCTTGCCAAGTGGCTGGGCCCGGCGAAAAAATATTATTTGCAGAATTTCAGGGGCGAAAAGACCATTGACCCCAAGTTTGAGAATGTCAAACCCTACCCTAAAGATTTTTTACTGGAGATTCAAAAAGAAATTTCTCCATTTTTTGAGATTTGCCAGGTGAGGGGGTAAAATTTTCGGTAGTCAAAGAGATTCATCTCTTTTCCACTCGTTCGCCTCGGGCGAACTCGCCCTTGACTTAAATTTATGCTTAATTTAAGCTGAATTAAGCTGTGCAAAACCAAAGGTCGGTGATGAAAATTTAATTTCAAAAGTTTTTAAATACTATGGAAGGTTACTGCGTAAAATGCAAAGCAAAAAGAGAAATACAAAACTCCAAGGAAGTAGCAATGAAGGGAAAAGGTGGAGTTAAGAGAAGGGCAATGACCGGAACTTGTCCCAAGTGCGGAACCAAGATGTTCAGAATTCTGGGAAAGGCCTAATCTGAAAAACACAACAAGAAAACCGCTGGAACGGCGGTTTTTTTGTGTGTAGAATGGAATAATGCAAGAGAGGAAACCCGCCCTTTTTATTTTGGCAATTTTGTTCGGGTTTAATATTTTCGTCTGGAGCGTTCTTTGTGATTTCAATAAATCTGATTTTCTGGAAGTCACCTTTTTCGACGTGGGGCAGGGAGACGCCGCATTTATAGAAACCGGAGGCTCTCGCCAGGTTCTTATCGACGGCGGATCCGATTCCCTTATCCTGGAAAAACTGGGCAAGGAGATGCCTTTCTGGGACAGGACGATCGATTTGATTATCCTGACTCATCCCGAACACGATCACATGGCAGGACTTCTCGAAGTCTTAAAAAGATACGAAGTTGAAAACATTTTATGGACCGGAGCGGTCAGGGATACTGCCGAATTCCGGGAATGGGAGAAATTGATAAAAGAGGAGAATGCCAATATAATAATTGCCCGAAGTCTGCTGAGAGTCGGCTTCAACAATTCATATATAGATGTTCTATATCCCTTCGAAGATTTAGAGGGGCAGGAAACTAAAAATGCAAACAACACTTCGATAGTTGCCAGATTGGTTTTCGGCGAAAAATCATTTTTATTTACCGGCGACATAGAAAAATCGGCGGAGAGAAAATTGCTTGAAAGCGGGGCAGAGGTTGATTCGGACGTTTTAAAGGTCGCTCACCACGGAAGCAAAACTTCTTCTATCCCGGAGTTTATCGAAAAAGTTTCTCCGGAAATTGCCGTAATTTCCTCGGGCAAGGATAACAGTTTTGGCCATCCGCACCCCGAAACTTTGGAAACTTTGTCAAAGTGTGGTATAAATGTTTTGAGAACGGACGAATCGGGCGATATAAAAATAGTATGCAATTCCCAGTCTTTAAAACTAAAATAAAAAAAATAAAGAAAAAGTTCGATTTAAACAACCCCAAAGAAAGAAGGGAATATTTTTATTTGAAGGCGGGAAGGGAGATAGAGAAGCTGAAGAATTATTTCAAAAAAGGAAACAGTTTCGTGGCTTATCTGCTGGGCAAGAAGAATTCGGGAAAGGGGACTTACTCCAAAATGTTTGCCGAGATAGTCGACCCCAAAAGGATAGAGCACTTTTCCATAGGCGACATGATCAGAGAGATAGACAAGGAATTGAAAGACAGGATAAAGCGAAAAGAATTGATTGAGTTTTTAAAGAGCAATTACCGCGGTTGGTATTCCGTTGAAAAATTAATCTCTCTTCTGGAAAAACGGAGTACCAAAGTTCTCTTGCCGACCGAGTTGATCTTGGTTTTGGTAAAAAGAGAAATCGCCAAAAGGAAAAAGAAAACCATTTTTATCGACGGCTTCCCGCGGGATTTGGATCAGATTTCCTATTCTTTGTTTTTCAGGGATTTGATCGGCTACAGGGAAGATCCCGACATTTTTGTCCTGATAGACGTGCCCGAGTCGGTGATAGACGAGAGAATAAAATCCAGAGTGGTTTGTCCGCTTTGCCAAACCTCGAGAAATCTGAGATTACTGCCGACTTCCAAGGTGGGGCACGATCAGAAAAAGAAAGAGTTTTATTTACTGTGCGACAATCCTCAGTGCAGGGAAGTAAAACTCATGCCCAAGGAAGGGGATTCCCTGGGCATCAAACCCATCAAAGACAGGCTGAAGAAAGACGGAAAGCTGATAGCGGAAGCATTTTCTCTCCAGGGCATTCCCAAGGTTCTTTTAAGGAATTCGGTCCCCAAGAAGCTGGCAAAGGAATATGTTGATGATTATGAGATTACGCCGGAATATTATTACCAGTGGTCGGAGAAGGATAAAAAGGCAGTTATCAAAGAAAAACCCTGGATTGCGACGGATGACGAAGGGAAACCCTCATACAGTCTATTGCCTCCGCCGGTGGTTGTTTCTCTCATAAAACAGATAGTAAAAGTGCTTGGATTATAAGCGATGAGGGTTTAACCCTCATCTTTATCTTCCTTCGTTAGATGTTGTTGACATCCTTTCTCGGTCGGATTTATAATGAAATTGGCTCCGTACTTTCTAGTTAAATCTGGTACAAAAGTTCTTTAGGGGAGTCTGACATGATTCTTGACCCTTGGGTCGAGACTGGGATTCCCACCTGGAATTTTTTCCGATAAAATCTCTAGAAAGAATATACGGAGCCACCAAAAAACCTCACATTCGTGAGATTTTTTGTTATTTGTCGGGGTGCCGGGAGTTGAACCCGGGTTGCTACCACCCCAAGGTAGTATCCTACCGTTAGACTACACCCCGTATTCTATTTTCTTTTGCTTGAGGCTTTAATACATTTGGCGCAAGCCAGAACTCTTTTTCCCGAAGGCAATCTCATCCATTGGAGATTGGGATATTTTCTTGTCTTTACAGTGGGATTGTATTTTCCTCGAAGTTTTCTCAACTTCCAAACCATTCTGGATCCTTTGCCGCATATTTCACATTGTTTAGCCATATGGAACTATGCTATCATAAAAACATGTTAATTACAATATTTACCCTCGTCGTTTTATTTTTTTCAATCGTCATCCACGAAATAGCCCACGGAAGCGTGGCTTTGCATTTAGGAGACCCTACTGCGAAGGATGCGGGGCGCCTGAGCCTCAATCCTTTAAAACATATTGATCCGGTCGGAACGATTCTGCTGCCTTTGCTTTTGCTTTTCGCCACCCAGGGCCATGGTCCCATCATCGGCTGGGCCAAGCCCGTTCCGGTCAATCCTTTTAATTTCCGCGACCGTAAGTGGGGAACTTTGAAAGTTTCGATCGCCGGTCCTCTGACCAACTTTTTGCTGGCTTTGATTTTCGGTTTGATAATCAGATTTGTTCCCTTACCTGAGCCGGCTTCCATCCTTTTCGGCATAATCGTCATTTATAACTTTGCCTGGGGCGTATTTAATCTGATTCCCATTCCGCCTTTTGACGGTTCTCACATTCTTTTTACTTTTTTGGGCGACCGTTTCCTGAAGCTTAAGATGTTTTTAAGCCAATACGGCCTTTTTATTCTTATTTTCTTTATTTTCTTCGGCGGACTAAGATTCGTTTTTACGGCCGCCCATCTTCTTTTTTACCTGGTTTCGGGCCACGTATTCGCTTTTTGAGGTGAAGACGATTTTATCAGATGATGAGAATTTTGTTCTCATCTTCGACCTGTGTTTTTATTTAAATAAAAACTTGGTCCGTTGACGTAATTTTCAATATATGTTAATTTAAGATTTAGTTATGTGTCCGACTATTCGTCAATTAATTAAAAAAGGAAGGAAGAAGGGAAAAAAGAAGGACAAGACGCCTGCCCTGACTTTTGGTTTTAACGTTTTGAAAAACAGACCGAAAGATTCTTTTTCGCCTTTCAAGAGGGGAGTCTGTCTGAAAGTTTTCACCACCACTCCAAAAAAACCAAACTCGGCACTGAGAAAAGTGGCCCGTGTTCGATTGACCAACGGCATGGAAGTAACCGCTTACATTCCGGGAGAGGGACACAATCTTCAGGAGCATGCCATAGTCCTGATAAGAGGAGGCAGGGTGAAGGATTTGCCGGGAGTAAGATACCACATCGTCAGAGGCATTCTGGACACGGGAGGCGTGGAAGGAAGAAAACAGCAAAGATCGAAATACGGGACAAAGAGAGAAAAATAAACCCATTCAATGAATTTTTAATTCATTTCAATTTTCAATATGAGTAGAAAAAAAACAGCAAAAAGAGAAATTTATCCCGATTCAATTTACAACAGCGTTATCGTTGCCAAGCTTATCAATCATATAATGAAGGGGGGCAAAAAAACTATTGCCGTAAAGATTGTTTACAAAACTCTGGAAATTATCAAGGAGAAGACAAAAAAAGAACCTTTGGAAATTTTTGAGCAGGCGATCAAAAACGCCACCCCTCTTTTGGAAGTGAAATCGAAAAGAGTCGGAGGCGCCACCTATCAGGTTCCGAGAGAAGTGAAAGAGGAAAGAGGGGTAACTTTGGCCATGAGGTGGATAATCGCCGCAGCTAAATCCAAGAAAGGAAAGCCGATGAGGGAGAAGCTAGCCGAGGAGCTGATGATGGCTGCCAAAAACGAAGGTTCGGCCGTGAAAAAAAGGGAAGACACGCACAGAATGGCGGAGGCCAACAGGGCATTCGCGCATTTTGCCTGGTAAAGATTTATGCCTAGGGCTTATCCAATAGAAAGAGTAAGAGATATAGGAATTATTGCGCACATAGACGCCGGTAAAACTACAGTATCCGAGCGTATTTTGTTTTACACCGGAATCTCCCACAAGATCGGAGAGGTCCACAACGGCCAGGCGATTATGGACTGGATGGTCCAGGAAAGGGAAAGGGGAATCACCATCACTTCGGCCGCCACCACTTGTTTTTGGGTTCCTCATCAGAAGCCGAGAGGGAAAGAGAACGAGTACAAAATCAACATTATCGATACTCCGGGACACATTGACTTTACCGTCGAGGTCCAGAGGTCTTTGAGGGTTCTGGACGGCGCGGTCGTGGTGTTTGACGGAGTAGCCGGAGTGGAGCCCCAGTCGGAAACCGTCTGGCACCAGGCGGACAAGTTCAAGGTTCCCAGAATTTGTTTCATAAATAAATTGGACAGGATGGGGGCCAGTTTTGAAAAAAGCATAGAATCCATTTGGAAAAAGTTGTCTCTCCAAGCAGTAGCTCTTCAGCTGCCCATAGGCCTGGAGGAAAAACTTGAAGGAGTCATTGATTTATTGGAAATGAAAACGGTGAAGTTCGAAGGCGACTTCGGCCAGATTTTAAAATCGGAAGAAATTCCCCAGGACTTGCTGCAATCAGCCAAGGAGTGGAGAGAGAAGCTGGTGGAAAAAATCGTGGCGGAAGACGAAGAGTTAACGGAGAAATATCTGGGGGGAGAGGAGATTGCGGTCGAAGATTTGAGAAAAGTACTGAGAACAGCCACCATCAATTGCAAATTAATCCCGGTTTTCTGCGGTTCTGCCCTGAAAAACAAGGGAGTCCAGCCCATGCTTGATGCGGTCGTGGATTATCTTCCCAACCCCGTGGAATTGCCCGCGGTAAAGGGAATCGATCCCAAAACAGGGGAAGAAATAGAAAGGCATCCCTCGGATTCAGAACCATTTTCAGCCTTGGCTTTTAAAATCGCGACTGATCCTTATGTCGGAACTTTGACTTATTTTAGGGTTTATTCGGGCAGTCTTAAGAAAGGTTCTTACGCTCTGAATACCACAACCGGAGAAAGAGAAAGAATCGGAAGAATTCTAAGAATGCACGCCAACGACCGGGAAGAAGTGGAAGAAATTTTCTGCGGGGACATCGGAGCCACCGTGGGACTAAAAAACACTTCCACCGGGCATACTTTGTGCGATGAGGCCAATCCCATTGTTCTGGAAAAGATTGTTTTCCCCGAGCCCGTTATTTCAATCAGGATTGAACCCAAGACCAAGGCGGACCAGGAAAAAATGGGAACCGCTTTAAGAAGGCTGATGGACGAAGATCCGACCTTCAGAGTGAAAGGAGACATGGAAACGGGAGAGACCATTATTTCCGGAATGGGGGAATTGCATTTGGATATCATCGCCGACAGGTTGAGAAGGGAGTTTAAAGTGGAAGCCAATGTCGGAAGGCCGCAGGTGGCTTACAAGGAAACAATCAAAGAAGAAGCTGAGGCCGAAGGAAAATACATCAGGCAGTCTGGAGGAAGAGGACAGTACGGCCACGTGTTCTTGAGAGTGGAACCCAAGGAAAGAGGAAAAGGCTTTGAATTCTTGAATGAAATCAAGGGGGGAATAATTCCTCAGGAATTCATTCCCGCCGTTGAAAAAGGGATCAAAGAGGCCATGGATAAAGGCGTGGTTGCCGGCTATCCCATGGTTGATTTGTCCTGCGCTCTTTACGATGGTTCTTTCCACGAAGTTGACTCTTCAGAGGTTGCATTTAAGATTGCAGGAAGTATGGCTTTTCAGGCGGCAGCCAAAAGAGCAAAAGCAATAGTCCTGGAGCCCATAATGAAAATGGAAGTAGTGATTCCGGAAGAATTTTTTGGGGACATAATCGGAGATCTAGCGGCCAGAAGAGGGAAGATCGAAGAGACGAGCGACAGATTGCAAATGAAGGTGATTGATGCTAAAGTACCTTTAGCGGAAATGTTCGGTTATGCCACTTCTATCAGGTCCTTGACCGAAGGCCGAGGAACGTTTACTATGGAATTTGACAAATACGAAGAGGTTCCCGGCAACATCGCCCAGGAGATATCCGATGGCAAAAGAAGGTAATCCACAATTGACACTTTTTCAGAAATAAGTATAATCTTATTATGATAATTTAAACATAAAAAGGTCACGCAAAATCTTAATCAACAAATAAAAAAATAATAAATAAAATAAATAAATAACATGGCAGAAAAAGCAAAATTCGTCAGGGGGAAACCCCATCTTAATATCGGTTCCATCGGTCACGTTGACCATGGTAAAACCACATTAACCGCTGCCGTCTTGCACGTCCAGAAACTAAAAGGTTTGGCGGCATCGGAAAAGAGCGTGGATCAGATTGATTCCGCTCCGGAAGAAAAAGCACGTGGGCTAACCATCAATGTTACGCACGTTGAGTTTGAATCGGACAAAAGACACTACGCCTGGATTGATTGCCCGGGTCACGCCGACTATATCAAGAACATGATTACTGGTGCCGCCCAGATGGATGGCGCCGTTTTGGTCGTTTCAGCTCCGGACGGACCCATGCCTCAAACCAGAGAACACATTCTTCTGGCAAGGCAGGTAGGATTGCCCTCATTGGTCGTCTTTTTGAACAAGTGCGATGCGGTTGACGACCCGGAGATCATTAACTTGGTTGAGTCTGAAGTCAGGGAATTACTGAAGAAATATCAGTTCCCCGGAGACACGACTCCCATAATCAGGGGTTCCGCTCTGAAAGCGCTTGAAGCCAAGTCGCCGGATGACGAGGTGGCCAAACCCATCGTTGAATTGATTAAGGCCGTAGATGATTTTATTCCCGAGCCGGCCAGAGAAGTGGATAAGCCCTTCTTGATGGCGATTGAAGACGTTTTTTCCATTGCCGGTCGAGGCACGGTGGCCACTGGAAGAATCGAAAGGGGAGAGGTTCACTCGAACGACGACGTGGAATTGGTGGGGATTAAACCTACAAGCAAGACGACCGTCGTCAGCATCGAGATGTTCAACAAGATTCTGGATGATGGAAAAGCCGGAGACAACGTTGGAGTTCTCCTGAGAGGTCTTAAAAAGGAAGACGTTGAAAGAGGCCAGGTGTTGGCCAAGCCCGCTTCCATTACTCCTCACACCGAATTCGATGGAGAGGTTTACGTTTTGTCCAAGGAAGAAGGCGGAAGACACACGCCCTTCTTTACCGGCTACAAACCTCAGTTCTATTTCCGAACGACTGATGTCACCGGAGACGTAACCCTGCCCGAAGGAACGGAAATGGTTATGCCCGGAGATACAGTGACCGTGAAAGTTAAATTAATCGCTCCCATTGCCATGGAAGAAAAACAGAGATTCGCCATCAGGGAAGGCGGAAAAACCGTAGGAGCGGGGGTGATTACAAAGATTGATAAATAGTTTTTAAACAAAATTAAGAACAAGAATGGCTGTTAAGAAAAAAACTGCTGCAGTTGAAGAGGAAGTAAGGCCTAAGATCAGAATAAAGCTTAGGGCTTACGATCATAAAGTGATAGACAATTCTGCGCGTCAGATTGTAGAAGTTGCTTTAAGGTATGGTGCCGAAGTTGCGGGCCCCGTTCCTTTGCCTACCGAGACCCACAAATATACGGTCAACAGGTCCAGCTTCGTTCACAAAGACGCCAGAGAGCAGTTTGAAATGAGGACGCACAAAAGACTGATAGACATTCTCAATCCCAACCAGAGAGTGATTGACGCTTTGACTAATCTGAATTTGCCCGCCGGAGTAGACATCGAATTAAAGATGTAGTCTAAAGAAACATGACAAAATTACCGTTAATTTTTTAAAAACTATTTATTTTAATAGCCGTAGGTCGTGATAAACCGGGCTATTGCTCGGTTTTAAATTATATGAGATTCATATTGGGAACAAAAGTGAAGATGTCGCAGATTTTCGACGATAAGGGAAACATCGTTCCTTTAACTTTGATACAGGCCGGTCCCTGTAAGGTTTTGCAGATAAAGACAGCGGAGAAGGATAAGTATGATGCCGTAGAGTTGGGATTCGTCAAAAAAACTAAAAAAGTGAAAAAAAGCGAGAAGGGGAAAGAATATAGATACAAGAGGGAATTCAAGAACGGCGATAATTTGAAAGTGGGAGACGAGATCGACGTTTCCGTATTTCAGGAAGGAGACAAGGTGAAAATTTCCGGAACTTCCAAGGGAAAAGGTTTCCAGGGCGGAGTCAAAAAATGGGGATTTTCCGGCCGTGGCGCCAGCCACGGAGTAAAACACGAACACCGTACTCTGGGCTCAACCGGCACTAGTTTTCCCGAAAGAGTAATCAAGGGAAGGAAAATGCCCGGCCGCATGGGAAGCCAGAGAATCAGCGTGAAGAACCTGAAGGTAGTGAAAATCGATAAAGAAAACAATATCTTGGCGGTCAAAGGAGCCGTTCCCGGAAGAAGAGGTATTTTATTGGAAATAAGTTCACTATGAAATACGTTGTTCACAATCAGGAAGGGAAAGAAACAGGCACTACTTTGTTGCCAAAGGAGATTTTTGAAATAAAGATGAGTCCCGATCTGGTCCACCAGGTTGTTTTTTCCCAAATGGCAAACCGCAGGCAGATTATAGCCCATACTAAAGACAGGAGTGAGGTCAGGGGCGGAGGCAGAAAACCCTGGAGGCAGAAAGGAACGGGCAGGGCCAGGCACGGTTCCATACGCTCTCCCTTATGGAAAGGCGGCGGGGTTACTTTCGGACCGACTAAAGAAAGAGTTTTTAAGAGAAAAATCAACAAAAAAATGAAGAGGCAGGCCCTGTTTATGGTTTTATCCGCCAAGGCCAAAAATAATTTGCTTTTGATATTTGATTTCGATTTCAAACAGATTCCCGCAAAAACAAAACAAATGGCTGAAATTTTGAAAAAACTTCCCTTGAAAGGATCGGCATTAATTGCGTTGCCCAAAAGTGACGCAAATTTCATTAAAGTTACGAAAAACATTCCCAAGGTTGAAACGATTGAGGCCAGGAATTTGAACGTTTTGGACATATTGTCGTTCAAACATTTGATACTGCCAAAAGAATCAATAAAAGTGTTAAAAGACAATTTCGGTTATTAAAAATGAAGGGAAGATGAAAATAAAGTTTTCATCGCCCCGCCCTTAAAACATGGCTTTAAAAGATATTTTTAAAAAAAAGAAGAAACCCAAGGCGGCAGAAAAGAAAACAGTGAAGGAGCCGAAAGTGGAGAAGGAACCGAAAAATAAGCCGGAAGTTTCTGCGGTTCCTAAAATAAAAAAAGAAGGAAAAAAAATCGGCAGGTCCTGGCAGGTTTTGCGTTCGCCCCATGTCACTGAAAAGGCGAGTGCCTTGGCCGGGAAGAACGATTACGTTTTCAAGGTTTTCAACAGGACGAATAAGAAAGAAGTGAAGGCAGCCGTTGAAAACGTCTTCGGCGTAGACGTTTTGGGTGTTAAGATAATAAATGTACCCGGGAAAAAGAGAAGACTGGGAAAGATAAAAGGTAAGAGGCCCGGATACAAAAAAGCGGTTGTCAGGGTAAAAGAAGGACAGAAAATTGAAATACTGCCCAGATAATCATGAAAAAACAAAAGATAATCACAAAAAAGAATCCGGAAAAGAAATTGATTGTTTTCTTCAAGAAAAGAGCGGGCCGCGCAAGATCGGGCAGAATCACCGTAAGGCATCAAGGCGGAGGAGCGAGAAGGCTTTACAGGATTGTGGATTTCGGTCAGGAGAAATTGGGTATTCCGGCCAAGTTGATAGCCGTTGAATACGATCCCAACAGGACGTCTTTCATCGGCCTGTTCGAGTACCAGGGCGGGGAAAAAAGATACCGTCTTTTGCCTCAAGGTTTGAAAGTCGGGGACGCCGTTCTGTGCGCGGACGAAACTCCCATCAAGGTCGGAAACAGGACAAAATTGAAGAATGTTCCGGTCGGAAGCCAGGTTTACAATGTAGAGATTGAGCCGGGCAAGGGAGGAAGGTTAATGAGGGGAGCGGGAACCTCGGCCAAGATTCTGGCCCAGGAAGGGGGATTCGTGCATTTGGTTTTTTCCTCTTCCGAGATAAAGAAAGTTTCCGGAGAATGTTTTGCTTCAATCGGCCAGGTCTCTTTTCCCGAACATAAGTTCATCAATCTCGGAAAAGCAGGCAGGGCGCGATTGCTGGGCAGAAGGCCGGCAGTCAGAGGAACGGCAATGAATCCCGTTGACCATCCTCACGGAGGAGGCGAGGGAAGGACGGGCATCGGGTTGAAGTATCCGAAGACCCCTTGGGGAAAGCCGGCTTTGGGAGTTAAAACCAGAAAGAAAAAATGGACGGATAAATTCATAATTCAAAGGAGAAAGAAAAAGAAGGGGCGAAGATAAATCTAAAAAAATATGGCAAGAAGTCTGAAAAAAGGTCCCTATGTGGACGAAAAATTATTAAAAAAGATTAAGAACCTTAAACCGGGAGGCGGAGAGGTTATAAAAACATGGAAAAGATCCTGCGTTATTTCTCCCGAAATGCTGGGTTTTACCTTTGGTGTTCACAACGGACGGGAGTTCGTGAGCGTCAGGGTGACGGAAAACATGGTCGGTCATAAACTGGGCGAGTTTTCCCCGACCACAAAATTTTCCAGACACGGAGGTAGGATGCAGAGAGAAATAGAGGCAAAAGCCGTTGAAAAGGAATCAGAGAAGGTGGAAGCGGTAAAGGAACCGAAAAAATAAAATATGAAAATCACTGCAAAACTAAAACATTTGAGAATTTCTGCCAGGAAGGTAAGATTGGTCGTAGATTTAATCAGGGGCAAGAAGGTTGAAGAAGCCAAAACGATTTTGAATTTCACAATAAAAAGAGGAAGCTTGCCCGTTCTGAAACTTTTAAACCAGGCAGTAGCCAACGCCAAGAATAATTTTCAGCTTGATCCGGTAAATCTTTTTGTGGCCGAGATCAAAGTGGATGACGGCCCGAAATTGAAAAGATGGCGGGCAAGAGCGAGAGGCCAGGCCTATGAAATCCAGAAAAAGACTTCTCATATTTCCCTGGTCTTGGACGAGATAGTGAAGGAAAAGAGAAAAAGAAAGAAGGTGAAAGAGGCGGCAGTTCCGGAAACAGAAACCCTGGAAAAGGCGGAGGTAAAAGAAAAAACGGAAAAGAAAGAAAAGCCCAAATACAAATCCGAGGTTGGAGTCAAAAAACCGAGAATTGGGAAAGGAATTACAAAAATATTCAGACGTAAAGCGTTTTAAACAATATGGCTCACAAAGTCCATCCAAAATCATACAGGCTGAGAGATTTGAACGATTGGGATTCCCGCTGGTTTAACGATAAAAAATTAGCCCAAAATCTTGAGGAAGATTTTAAAATCAGGGAAGTGGTCATGAAAAAAATAGGAAAGATGGCGCTGGCAAAAATTGAAATTGAAAGATTCTCCGGAAAAATAAATTTAATTATTTCCAGCGCGAGACCCGGTCTTATTATCGGCAGAGGAGGAGAGGGAATCGAGAACTTGAAAAGAGAACTGGAAAAGAAAGTTTTCAAAGTCTCCCCGAAAAGGGATTTGAAGCTTGAAATCAAGGAGATAAAAGACCCTTGGACTTCCGCCGCCCTGGCGGGCCAGTGGATAGCCGGGCAGATCGAAAGAAGAATGCCCCATCGTCGGGTTATAAAACAGACCATGGAAAAAATCATGGCTTCCAAATCTAATAAGGGGGCCAGGATCGAGATGACGGGCAGGCTTGGCGGAACCGAAATTGCGAGGAGAGAATGGCTGCAGAAGGGCAATTTGCCCCGCCAGACCCTGAGAGCGGACATAGATTTTGCGCAAGAAAGAGCGTTCTGTACTTACGGAACGATCGGAATCAAGGTCTGGATTTACAAAGGGGAGAAATTCGATTAACCTATACCACGATGTCGATTTTAATGCCCAAAAAAGTGAAACACAGAAAGTGGAGAAAGGGGGTGTCAAAGGGAATATCTGACCGGGGAACGGAAATATCTTTCGGTTCCTACGGACTCATGGCTTTGGAATCTTGCCGCATTACCGCAAGACAGATCGAAGCGTCCAGAAGGGCCATCCTCAGATATTTAAAAAAGGGAGGAAAGGTCTGGGTGAGGATTTTTCCCGACAAGCCCATTACCCAAAAAGGAGTCGAGGTTCCCATGGGTGGAGGAAAGGGCTCCGTTGATCATTACGCTTTTCCCGTAAAGCCCGGCAGAATTATCTTTGAACTGGACGGATTGAAGGAAGACGTCGCCAGAGACGCATTTAATAAAGCGGCGGACAAATTACCCATTAAAACGAAATTTATTATAAGATGAAGTTAGCTGAATTGCGCCGAAAATCGAAAGACGAATTGAAAAAGATTTTACAGGACGACAGAGAAAAACTGAGGCAGCTGAGGTTTGATTTGTCGGCCGGAAAGGTGAAGAACGTCAGGGAAATACGCCACATAAAAAAAGAAATAGCCCAAGTTTTAACTTTATTAGTCAAAGAGCAATAATATGTCCAAACGTCAGTTACAAGGAAAAATTATATCGGACAAAATGCAAAAGACCATCGTAGTTCAGGTGGAAAGGATAAAAGAGCACCCGAAATACAAAAGAAGGTATAAATTTCACAAAAAATACAAAGCCCATGTCGAAGATGGGGAATATAAGATTGGAGACAGGGTGGTGATCGAGGAATGCAGGCCGATCAGCAGGGAAAAAAGGTGGAAGGTGATCAAAAAAGTTTAAAAACATGATTCAATTAAGAACAATGTTAAACGTCGCAGATAACAGCGGTGCCAAGCTCATCCAGTGTTTTAAGGTTTTAGGCGGAACCAGGCGCAGATACGCACAGATAGGGGACGTTATCGTGGCGACGGTGAAAGATGCGGAGCCAAGAAGAATAGTCAAAAAACATGAAGTTGTCAGGGCGGTGGTAATCAGGCAGAAAAAGAATTTCCGCAGAAAGGATGGTAGCTATATTTCTTTTGACGACAACGCGGCCGTTATCCTGGAGGCTAAAACCAAGGAGCCAAAAGGAGGAAGAATCATGGGCCCGGTTCCCAGAGAAATAAAGGAAAAAGGTTTTGAGAAAATAGCCACTTTGGCGGCAGAAATAATATAATGAAAATCAAGAAAAACGATACGGTTTTAATAATTTCCGGAAAGGACAAGGGTAAACAGGGCAAGGTGCTGGACGCTTTTCCCAAAGAAGGCAGGATTATGGTTGAGGGGATTAATTTGAGGAAGAAACACCAGCGGCCGAAAAAAAGCGGGGAAAAGGGCCAGATTGTGACGATGCCGGGTCCCGTCAACGTTTCCAACGTTAAAATAATCTGCCCCGGCTGTAAAAAGCCGACACGAGTTGGCTATAAGGTTGAAGAAAAAAGAAAAACAAGAATTTGCAAAAAGTGCAAACAGGAAATTTAATACTCAAATGTTTATTCGTTTTATAGAAAAATTTAATACCGAAGCTGTTCCAGGAATGATCAAGAAATTCGGCTATAAGTCCAGAATGGCGGTTCCTAGAATCGAGAAAGTGGTGGTTAACACGGGATTCGGCAGGCAGGTTGCCGGGAAAAGTACCGAGGAGCAGAAAAAGATTTCCGATTCCATCCTGGAAGACCTGACCGTAATTTGCGGGCAGAAAGGCATTAAAACCTTGGCCAAAAAGTCCATAGCCAGTTTTAAAGTCAGGGAAAAAATGCCTCTGGGGGCCAAGGTAACTCTGAGGGGGAAAAAGATGATAGATTTTCTGGAGAGGCTGATACATTTGGTTCTGCCCAGAACCAGGGATTTCAAGGGTATTGATCTCAAATCGGTCGATAAGAAGGGCAATCTGACTTTGGCCATAAAAGAGCATATTGCTTTCCCGGAAATACTTCCCGAGAGAGCCAAGAATATTTTCGGTCTGGAAGTAACTGTGGCCACCAGCGCTAAAAGCAAAGAAGAAGGACTGGAACTGTTCAGACTGCTGGGTTTTCCGATGAAGAATCAATAAATTCGATTCATTTTAATGGCTACAAAAGCGCAAATCGCAAAATCGCAGAGAAAACCAAAATACAAAAGTCGAGTCGTTCGGCGCTGTTTCCGTTGCGGCAGGAAGAGAGCATACATGAGAAAATTCGGCTTGTGCAGAATCTGCTTCAGGGAAATGGCTAACCTAGGTTTGATACCGGGAGTTAAGAAATCATCGTGGTAAAAATATGGATGTAATTTCCGACATGTTAAACAGAATAAGAAACGGCCAAGCCGCGGGAAAGCCCACGGTGGAGATTCCTTTTTCCAATTTGAGATACGAAATTTCCCAGATATTGCTTAAAAAGGGTTTTATCGAAGGAGTCGAGAAAAAAGGAAAAAAGAGCAAAAAAACTTTCGAAGTGACCTTGAAATATCAGGATAAGATGCCGGTAATCATCGGGCTAAAGAGAATTTCAAAGCCGGGCCAAAGGATTTATTTCGACTACCGAAAAATAAGAAAGGTAAAGGGCGGATACGGCACGGCCATAGTCTCCACTTCCAAAGGTCTCATGACGGACAAAGAGGTCAAGAAACAGAAAATAGGAGGAGAAATACTTTTTGAAATTTGGTAAACACATATGTCCAGAGTAGGAAAAAAACCAATTTTAATAACGGAAGGCGTTGAAGTGAAAGTTGAAAAAGGGAATGTTTCAGTGAAAGGACCAAAAGGCGAGTTGTCCAGACAAGTGCGGCCCGAGGTTAAGGTTGAGATTGAAGGCGGGCAGATCAAAGTTTCTCCGGCCAAGGAGACTAAAGAAACCAGCGCTTTCTGGGGATTGACCCAGGCGCTCATTTCCAACATGGTCGAGGGGGTGACCAAGGGTTTTGAGAAAAAACTTGAAATTCAGGGAATAGGTTTCCGGGCGGAAGTGACGGAAGAAGGATTGGTTTTGCACGTTGGTTTTTCTCATCCGGTGAATATGAAAATTCCCGAAGGTATCAAGATTACAGTGGAAAAGAATATCGTTACCATTTCCGGAATCGATAAAGAATTGGTGGGGCAAGTCGCCGCCAACATCAGGAAGGTGAAAAAACCGGAACCCTATAAAGGAAAGGGAATACGTTATCTGGGAGAACAGGTAAGAAGGAAAGTCGGCAAAAAGGTTGTAGGCACTACCGGCGGCGGAAAATAAAAACCTTAATTTTATGCTAAAGAAACAGGAAAACAGAAAAAAGCGTCACAAAAGGATTAGGGCAAAGATTGCAGGCGTGGCCGCACGTCCCCGGCTCTGCGTTTTCAGGTCGGCTAACCATATCTATGCCCAGCTGATAGACGATGAAAAAGGAAAGGTTCTTTTTTCGGTGAACGATTCGTCTCCCAGTTCCAAGGTCAAAGGTCAAAAAGGAAAAATAGAAAGAGCAAAAGAAGTGGGAAGATTGATCGCCCGCAAAGCGGTTGAAAAGAAAATAGATAAAGTGATTTTTGACAGGGGGGGATACAAATACCACGGCAGGATAAAAGCCCTGGCCGAAGGGGCAAGAGAAGAAGGATTAAAATTTTAAATCATTATGCAAAGAGGATTTTCAAGAAGAAAACCATTCGAAAGGCCAAAAGACGAGTTTGAATCAAAACTCCTCGATTTGGCGCGGGTAACCAGGGTGGCTGCCGGCGGTCGCAGGTTTCGTTTCAGAGCGGTGATGGTTGTCGGAGATAAAAAAGGGAAAGTGGGCGTAGGCGTGGCCAAGGGTTTGGACGTGGCTCAGGCAGTGGAAAAAGCCACGAGGCTGGCCAAGAAAAACCTGATTGTCGTTCCCATGGTGGAAGACACCGTTCCCCACGAGATTTCAGCCAAGTTCGGAGCGGCAGAGGTTCTCATAAAACCCCAGAGAAAAGGAAGAGGCCTGGTGGCCGGAGGTACGGTCAGGGTTATTGCCAATCTGGCGGGAATCAAAAACATTTCTTCCAAGATTTTGGGCAGAACCGGCAATAAATTGAACAACGCTTTGGCGACCATTAAGGCTTTTAAAAAATTGAAAATAAAAACCGAAAAATAAATATGCAACTGCACGAGATAAGACCAATTCACAAGCTGAAAAAGAAAAAAAGAGTGGGAAGAGGCGGGAAAAAAGGCTCTTCTTCGGGCAAAGGGATGAGGGGCCAGAAATCCAGATCGGGCAGGAGGATGAGGCCGGTGATCCGGGACGTCATCAAAAGATATCCCAAATTGAGAGGATACAGATTTAAGCCCCAGAAGTTCGGTTTGAGGTTAAAGGCGATTACGGTCAACCTGGAAACGTTGGAGAAGAAGTTCGCGGCGGAGGAGCAGGTTAGCCCAAAAACGTTGTTGGAGAAGAGAATAATTAGTAAAATAAAAGGGGTCATACCCAATATTAAGATTTTAGGCAAGGGCGAAATTACAAAACCCTTAATTTTTGAAAATTGCCGCGTTTCGGAGTCGGCAAAAAAGAAAATTGAAAAAGCCAAGGGTACGATAAAATAAAAACTCAGCACATGAATTGGTTAAACAAAGTCATCCAGATTTTTAAAATAAAGGATTTGAGATACAAGATTCTTTTTGTTTTGGGCGTTTTCGGGGTTTTTCGGCTGATGGCCAACATTCCCATTCCCGGCTTCAGCGCGGAAAGAATGCGGGAATTTTTCGAGAATAATCAGCTTTTCGGCCTTTTGAACATGTTTACTGGGGGCGCTTTGGACAACCTTTCCATCGTTATGCTTGGATTGGGTCCTTACATTACCGCCGTCATCATCATGCAGCTGCTGACGATGATTTTTCCCCAGTTGGAGAGAATGTACAAGGAAGAAGGAGAACAGGGCAGGCAGAAGTTCAACCAGTACGGAAGGATAGCCGCGGTTCCCCTGGCTTTTCTTCAGGGATACGCCATGCTGAGCCTTCTGCAGCGGCAGCAGATAATCGAGTCGCTCTCGCCCAATTTAATCTTGATTTCCCTGCTGACGATTACCGCCGGCACCATGCTTTTGATGTGGCTGGGAGAACTGATCACGGAGAAGGGAATCGGCAACGGGGTGTCGTTGTTGATTTTCGCGGGCATCATTGCCGATTTTCCCAACAACATAAGACAAATGCTGATAACCTGGGATCCCTCGCAAATCCCCTCGTACTTGCTTTTTTTCGGCATGGCTCTTTTGATCATTGCCGGAGTGGTTTTGATAAACGAAGGAAGAAGGAATATCCCGGTGTCCTATGCCAAGAGAGTCAGGGGCACCAAGGTTTACGGCGGAGTTTCCACCTTTTTGCCTTTAAACATCAACCCTGCCGGCGTAATACCGATTATCTTTGCCTTGTCAATCATGCTTTTTCCCGGGATGATCGCCAATTTCATGGGCGGCATGGGAGGAACTGTAGGAAACATAGCCCAGAGCATAGGCAACGCTTTTCAGAATCCCTGGATTTACGGCATTCTGTATTTTCTTCTGGTAGTGATATTCACTTACTTTTATACCGCCGTTACTTTCGATCCTAAGGCCATTTCAAGTAATCTTCAGAAAATGGGCGGTTTCGTTCCGGGAATCAGGCCCGGGGAATCGACAGCCAGCTTTATGTATTACATTTTGAACCGGGTATTGTTGATCGGCGCATTGTTTCTGGGCGCCATTGCCATCATGCCCTCGGTCATCGGAGGAATAACCGGAGTTCAGGTTTTTACATTTTTGATCGGAGGCACTGCTTTGCTGATCGTAGTTTCCGTCGTTCTGGAAACCATGAGGCAGATCAAGGCCCAGTTGGAAATGAGAGAATACGAAACTTTTTAAAATGGCTAAAAAAAACAATCGCTTAATCATTCTGCTTTTCGGCAAATCCGGAGCGGGGAAGGGGACTCAGGCTGATTTATTGGTGGAGAAGATGGGGCTGGAATACATCGGCAGCGGAGATTTGCTGAGGGCGAGGAAAAATAAGGCAGACTTTACCGGAAAGAAAATTGCCGAAGTCATGCAGAAGGGAGGATTGATTCCCACGCCCGTGATTTTCAAATTATGGGTTGATAAAGTGGACAATCTCAAAGGCAAAAAGAATTTGAAAGGTTTTATCATAGACGGCAGCCCCAGGAAGATTTTCGAGGCCTATTTAATGGACGAGCTTCTGGAGTGGTACGAATGGAAAGAGAATCTGAGGCTGGTTTTGATACACATATCCGACAGGGAGGCGATATGGCGACTGACCAAAAGAAGGCAATGCACAAAGTGCAAGGAGATTATTCCTTTTGTCGGCGAATTCAGAAAGATTAAAAAATGTCCGAAATGCGGAGGAAAACTGGTAAAGCGGAGCGACGATACCTTAGCCGCCGTAAAAAACAGATTGAAATGGTTCAAGACTGACGTTCAGCCGATAATCAATTACTACCGCAGAACGGGCAGGCTGCTCAAGATAAACGGAGAACAATCAATAGAAAACGTCTTTAAGGACGTGCTCAAGGCTCTAAAGTAGCGTACTCAATGATTACAATCAAGACTCCGGAGGAGATCAGAATAATAGCGAAAGGCGGGAAGATTCTGGCCAGCATAATGAAAAAACTGGAAAAGAAAGTAAGGCCGGGGATAACCACCAAGGAACTAGACGAGCTCGCAGAGGAGCTCATTTTTAAATCCGGAGGAAAATGTTCTTTTAAGGGATACCAGGGATTTCCTGGTTGCCTTTGCACTTCAATTAATGAAGAAATAGTTCATGCTGTTCCTTCCGACAGGGTTCTGAAAGAAGGGGATATTATTTCTTTGGATATTGGAATGAAATATAAGGGTTTTCATACCGACATGGCCAGAACTTTGCCAGTGGGCAGAGTGGGAAAAGGGGTCCCGGAATTGATAAAAGTTACGAAAGAGGCTTTAAAAATAGGAATCGGAGAGACAAAGCCGGGCAACACTTTCGGCGACATCGGAAATGCAATCCAGAAATACGTTGAATCAAAGGGTTTCGGGGTAATCCGCGAACTCTGCGGCCATGGGATAGGAAAGGAAATCCACGAGGATCCCCAGATTTTAAATTACGGCAGGAAGGGCACGGGACCGGAAGTGAAAGAAGGCATGGTTTTATGTCTGGAACCCATGGTGGCCGTGGGAGACTGGGCCATAGCGAGGAGTGGAGACGGCGGCTTTAAAACAAAAGACGGATCTTTATCCTGCCATTTCGAAGACACTATTGCCGTAACGAAAAATGGAGCAAAAGTTTTAACTGTGATAAAATAGATTAATGCATTTATCTTTAGTCATACCCGCTTACAACGAGGAAAAAAGACTGCCCAAAACCCTGACCGAGATTGACGGATATCTGAGGACAAAGGATTATGATTACGAGATTTTGGTGGTGAATGACGGGTCTAAGGACAAAACCGTTGAGATTGTGAATAATCTGATTCCCGGCATCAAAAATCTTAGGGTGACCGGTTATAACAGGAATCAGGGCAAAGGATATGCCGTAAGGTTCGGGATGATGGAGGCCAAAGGCGATTTCAGGTTGTTTAGCGATGCCGATAATTCCACCTCCGTGGACCAGGTTGAAAGAATGTGGCCCGAATTTGAGAAAGGAGCGGATATTGTCATCGGTTCGAGAGACGTCAAAGGAGCCATTCTGGATCCGCCCCAGCCCTGGATGCGCCATATGCTTCTGGGGGAAGGGTTTAAATTGTTCCGTAAACTGGTGGTTGATCTCTGGAAGATAGAGGACACACAGTGTGGCTTTAAATGTTTTACCAAAGAGGCTGCTGAGAACATTTTCCCCAGATGCAGGATTTCGCGTTTCGCCTTTGATCCGGAAATTCTGATAATCGGGAAACGGATGGGTTATAAAATAAAGGAAATTCCGGTCTATTGGAAAAACGATTTGGAGAGCAAGGTTAAATTAAAAAGCATATTCAAAATAGCCTTGGATTTGTTCGTAATCAGGCTAAATTCATTCAGAGGAGTTTATGGAAAAGAGAAAAAAATCTAACTTAAAGTTTCCTTCAGAACTGAGGTTCGATTTAATAAGCAAGGACTGGGTGGTTATCGCTACGGGCAGAGCCAGAAGGCCGGAAACTTTTAAAAAGGAAAAGAGGAAAATCGAGGAGGTGCCGAAAGAGCAATGTCCTTTCTGCAATTTGAAGAACCAGGAAAAACCGGTTCTGGTTTTCAATAAAGGGAAAAAGATGCCGCTTTTAGGCAGGCTTCCTAGGGAATGGACCACGGTCGTTCTGCCCAACAAATACCCGGCTTTCATTCCTTATCACAAGCTGGAAGAAAAGCAGGAAGGCAAGTTTTACCAGAAAATGAATGCAGCCGGTTTCCACGAGGTGGTGGTGACGCGCGACCACGTGAAATCTTTGGGGCGGTTCAAGCTGGAAGAGGTAAAGGAGCTGTTCGACGTTTACCAGCAAAGATACCTTGACCTGATGGGCGAGAAGTTCGTCAACCACGTTTCCATTTTTCACAATCACGGATATGAGGCCGGGGCATCGGTGGGCCATCCTCATTCTCAAATCATCACTACTCCCTTGATCGACGTCGACTTGAAAAGGGCGCTTTCAAATTCGGAGAGTTATTTTAAAAACACGGAAAAGTGTATTTACTGCGAAATGAATAAATGGGAAATGAGGGTAAGAAAGAGAGTTATTTTCGAGAATAAAGAATTTCTGGTCGTTTCTCCCTTCGCCGCAAAGTCCGCCTTCCAGGTCATCGTTTCTCCCAAAAAGCACCTGTCTTATTTTGAAAGAGCCACGGACAATGAAAAATGGCAGTTGTCGGAGGCTTTTCTGGCGGCCATTTCCAAGATTTACAAAGGCTTGGGAGACCCCGCCTATAACTTTTATCTGCATACCGCTCCGTGCGACGGAAAAGAATATCCTTATTACCACTGGCACTGGACCATTCTGCCCAAAACCTCGACATGGGCGGGATTTGAACTTGGGTCGAGAATGGAAATTTCCACCGTGGAGCCGGAAAAAGCCGCGGAATATTTAAGA
>Ga0268278_1000163_pt1 | contig 50438 bp, 44 predicted proteins | sample saktaG_3_FD_190135 | JGI IMG/M metagenome (GOLD analysis project Ga0268278, IMG submission 190135) | Saline water microbial communities from Sakinaw Lake, British Columbia, Canada - sak_2010_1_5_55m | ecosystem: Environmental > Aquatic > Non-marine Saline and Alkaline > Saline ...
TTTGAACGCGATACCGGTCACACAATCAAGTTCACGTTTGGTACGGGAGGCGGAATTCAAAAACAAGTGGCCTCCGGTGCGCCAGCCGACGTGACTGTTCTTCCATCGAAAGGAGCCACCGAGCTTGAAAAGAGTGGACTCGTCGCACCTGGTTCTCGCTTGGAAGTCGGGAATGTCGGTATAGGCGTGGGGATAAAGAGAGGGGCGCCTCGGCCCAAGATCGCGACAGTAGATGAGTTCAAAAATACACTTCTCGCGGCAAAATCGATCACGTACGCCGACCCCGCGAGTGGCGGTACCTCGGGTACCTACTTCGCAACCGTGGTACTTCCTCGTCTGGGTATTGTGGAACAGATGCGAACCAAGACGACACTGACAGGCGTCGGTGAAGAAGCCGTTATGTGTGTCGCTAACGGGGAGTCGGAGCTTGTAGTGGTTCAATCAAGTGAGATTACCGCTGTGCGGGGCGCCGAACTTGTCGGTCCGCTTCCGAAAAGCATTCAGAGCGAGATTCCGTATGCCGCCGTGGTGTTGAAAGCAAGCAAGTCCGCTGAGACAGCAGGTGCTTTCGTGCGATATCTGGTTACTCCGCCCGGGAGAGCAGCGTTCAGGGCCGCGGGATTTGAGCCTCCTTCTGAACGCTAGCTGGAATCAGTGGGGTCAGGTCTTGCTTTTTGCCATCTACCCAGCTTATCAATCACTCCACTCCACGGCTCCCAAATAACTGTCAAGAACCTTTGGAGACATGAAAGATCGCGGGGTGATTAAAGTGGATGGCTCAAATATCAAGTTGCTTGATCGGAGGCAATTATGGGAAACGGAGTGAAAGTTATATATTCAGTCAATATTGAAGATGTTCAAAATGTTGCGGTTGAAAGATTAGGTCGACATCTCAATAAAGAAGAATTGAAACGAGTAGAAGACAAAATAGATGACTATATCGATTGGTACGGCACAATATCTGATACTATTGATGATGTGATGTGATAGAAGAAAAAGAATAAGTGGGCAAGTCTGCCCTTGACTCATTAGAAAAATTCCCGACAGAAGCCGACACCGATTAATTGCATACTGAAGATTGATAATAGGTCAAGGGTAAATATGCCCGGAAATGTAGTCAATATCGTTATATCAAGGCAAATTTGTCTGTCAATCAATGGTTAGCCGGACAAAAACAATCAATTATCGTATAGGCAGGGGTAGTAAAGTTGGAAACCTTCACTGAACCTAAAGAAATGGCGGAGAATCCGCATTATCAAACGCAAAGGCAGAAAAGTTTGCGCGGTCTCACCGATGATATGATTGATGTACCTATAATCGACCTCATCAATGGGTTTAATAAATTGCCTTATTGTTTCACTCTGCAAAGCTGTTATGGCCATTTTGTCTACAATGGTCAAAAAAATTCTCAAAACCTTGAGCCTTTGCCGGCAAAAGATACTATTGCCAAAGTGGAGTACAGGATCGCCTACATTGCCTTTTGCATTGAGAACAGTCTGTTGGGAAGAGAACTGTTTGAGGATTTAAAACAAATCCCATCTATCGATCCGGAATACGTCCAATTCTGTTGCGCAGAATGGTTCTGGAAAAGACAGGTCAATTCTTATGCGTTGCAAGTGGAACCCGACAGGTTTAAGCATAAAGATACGGCAATAGTTGATTTCAAAGAAGCGTTGCATATTGAAAAGATACGAAATAAATTTTTTATTCAGCTATATAAATTGCTTGAAAATGCAAAGGTAAAGTGAGATCAGCTAACAATTGGCTCAAGTTGGCCGCAGGGGCTGTGCTTTAATTAGACTTTGGTACGCCGCATAAAAGATTGTTCTAAGTCTGAACGTACAGTGCCCCGCAAACCTGCGGTAACTTAGCCAAAACGTTATAGGAAAAATAAAAAAGGAGAACTATGAGCGAATGGTGAACAAGAGTCAAGCCTGCCCTTCCCTCACAATGAATATATTAGCAGTCCTTTTAAGGCGATTTTGTGAATTTACCATTCAGACAGAAAAAATTTCCTTACCCCGATAAACGGGATAAGTCCCACTAAAGGGGATAAATGCGTTAACGAAATTATTTTCTGGCAGAAAATAATTTCTAACTTACTAAACAGTCGGAGATTATTGCTTCGAATTACTTCGTTCCCTGCCGCTTGCTGCGGGGAGACTCAATTCGCTGAAAAGTTCATTGAAAAAAGTAAGGAAATAGTAGATTGAAAGCTGGAAGTGATGGATCTGCTTGGGTTTGGCCGGTAAATGGAGGATAAGCTCTGTGAATTCTATGTTGCCAGCAAACTCAAATAATATTGAATAACCAAAACCTGGTCCATGTATTCAGAATTTTCTCCGCTATCAACAATTGCCGCTATAAGGCGCTCCGATATTGTCCTGGCCGCATCTTTTCTTCCGCTATCAACCAACCTCCGGAAAATGTAATCATAGATGGATACCTGGGTTGCAATATCACTTTCAAAAAACATGGCTTCGGTCTCATCCCAAGCGGCCTGATCGGCCAAATAGCCTATGGCCAGGTTCCGGGTCATTAAACTGTCATAATTATTATTGTATTCCACGGCAAAAGGAAGAATGTCTTCAATATGTTCTTTTAGTGTCAAAGGACTTTCAGGGGAGCAGTAAAAGTAAGGTTCCAGATAACCTTCGGACTTTTTGCCGTATAAATGCGGGCAGTTGTTCTGCTCATCAACAAAACGGCAAAGTGGCGTGCCCTGGTAGATTCTACCTCCTAATGTGTATTCATATCGCCTGAAAAAATCAGGTGGGAATCTCATCATTTCCTTGAGTGTATGATCAATGGTCTCAAATGTTTCTCCGGGCAGACCGAAAATAAGGTTTAATGTGCAATCAATATTGAACTGTTCACACAGCTCGATGGTTTTTACAATATCATTTTGACGGTAAGACACCCCGTTCATCTCAAGAACGCTATCAGCAAAACTGTCGCAGGTAATGATAATAGAAAATCCGGCTTCAGCCAGCAGCCCGGCAAATTTGTCATTAAATAGCCTCGGCAGGAATTGAGAAGAAAAACGAAAATGTTCATGCAGCTCTGCTTCTAAAATTTTCCTGATCAGGATCGAGCCATATTCGAGGTCCGGTATATTAAACTCCGTATCTACAAAAAAAATTTTTCTAATTTCATCATATTTTTCTGCGATACCGCTCAGCTCTTTGATAACATCATCATGCTCCCTGAAAATAAATTTTCTTCCCTCAATGAGAGGCTCAACACAGTAGGAACAGTTCTGATTGCATCCCCGTTTAACCTGTACCGGTAGTCCCGCTGTTTCATACGCATAATTAAATTTTGTCTCTCTTTCAGTAATTGAGCCGATTTTCTTAAAGCTATAGGGTAGCTTCGGATTTACATGGACGCCGTTTTTGTCTTGAAATACCATGTTTGGAACCATGGCTATTTTATTATCGTCGGGAAAAACTTCAAGAAACTGACGCATAGGCTCCTCACCTTCTCCGACGATACCATATTTAATATCCAGCTCTTTCAAGATCGCAGCCGGAGATATGCTAAAAGCGCCGCCTCCGGCTATAATAGGCACATCCGGCCTGAATTTTTTAATGGCCTCGACAATCTGTTTCACTTCGGGAAGAAAGTAAAAGGCTCTGTAACCCACACCTTCATAATTTCCATACTGTTCACATGACATGCAGGTATCAATATTGCGTAGCCCAAGCCCTATCAGATCAGGACTTGTGCGCTCTAATATCATGGCCACGTTGGTTTCAAGATCAGTTGAGGCTAAATAGGGAAAATCAATGGTCACATTGTAAGAATGCCTGCGGAGGTAATCAGCAATCAGATCTAAACCAAATGGGTAGACCTGCTTTACAAGATAGTATTTATCGGTATATAAGAGTAAAATTCTTTTAGGATGCATAGACGACATGCCTCAATTGATTGGAAATTTGCTTGGAAATAGGGGGTCAGGTCTTGCTTTTTGCCATCTACCCAGCTTATCAATCACCAAAACAATAAAACCCGATCTCTTTTCCGAGCAACGGGGTCTTATCTTAAGTCACTCCACGGCTCCCGAATCACTGTCAAGAACCTTTGGAGACATGAAAGATCGCGGGGAGATTGAAGTTCCCCGCAACAAGTTGCGAGGAATCTCCGACTGTTTAGTAAGTTAGAAATTATTTTCTGCCAGAAAATAATTTCGTTAACGCATTTATCCCCTTTAGTGGGACTTATCCCGTTTATCGGGGTAAGGAAGATTGTTATTTTTATTCGCTCGCTGTTCAGTTCAATCGTAAGGATGGTATTATGACGACTCGACGTACTCCACGATCTTTTCAGCAATCCTCCGTATGGTAAACTCAAATTTGGCCTCGTCTTTTTCCAGCAAAGTTAGCCTGAAACCATTGAGCCGGGTGAAAAAGGAGGTGAGGGGCACCACACAGATCCCTGTGGCACCGAGAAGGTAGTACACGAAGCGTTTATCGGGTTCAATCTTTTCACTTACGATTTTTTCAACAAACTGTTTTATATCAGACTGCTCTATTTGCAGAGTGTGTCCGTTGTCGAGAACTGATTCCTTGAATACTACAGTCATATAAAAAGCGCCATTTGTCCTGTTGGCTATAACATACGGAACATCTTTGAGGATATTATATGCTATGTTGGAGAGCTTTTCATATCGTTTGACACGGGACTCCAGGTATTGCTTATACTCGGGATGGTCGAAGAGTATCGGGATGGCTAATTGGGGGAATGTCGTGGAACAAACCTCCGCCATCTTCTGGTTCAAGATGGTATTAATAAATTGGTCAAAAACCTCGTCCCTGTGGCTATTATATACCTCTATCCATCCGCATCGGGCGCCTGGCCAGGGGAATTCCTTGGAAATACCCTTCATACTGATACCCGGTACGTCTTCGATGATGTCGGAGAGCGGGACGGTCTCGGCTCCATTGAATATAATGTTATTATACATCTCGTCGAAAACGAGGAAGAGATCGTTTTCTCTGGCAATTTTCACAATCTGTTTCAGGATACTTTCAGGATAAACAAAACCGGTCGGGTTGTCAGGATTGATGACAAGAATGCCGACAATTGACTTATGGCTTTTTACTTTCTCCTGCATCTCACGTAAATCCGGGCACCAGTTGTTACGCGGATCCATCCGGTAGGTATTCGGGGGAAAGGAGGCATGCAGAACCTCTGCAAGCAGATGGGTGGAATATGTCGGCTCAGGCATGATAATCCGCGCATCGACACGCATGGAGCCATACGTTCGTGCAATAGCATCACCAAGACCGTTAAAAAATATAATGTCGTCACTGTTTATTTTTACCTTGCCCCTCTTGTTTACCAGCTCTGCAAGAAACTCCCTCGTTTTATCAACTCCCTTTGTTGGTGAATATGCGTATGAATGGTCTTCTTGTAATATATTCGTCAGGACCCCTTTCATCCATTCGGGTATAGCTTCCCCTTTCCCGACAGGATCACCTATGTTTTCCCATATAACCTCGATACCATAGTCACTCATCTTGTTTGCTATATTTACGATGTTCCGTATTTCGTAGGTGAGGCCACTGCTTCTTCTTGCAATATCGAATCTCATAATCTCCTCTTTGCATCCGCAATCATTGTCATTTAATGGATAGAACCTGCTTTAATAATGCAATTTACAGAAAAAATCCAGTATTTTTATTGGGTTTCCCTTAAATTTTTATGTTGAGGTTTGAAAGCATTTAATTTATTCTATGAGAGAGGAAAAATATCCGGGCAACGGAGATATAACAATGAATTATTTCAAGTCGGCGGCTCAAGAGATATACGATGAGGCCAAAAAGGATGGACGCCTGATTGAAGGGCTTACTTTAGAAGAACTCAAACAGCTCGCTTTGAGACAGGAAGGGGTCATACAAACACAGATCGGATCAATAGCGGCTGATTCCGAGCCCATGTCAAGGGCCGCGCCACATACCAAAAACAGTGTTGACCATGAATTTGGCGAAGAGGAAGAGGCCCTGGCTAAGCAGGCCGTGGAAATACTTGGCAAGGAAAATATTATTTCCCTTGAAACTGTGGTTGGTGACGGCCGGGAAGGAATCACTGCTCGTTTTATCATTCCCCAAAAGTATGCGCACCTTGCATACGGGCTTAAGCTCCTCCTGGATTGCCCGTCTGCTAAGATTGTGGAAGATCCAACTTACACCATTATCTTCTTCACCGATATGGCTTTTGAATACAACAAATCGAAAAGGTTGATAGATAAAGACATTTCGATCCGGCTGATGATGGGTGAGAAGAGGGGCGACCAGGTCAAGATATGTAGAAATTCGACATATCTTGGTGAAGGTAAGAAGGGGGTTTTTCAGTTTGAAGACTGGCGGGTTAAGGCTATCGACAAGACCGGCATTTTTCTCCATGCCGGCGCAAGGAGAGACTTTTTGTGGGTCTATGACCAGGAGACTGAGCGACCTGAGCTAAAAGAAATACGTACAGCAATTTCAGGTCTTACGGCTACTGGCAAGACTACAACCCTGTGCCGGAGACTGGCAAGGATGCCGAAGGAAAGCTGGGAAATGATCGGTGATGATGGAGGTACAGTCGGTTTTGACGGAAGTTACTGCGCGTTTGAGTTATGTGGTCTCTATGTTAAGACGGAAAACCTTGACGAAAGCCAGCCGGAAATATTGAGGGCTGCCCAATCAAAGGACGCCTTTCTTGAAAATGTAGCTATCAGCAAGTATCCCTACATGCCTGATTTCAATGATCTTTCCAAAACGGGCAACGGGCGGGCTGTTATCACTCGTAAGAATCTGGAGATCGCCAGCGAAGGTCTCCGGGGCAGAAAAATTGATTATATAATTATTCTGACCCGTAACCCACTGACAAATGTCATCTGTAAGCTGACTTTGGAACAGGCCACGATGCAGTTTATTTACGGGGAATCTATAGAGAGCACCGGCGGGGATCCCGAACAGGCAGGAAAATTTAAGAGGGTCTTCTTTCTTGACCCGTTTGTAACCGGTGATCACCTCGAACATGCTATGATTTTTTACGATATCCTCAAGCAGAATAACATAAAATGCTATCTCGCAAATACCGGAACGATCGGCGAGCCTGAGCAAGAGGTTTCGCTCCGTCAGTCACTGTCTGCTTATAATGACCTCCTTCGCGGACAGCTTCGCTTTAGCGTTGACACGGATCACTTAGGCTACCACTATCCGATAAAGTGTGACCGTGCCAATATGGATCTTATGAACGCCTACCATCTCTTTGATGACAAGGTTCTGCTCGAGAAAAAGGTTAAAAATTTCCTCAACGGGCGGCAGCAGTTTCTGGAAGAATTTGAAGAGAAATACGGCAGGATTCCCGAGCATATCCGGGAGTCATTGCCTTATGAGTATAAAAAAACCCCTCCCATGGAAAGGGTGGAGGCTGAGTAATAGAAACCTTTTTCTTGACTTATAATTATTTTTTTGTATAGTTTGAAGCCGATGGATGTGAGGAAGAGGGGTGAGAAGCCCCCGCTGCCCCGCAGCCGTAATGGGAACGAAAGCCTGAGGTGCCACTGTTGTGGGTGATTCCATAATGGGAAGGCGGGTAAGTAGGTAGCCCTGAGCCGGAAGACCGATCCATCTGAAACTTCCTCGCGGGAGGAGTACCATGATAAAATCCTTTCATTATAATCTTTCTGATATTCACTCCTTAGCTCAGCGAAGTTTCGAATTGTATCCGGCAGTGAACGGTGGTTTGCCTCAGGTGGACCACCTTACGGGATCGTGGAATCCTCTGTCATTCTGAATTTATTTCAGAATCTAATGAGATCCTGAATCAAGTTCAGGATGACACTAAATCCAAAGCCCGTTGCCTGCAAGGCGGGCCCGTGGGAAACACCCCCCCGGTCGGGAAAATGCTTTGAGTATTGAAGAGCCTTTTTCGCACAACGATAGAAAGAATAAAATGACCTATAAAGTTGTAACGCTTCCAAGAGTGATTAAAATCTGTATTCTGTTACTGATTGTTTTTCTTGCCGTTGTGGTTGTGTCAATGCTCGTGGGAACAGCCCGAATCGACATAATCACCGGGCTTAAAGGGCTTTTATACGGCTGGTATAAAGGGAGCTCCGTATTAACACCTTCAGAAAAGACCATTATTTTTTCCATCCGTTTTCCGAGAATCATATTTGCCGGGATTGTCGGAGCATCCCTTTCCACCGCCGGTGTTGTATTTCAGGCACTTCTTCGGAACCCACTGGCAGATCCATATATACTCGGGATTTCCGGTGGTTCAGCCGTCGGGGCAATCACGGGAATTATTATCGGCGCCAGTGTTGTCCCATTCGGGATAACGGGTCTGGCATTCTTAGGCGCCATTCTGACCGTTATTTTAGTCTTTGGAATTGCTAAAACAGGGCGTGAGCTGCAGTCCAACACACTCCTTTTGGCCGGAGTCATTGTGAACGCTTTTTTTGCCGCCATTATCATGTTTTTAATCTCTACCAGCAGAAATGCGGAACTTCATAATATCATGTTCTGGCTGATGGGAGATCTCAGTCTTTCCACCGGGGCAGAGATAATCCTCACAGGTTTCTTTTCGATTACAGGATTTATCGCCATTTACATATATTCAAGGTCGATGAATCTGATTGTGACCGGAGAAGAAACGGCGATGCAATTGGGCGTTAATGTGGAAAGAACAAAAAAGATACTCTTTCTTGTCGCATCTCTTGTCACCGGAGTAGCGGTGTCGGTCAGCGGAATCATCGGGTTTGTCGGTCTGATTATCCCGCACATCATTAGGATGATGCTCGGTTCCGACCACAGGCTTTTGCTGCCGGCGTCTTTTCTTTTTGGCGCATCTTTTCTTGCTATAGCGGACACCATAGCCAGAACAGTAGTTTCTCCCACCGAATTGCCGGTGGGGGTTATTACCGCTCTGTGCGGTGCCCCATATTTCATATATCTCTTACGGAGGAGGACTGTCTGACCCATGCCGATCGTTCAGTTAAAAAAAGTGGGATTCAGATATGCGAAGGACTGGGTTCTTAAAGATGTTTCTTTTCAGATCAGCGAAGGGGAGTTTTTAGGAATAATCGGCCCAAATGGTTCCGGCAAGACAACACTCCTTAAAATTATGGACAGAATACTGATGCCTCAGGAAGGAAGCATATGCCTAAACGGTGTAAGCATCAATGAAATGAAAAGAGATGCCCTTGCCAGGCTGATCGCGGTAGTTCCTCAGGACTCTCCCATAACATTTTCCTTCAGTGTAAAGGAGATAGTCTTGATGGGCAGGGCACCCCATTTAGGAAGACTGAGATTCGAAGGGAAGAAAGATTATGAAATAGTTCACAGGGCAATGGAGGTAACCGACACCCTCTCATTCGCTGATAGAAACATCAATGAACTCTCCGGTGGTGAAAGACAACGGATACTTATAGCCAGAGCGCTGGCACAACAGCCGCAGATTATACTTCTCGATGAATCTACGGCCTTTCTCGACATCAAACATCAGATAGATTTTTTTGATTTGATAAAAACTTTGAACAGGAAAGAGGGGATGACGGTCATCTCCGTAACCCATGATATAAATCTGGCATCACTTTACTGTGACAGGATGATACTTCTCAACGCAGGGAATATCCACTGCGTGGGTACTCCGGAAGAAGTCATAACAGAATCCAATATCAAGGAGGTTTATGAGACAGATGTATCAGTGGATCGCAATCCACAAACAGGATTGCCGAGAGTAACATTAATGAGTTCAAATCCGTCAGATTAAGGAAGCCGATCAGAAATCGGCGCTGCCCCGCAACTGTGGGCGGAACGAAATCCACACAATGTCACTGGTTCCTTGGGTAAAGGGAGTTGGGAAGGCGTGGAGAGTAGGCATTGCCGCAAGCCAGGAGACTTATCTGACGGGTGAATCAACATTTCGACCGAGGGGGAAAAGAAGGTATGAAGAAGTTATTAAGCTGTATTGTTGTGTTATTTGCGTGTCTATTTATTGCTTCGTATTTTCCTGTCCATGCACAGGAAAAAGATGTGATAATAATGGACGAGGTGGTAGTTTCTGCAACTAAAACAAAAGAGAAACGAAAGGATATTCCAAACACCGTTGTCATAAAAGATGAAATAGACATTAAGGAATCACCGGCAAATAGCGTGGGGGAACTACTGGCCAATGAACTAGGTATAGATTGGAGAACATATGGAAATTATGGAAGTGCCGCTCAGGAGATTCACATTAGAGGCATGAGCGCTGATGCCACACAGGTATTTGTTAATGGAGTGAACGTCAATTCTCCATCTTTGGGTACTGCAGATGTGGCAAAAATACCTCTTAATAATATTGAACGTATAGAAGTGGTTAAAGGTTCGGGCTCCCTTCTCTATGGTTCAGGTGCCATGGGGGGGACCGTTAATATTATAACAAAAAGACCTAAACGCGATAAAATGGATCTGAAAGCAAGTGCCGGCTATGGTTCTCAAGATACCTACCAGTTGTCTGCCGAGCAGGGGATGTTTCTTACCGATGATTTAGGATATTATCTGACGGCAAGTCGTCGGGAAACCGATGGTTTTCGGGATAACAGTGATCTAACTCACAACGATGTTTCTCTCAAATTGGTTTATGATAAAGGTGATGCTTTAGATATAAGCCTTTACGGCGATTACATTGATCGGGAATACGGCAGGCCTGGTGTCAAGCCGCCTCCGGGGACGCAGGATTATTATATTAACGGCGTGAAATTTTACAGTAGTGAATCAGCGAGCGTCCTCGATGGGGGGAGTGATGATGACGGTCATATTGTTCTTCAGATGAAATCAAATCCGATGGAGTGGCTGGGTTTCAAGGTGAAAGGCGATTATACATACATGGAGAATTATAATTATGGCCGGTATCATTCTTCCGGGACGGGACAGAAGACCTGGACAACGAATGAAGTAACCGGTGTTGAAGGGAATGTTGAGATCAAACCGTTTGAAGGTTTAAGTCTGTTGCTTGGTGCAGATTACAAGGACTACGACTGGAAGAACGAGGCCGTGTCCCTCGATACCAATGGTAATGATGTGACCGGAACTCAAACAGAAGCCGAGGCTGATTTACATACCAAGGGAGCGTATGCAGAAGCCCAGTATCGGCCATGTGAGTACGTTAAGGCACTGGTTGGGATCAGGCATGAAGACCATTCAACCTTCGGGTATGAAGACCTTCCCCGTTTCGGTCTGGTGATTAATCCGCTGGAAAACACTGCCTTGAAATTTAGTCGAGGCAAACACTTTAAAGCACCGACACCTAACGACCTTTTCTGGCCATATGAAGACTGGGGTTGGGGAATGGGTACTGAAGGGAATCCTAATTTAAAGCCTGAAACAGGATGGCATACAGACGCAACCGCCGAACAGACCTTCTTCGATAAAAAGGTGTTCGTTACGGTTTCGTATTTCAAATGGAATATCGACGATAAAATTCGCTGGGTTCCTGACAGCAGTTTTTTCTATAGACCGGAAAACCTCGATAGCTATAAAGCCGATGGCTGGGAAGTTGGAACAAAAATCGGACCGTTTTATAATATGATTTTGGCGCTTAGCTACACAAACACCGATGCGAAAGAAAACAAACAAGGTGGTGTCGAACGTCAGGCCCTGTATACTCCTGAAGATCAGTTCAAAGGGTCTTTAACCTACTGGACTGAATTTGGTCTCAGTGCGACTGCCACGGTTCGTTATATGGATAAACGACCAGCATTGTATGATAGTGATACCGATGTTAACCCTTCCCGGACCCTTGCGCCATATTGGACAACGGACATTAAAATCGAACAGCGTTTATATGACCACTGGATACTAACCCTTACGGGCAACAACCTGTTTGACAGGGAATACGAAACTTATATGCAGACCTTTTATGATTATGCAAGCACGGCTACGCTCTGTTCTTATCCGGGGGCTGGAAGATCGGTCTTTTTCAATGTGGGTTATGAGTTTTGATATCAATATATTGGTAGTTATGCTGGTATCAAAGTAACTTTTTGAACCATGAAGCGTTAATTTGAATAATGTGTGGAGGGAAAGGATTTCTTTTCTATAGCACAAAAAAGTGATGATCCCCTGTCTCCCCGGGGTTGGCGCGGTCTACCTCCTTATAAAGAGTGCCAACTACGGGGAGACATTGAAAATTTTTCGAGGACATCAATACTGACGACCTCGTAAAAAGTTTTTTCTTGTTACCCAAAATCATGTCCTGAACTTTTTCAGGATCTCATGGGATTCTGAAATAAATTCAGAATGACAAAAGATCAGTTTTATAACCGGGAGCGCACCCGCAAGCCCCGCCCTGTGGAGGCTGTGTCGTAATAAGGTAAATTGTCATTCCGAACGAATGTGAGGAATCTTAACATGCTCAATTTATTAAGCATTAAGATTTCTCGCTTTGCTCGAAATGACAAAAAAAGGAATTGCGACACAGTTTCGTGGGCGAGGAACTTCGCTTTTTGCGAAACCGTCAATACTTATTTACAAGTTCTGCTAATTCGATATAGACTTCATTCTGTCTTCCGGATACCTAAATAATTGTGAAGAAGATAGATAACAGGGGGAACAATGAAAGGATATGTTCAAGTATATACGGGTGATGGCAAGGGAAAAACGACGGCGGCTCTTGGGCTTGCCCTGCGTGCGGCCGGCGCCGGCCTTAAGGTGTATATCGCCCAGTTTGTCAAGGGAATGAAATATAGTGAGATTAATATCCTGGATAAACTGTCAGACTCCATTGCGCTAAAACAGTACGGCAGAAGCTGTTTCATTAACAGAAACCCGGATGAGAAAGATATTCGAGCCGCACGAGAAGGTCTCAAGGAAGTACGAGAAATCATGTGTTCCGGGGAGTACCAGATGATTATTCTTGATGAGGCCAATATTGCCACCGATTATAATCTCTTCTCCGTGGAGGAGTTGCTCGATTTTATCAGGGCCAAGCCGGAAGAGGTCGAACTGGTAATTACGGGCAGGATGGCAGACCCCCGGGTTATCGAGGAGGCTGACCTGGTAACGGAAATGAAAGAGATAAAACATTATTATCAGAAGGGAGTAGAAGCAAGAAAAGGTATAGAGAAATGAAGCAGTTCATCCTCACCCTCTCCCATCAAGGGAGAGGTAAAATTTTTGACTTTTTACGAGTGCCTAAAATATTATTCTCCATTGTTATTTTCATAATCCTGTTGAGCGCTACCCCTGTATTTTCCTATCCGGTGAAGTTTACTGATAGTCAGGGTAACAATATCACTATTACAGAAAGGCCGTCGAGGGTAGTCTCTCTTGTACCGGGCATAACCGAAATAATATTAGGAATAGGGGCAGGAGATGCGGTCAAGGCCGTTACCTACTACGACACTTATCCGTCTGAGACGGCCCATAAGGCGGCCATCGGCGGCTTTCTTTCACCATCCATCAAAGCCATTGGCGCGATAAAGCCCGATGTAATTTTCGTTTCCAGCCTGCATAAAAAGGTAAGGGAAAAATTTAAAAGCGAGAAGTGTCAATTAATCAGCCTTGATGCAAAAATCATTTCCGATATCTATCGAAATATCGATTTGTTGGGCAGAATTTTCAACAGACAGAAAGAGGCTTCAAAAATCATCGATGAGATAAAGAGCGAACTCCGGATCATTGCAAAAAAGACAGCCGGTATACCCAAATCCGAAAGAAAAAGAGTTATTCGTCTCATGGGGCGCGACAGGGTGATGACCCCCGGTGATGATTCCTTTCAAAATGAATACATCAGGCTCGCCGGCGGAATCCCCCCTGAGCTAAACAAAAGTGGAGATATTGTACCTGTAACGAAAGAGGAGTGGGTGAAGTTTAACCCGCAGATTATCTATGGCTGCGGGGGTGACAGGGAAACGGCCGGCAGGTTTTTCAATCAACCGGGCTGGAAGGATGTGGATGCGGTAAAAACCGGGAAAATATTCTACTTTCCATGTGATCTGACCTGCAGGGCATCGATACGAGCAGGGCATTTTGTGTCATCACTTTCCTCCATTATTTACGAAGATGAGTATTCCCGAAAGGATGCTCAAGTATTTAAGGATCATATATTTAAGACTCGCCATCTCGATCTTGACCTTAATTACATAAAAGATGCGCGCATTGCATACAGCAGAATAAATGATTTCGTAAACAAGACCCTGATCATAGATTTTAAGGAACCTTTGTCCGTCGTTTCGACTCTTGAAGGAGAACGCAGGGGCATCACATCGGTTGGGAACCATTACTCCCCGCCCCCCTGCTGGGGGCTGACACATAGACTCGGCTTCAAGGAGATGAGATCGCAGATCTACAATGTTACAGGCAAATCGGAAGATACTGCGGGTTTTCTTTTAACTGGCGCCGACATGGATAATCTGGTTATTAAGAGTGAAAAATTCAGAGATATGGAGGTCTATGCTCTGGTGACTGCCGGTGTAAAGTCAAATGCCCTCAGAACGTCTGTTGACAAAGGCGGATTTTACGAACCGGGGACCATCAACATCATTCTTTTGTCAAATATGAGGCTGACACCAAGGGCCATGACAAGGGCCATCATCAGCGCCACCGAGGCCAAGACCGCAGCGTTGCAAGATCTTGATATCAGAAGCAGCTATACTCCCCTCATCCATCAAGCCACAGGAACAGGAACCGATAACATAATTGTCGTGGAGGGAAAAGGTACCCGCATTGACAATGCCGGCGGACATACAAAGATGGGGGAACTGATTGCAAAGGCCGTGTATGAGGCTGTTAAGGACGCAGTGTACAAACAAAACGGAATAGTTTCCGGGCGTAATATTTTTCAACGCCTGAAAGAGAGGAAAATCAGTATATCCGGATTAATTTCCATGGATGCGTGCAAATGTAATGTTTGTAAGTGTGATCTGTCCGGAGCTCTGGAAGAGTTGCTACTGCAGCCCCGCTATACCGGATTTATTGAATCATCTTTTGCTGTGAGTGATGATTACGAAAGAGGCCTGATCGATGATCTCACATCCTTTGAATTGTTGTGTAATGACATAGCCGAGGAAATAGCCGGGGAAAAGATAGAAAATATGACAGATTTCATTGCTGACAAAGATATGCCCCGTGTGCCCCGTATGGCATTTAACGCCTTATTGAACGGTCTTTACTACAGAATTAAGTAAGAGGATTTTGCTCCTCTCTGTCATTCCCGCGCAGGCGGGAACCCATAGAGGGCTAAGCACTTGAAAAGACTGGATTCCCGTTCCCCGATCGGAGTCGAGGACAAGCTTCACGGGAATGACAAAATTGTGTATATTTCGACTTTTTACGAGTGCATCAAAGGTAAGACATGAAAAAAAATGAGAAACTTCTTTTTCATGAACTGAAGAGAAGATTTATCGAAGCGGTGAGCAGAAATCGAGCTGAGGGGATACTCTTCTCCGGAGGACTGGATTCCGCACTTGTGGCAGCCCATTCAAAAAACTCTACGGCCGTTTCCGTCGGACTTGAGTCGTATGGTGAGGATCGATATTATGCCGGCGAGGTAGCGAGATTTCTCAAGCTTGACCATTACCACAAAACCGTGAAGATTGAAGAAGCCATTGCAGCGATTCCGGAAGTGATCACGATACTGAAAAGTTTTGACCCCGCTGTCCCAAACGATGTCACGGCCTATCTGGGGATCAAATATGCGAAAGATATGGGTATCGGCAGTATGATGACGGGTGACGGAAGTGATGAGATATTTGCGGGCTACGATTTTATGTTAGAAAAAAAGGATTTACAAGAATATCTGGACCGGATGCATTCCGACATGCGGTTCAGTTCCAACAAAATAGGGGAAACCCTGGGGGTCGATATAAAACAACCCTTTCTTGATAAAGAATTTATGGATTTCAGTCGTGGAATTGATCTTGATCTTAAGATCAGAAAAGAAAATGGGCAAACCTGGGGTAAGTGGATACTCCGGAAGGCTTTTGAAGGTGTATTGCCGGAAGAGATATTATGGCAGAAAAAAAGGCCTCTCGAATACGGGTCCGGCATGACGGAACTGAGAAAAGTTGTTGAATCGAGGGTGTCGGATGAAGAGTTTGAAGAGGGAAAGAAGAGGTTTCCAATAAAATTCTGGAACAGGGAACATTTCTATTATTACCGTATTTACCGTGAGGTGGTTGGGGGAATCCCCGTTCCCCAAAAAGAGGAAAAAATATGCGAGTGCTGCGGGGCCGGAATGAATCAGAGCGCTTTTCACTGCAAAGTCTGCGGAGATGTTACTGAATGGAAAGAGTAAAAAAAACAAAGGCTTTCGTTTCCTGGAGCGGGGGAAAGGATGCCGCCTTGTCTTATTACAGGGTGATGGAAAAGTTCCATGTTACTCATCTCTTAAACATGATAGCCGAAGATGGTAAAGTCTCCCGATCCCACGGTATAAGGACAGATATCCTGCGGATGCAGGCGGAGGCGATGGGCCTTCATATCGTTCAGCCAAAAAGCTCATGGGAAACTTACGAAGAAGAATTTAAAAAGGCCCTTGCCGGCTTGAAAGATAAAGGGGTTAAGGCAGGTATATTCGGAGATATCGACCTCGAAGAGCACAGGGAATGGGTGGAAAGGGTCAGTAAAGAATCGGGGATGGAGGCCGTCCTGCCCCTGTGGGGGGAAAAGAAGAGGAAAGACCTGATAGAAGAGTTGATAGAAGCCGGGTTTGAAACCATTGTTGTGGCGACCAAAAAAGATTTGTTGGGGCTTGAGTGGCTGGGGCGCAGAATTGATCGTGATTTCATCAGGGATATTTCAAAAGTTGAGAGAGTCGATATGTCTGGAGAGGGCGGTGAATATCATACGTTAGTAATATCGGGTCCCATATTCAAAAAAAGAATAAAAATCTTGAAGTCTGAAAAGGTGACCAGGGATCAGCACTGCTTTCTTGATATATTGGAATGTGAACTACAATGACGCCAGTATCTTTTATCGGAGCATATATAGTAGACATCGTCGTCGGCGATCCCCGCTGGCTGCCGCATCCCGTGGTGATGATGGGGAAGCTCATAAGATTTTTGGAAAACAGGATTTGCCGTTTCTCACTTGCTGATGGAAATAATTCCTCTATTCCCCCCCTTACTAAAGGGGGGTTAGGGGGGATTTTACCTTTACTAAAGGGGGACAAGGGGGGATTCATAGATAAAAAGAAGGGCGGGATTATCCTGTGGTTTGCAGTTGTCATTTCTGCCTATTTTGTCACCTTGGCGATAGTGGAAGGGAGTTTCTTTATAAACTTTCTGTTCGGTATGATTATATCGGTTCTGATCGCCTCTCTTACACTGGCAACACGTTCTCTTTACGATGAAAGTAAAACTGTTATAGATTCCTTAAACCGTGGAAATATAGAAGAGGCACGAAAGAACCTCTCCATGATTGTGGGAAGAGATACGGAAAACCTCGATGAGAAAGAGATTCTTCGGGCTGTTATTGAAACGGTGTCGGAAAACCTCTCCGATGGTATCGTGGCGCCTCTATTTTACCTGGCCATTGGCGGCCCCCCCCTTGCCATGACCTATAAGGCGGTCAACACCCTCGACTCGATGGTTGGATATAAGAACGAACGATACAGGGATATCGGCTGGTTTTCCGCCAAAATGGACGATATATTCAACTGGATACCGGCACGACTTACCGGTGCTCTTATCGTCATCGCCTCATTTATCCTGAGGTACAACTGGAGGGATTCCTGGAAAATCATGATAAGGGATGGCCGCAAGCACTCGAGTCCGAACAGCGGCATACCGGAAGCCGCTGTGGCCGGTTCCCTTTCGATCCAGCTTGGCGGTAAAATTCAATATTTTGGAGAAGTTGCCGACAAACCCACGATTGGCGACAAGATAAAAGAGACGGATAAAGAGGATGTAAAGAAGGCATGGATTATCATGTTTGCCTCATCTTTCTTGATGGCCGTTGCCTGTATAACTGTTCTATGGATGGTATGATTATGAAAAGAGACCACGGCGGTAATGTCAATGAAATGTCCAGAATATACGGAATCGACGAAGATGCGATTATCGATTTCAGTGCCAATATTAACCCGCTCGGTTATCCTCCCGGCTTGCGGGAATCGGTAACAGAAGAATTTGATTCCATTTTAAATTATCCCGACATTGATTCATTCGATCTTGTTTCGGGATTGTCGAAATACCACGGTATAGGTCAGGATTCTATCATTGTGGGGAATGGCTCGACCGAATTTATCTACTGGATGCCGGTTGTATTTAAACCTGAAAAGGCCCTGATTGTCACACCTGCCTTCAGTGAATATGAAAAGGGGCTCAGGGTGGCCGGTACAGACGTTTCGTATTTTCAGACAGAGGATAAAAGTAAATTTTTAGTCGATATTGATCGCCTTTGCGAACGTTTGAGGGAAGGGTTTGATATCCTGTATTTCTGTAACCCGGCAAATCCAACCGGCGTTTTGACTCCAAAGGATGAGTTGTACAGGGTTATAGCGTGTGCCGGTGAAACCGGGGCGCTTGTGGTGATTGACGAGGCCTTTATAGATTTTATAGAGGAGGAATCTCTTAAAGAAGAAATTTTCAGGTTTTCCAATCTGATAGTGTTGAGATCTATGACAAAATTTTTCGGAATCCCAGGCCTTAGAGTGGGTTATGTAATGGCTTCCGCACCATGTGTCAAAAAAATAAGGGAAGATAAACCGCCCTGGACGGTCAACTCGCTGGTGCAAAAAGCAGTCGTCAAAGCCCTTGTTGATGCGGACTACATCAGGGATACAATACAATATGTAACAGATGAGAGAGAGTTTTTAATGGATGCTTTAAACAAAATCCCCGGCCTTAAGACTTGCAGGGGTGCGGCGAACTTTCTCCTCGTTTCTATGGACAGCCGGATCAGCGTAAACTCTACGGAACTCAGAGATCATCTCGCTCAACGTGGGATATTGATAAGAGATTGCAGTACCTTTCAGGGGATGGGGGATCGTTATTTCCGGGTCGCCGTGAAGAGACATGACCAGAATTTGATTCTCATTGAAAAACTGAAAGAAGCCATAAAATGATAAAGGAAAAACTTGATAAATTCTCTTTATACGATAGGATCGTTTAAAATGTTTTATTCTCCCCGGATAGGGGAATTCATCAATTTTAAAGATAAATAGGGAGATATGATGGCAAAGGAGTGTGGTATTGAGGAGAACAAGGCGAAATGCAACTGTAGTTATGAGCCCTGCAGTAAAAAAGGTATTTGTTGCGAGTGTATAAGATATCATTGGCGGATGGGTGAGTTAGCGGCCTGTTTTTTCCCCAATGATGTGGAAAAGACCTACGACCGCTCCATTGAAAAGTTTATTGAAACCTACCAGGCAAGAGGACGCTGGTGGTAAATGTTGGGAGCATGAAGATGAACACAAGAGAGAGGCTTGAGGAATTAGAAGAGAAAAACTTGGCCCCGTATGCGACAAAGAGTTCTCAGAGTATGGGCAGAACCCTTCACGGGGATGAACAGGATGATTACAGAGTCTGTTTCCAGAGGGATAGAGACAGGATACTCTATTCAAAGGCATTCAAGGATCTTCAGTACAAGACACAGGTATTCCTGATAAGCGAGGGCGATTTTTACAGGACCAGATTGACTCACACCCTTGAGGTTGCTCAACACGCAAGAACTCTGGCGAGGGCTTTCGGATTGAATGAAGACCTGTGCGAGGCAATATCTTACGCGCATGACCTCGGCCATACCCCGTTCGGCCACGCCGGTGAAGAAACACTCAATGAAATCATGAAGGATAACGGCGGTTTCGAGCACAACCTTCAAAGCTTAAGAGTTGTGGATATACTGGAAAAGAGGTACCGGGACTATGACGGCCTTAATCTCTGTTACGAAACAAGGGAAGGTATAGCACGCCACGAGTCGATTCATGATAATCCGGACATACCGGACGAATTCAAAAAGTTCCCGATGCCGTCACTGGAGGTACAGGTAGTCAACATTGCCGATCCATTAGCCTACTGCGCACATGATATTGAAGACGCGTTGAATGCAGGATATCTCTCTATGGGAGAAATTAAGAACCTGGGCAATCCTCTTGTTGACAGGGTTCTCGCGAAGTGCAGGGAAAGATACCGGGGGTTCGAAGACCTGGATACGACAAAACAGGCACGGCTTCTCGTTAGAACGCTGATAGAAAAAACAAATATTGCCGTCATAGAAAAAACCACGGAAAAATTGACAAATTATAAAATAAAGTCTGTCAATGATGCCCGTAAAATTGATGCCGCAATAGTTTCCGCACCGGCCAGGGATATGGAAGATTTCGAAGCACTGCAGCAGTTTCTCCTGGAGAATGTATACAGGAAACCGCAGGTGTGCATAATGAACGAGAAGGGGAGATTGATCATCCAGAGGATTTTTAAGCATCTGGATAAGAGGCCTGAAATGATGCCGAAGTCATTTAAAATCAGCTACGAATCGGCAGATGACAGGAGAGATAAATGCAGGGTTATTGCGGATTACATATCCGGAATGACCGACCGGTATGCGATGGATCTTTACCAGATGATGTTTGCCCCTTATGAGAAGGTGATGTTCGAATTCAGGGAATAAACTGTTATCGGCTGCCAAATGAAAAAGAAAGAAAAAGCAAAATATCCTGTTTCAATCCGTAACTGGTCGGAAGATGACCGGCCTCGTGAGAAATTGCTTAAATATGGGGAGCATACGTTAAGTAATGCGGAGCTTCTTGCAATTTTAATCAGAACAGGAACACCGGGAAGAAGTGCTGTTGACATCGGAAGAGAACTGCTTCACAAATACAAATCGCTCCGCGCCATGAGCGGCATCGATGCTTCTGAATTTAAAGAGATTCTTGGTCTGAAAGATGCGAAAATTGCACAAATCAAAGCCGCCGTCGAATTGGGCAGACGAATGTTAAGCGAAGAAAAGGCACTCGAGGGCTCGATTAAAAAATCATCTGATGTTGCGAATTTCCTGATGCCCCTCATGAGGGATTTGAAAAAGGAGCGTTTTATTCTGCTCCTCCTTGACAGACGGAATGCTATATCGGATATGATGGATATTGACTATGGGACAGTTGACAGGGCAAATCCCTATATTCGTGATATCTTGCAGAATGCGATTAAACATAACGCTCCTTCCATCATTGTCGCCCACAATCACCCCTCCGGTTCGGCAACTCCCAGTAAAGATGACAAAGCGTTTACAAAAAGCCTGATGATGGCAGCGAAGGCGACCGGCATCAGTTTCTTTGACCATATTATTATCGGAGACAACCGCTACTTCAGCTTCGCCGATGAAGGACTGATTGAGGAATATGAAATGAAGGCGATACGAGAATTGTAAAAGAAAAACAAGGGATCAACTGAATGAATAACATTGAGGCATTAGAAAAAAGGCTCTGGAGCAGCGCCGATAACCTGCGCGCCAACAGTCCATACGCGAGTAATGAGTATTTCCTGCCTGTAATGGGCATCATATTCCTCCGGCACGCCTACAGCCGCTACCTTGCTGTAAAAGACGGAATTAAGGCAAGTCTGCCGAAGCGCAGTGGTAAATCCCGTCCGCTGACCAGGGAAGATTTTTCACGTAAGGGCGCTATCTTCCTGCGACCCAAGGCGCAGTTCGAGTATCTCGTAAATTTGCCGGACAGCGAGGATCGTGCACAGGCTATCATTAATGCCATGGAATCTATAGAAGAGGACTATGAAACATTGCGCGGGATTCCGCCAAAGAGCGAATATCTGGAACTCGATAATGACGTGCTGGGGCAATTGTTGCGGACATTCGATGATCCCGCACTTAAAAAGGCTTCCGGGGATATCTTCGGCCGTATTTACGAATATTTCCTTACCCGGTTCGCGGATCAGAAGGCACACGATAACGGTGAGTTTTTCACTCCCGTGTCTCTTGTCCAGACGATTGTCAATGTCATTGAACCGGATCACGGGAAGGTTCTGGATCCCGCCTGCGGATCGGGCGGCATGTTCGTTCAGAGCGCACACTTTATTGAACGTATGCATGAAATCCCCCAGGAACGCGTCACCTTTTACGGGCAGGAAAAGAACCCTACAACTATTCGACTGGCAAAAATGAACCTTGCCGTCCATGGACTGGAAGGCAATATCCAGAAGGGCATCACGTACTACGAGGATCATCACGAGATGTTGGGCAAGGCCGATTTCGTAATGGCCAATCCCCCCTTCAATGTCGATGAAGTGGATGCCGGCAAAGTCAAAAATGATCCGCGCCTGCCCTTTGGACTGCCGGGGGTGAATAAGAAGAAGGCTGTTTCAAACGGGAACTATCTGTGGATTTCCTATTTTTACAGCTACCTGAGTGAGCAGGGACGATCGGGATTTGTCATGTCTTCGCAGGCCTCCAGCGCCGGTCGGGATGAAGCAAAAGTCCGGCGCAAGATTGTCGAGACCGGCCATGTGGACGTGATGATTGCCATCCGTTCCAATTTCTTTTATACCCGTTCGGTACCCTGTGAACTCTGGTTTTTTGATAAAAACAAACCGAAGGACAAACATGGCAAGGTGCTGATGCTCGATGCCCGCAATGTCTATCGTCAGGTTACCCGGAAAATATGTGACTTCAGCCCCGAACAGATGAAAAACCTCACAAGCATTGTCTGGCTCTATCGGGGACAGAGCGAACGTTTCCTGAATCTGGTGGCTGAATATATGGACACGGCTGTTCGTGAAGCCGGGGAAGCTTTCAAACCGTTGGAGGGTTTCAAAAAGGGAATTGGCACTTTGATGAACGTGATGGAGCCGTTCCTGAGTTCGCTGTCGGAAGATGACACGCACGGCGAAACACTGGCCGAGCTTAAAGAATCTCAAGAGGTGTTTGGTAAAGATATAGAGGCATTTCAGAATGACGTTACGTCGGCAAACACCGCCTGGACTTCCGCGGGCAGGGACAACAAGGGGCTGCACCGGTACTCGGAAATTATTGCGCCGGTTGCCGAAAGAAGCCGCGAATTGGGCAGGCAGACAGACCAGATATACAGGCTCGCGCTTCGCCTCATTGAACTGTGTGAGAAGAAGCTGAACGCCCGTGAAAATGATTTCTGGGCGAAAAAAGAGATCAATCAGTCGAAAAGGCCTCTTGATGAAAAACGAAAGGCCTGTGTGGAACAGTTAAGACAAGCGCGATATTTCTACAGGCAGGCCCGCTGGCTTCAGGAGCGCTTTCCTGAGGCGGAACTGCGTGATGTTGAGGGGCTTGTCAAACTGGTCGGCATAGATGAAATCGAAAAGAACGACTGGAGTCTCACCCCGGGCCGCTATGTGGGTGTGGCGCCGGAAAAGGTGGATGAGGACTTCGACTTCGAGGAAACCATGCGCGCGATACACGCCGAGATTAATGAACTGAATGCGGAAGCGGTGGAACTGGCGGAGCGGATTGCCGGAAATTTTGAGGAGTTGGGGGTATGACCAAACTTTCGAAGCGATTGCCTGACGATTACGAGAAACTCCAACCACTGGTTGGAGAAATTAGCTGGAGTAAGAATCTGGTTATTGTGGCGCGCTGCAAAGACCCTCTGGAGCGTGAATTTTACCTCGCATATCATGACCTGCCAAAAGTGCAACTTCTAGTTGCACAAATCGGTAGGAGCCACAATTTGAACATTTTCCAACGCTGCATTCGAAAGCTGGAAGACCTCACTGCTGAGACGATCATGTTGGCGGGGACTATTAAGAAGAACTTTGAGGAGATGGGGGTATGAGTACCCGTGCCAAGATTCCTCTAAGTGACTTCATCACGCTGCAGCGTGGTTTTGACTTGCCAACGGCACGCCGCAAGGAGGGAAATGTCCCTGTCATCGCATCAACGGGTATTGCTGGCTACCACAACGAGGCGAAGGTCAAAGGCCCGGGAGTTGTCATTGGGCGATCCGGCAGCATTGGTGGCGGTCAATACGCCGCTAATGACTTCTGGCCACTCAACACAACTCTGTGGGTGAAGGACTTCAAGGGCAACAACCCGAGATTCACCTATTACCTTCTCAAGGGGATTGATTTCACTAGGTTCAATGCAGGTGCAGGTGTCCCCACGCTCAATAGAAATCACATAGATAATCTATGTGTGTCGAATTTTATTCCTGCAGAACAAGCTCGCATTGCCTCCATCCTCTCCGCCTACGACGACCTGATTGAAAATAACCGCCGCCGGATTCAGCTTCTGGAGGAGTCGGCGCGGCTGCTTTACAGGGAGTGGTTCGTCCACCTCCGCTTCCCCGGCCACGAGGATGTAAAAATCATCGACGGCGTCCCGGAGGGGTGGGGGGAAAGCACACTCGGAGATAATATTGTTCTAAATTATGGAAAAGCTTTGAAGGCAGATGATCGAATCGAAGGAAAATACCCGGTTTATGGTTCAAGCGGATTTGTAGGAACTCATAAAAAGCTGCTTGTAAAAGGTCCTGGAATTATTGTTGGACGAAAAGGAAATGTGGGCAGTGTTTTTTGGTCATCTAAGGACTTCCATCCAATAGACACAGTTTATTATATTGATACGGAATCAAGTGACTATTATTTGTATAATGCGCTACATTACATGCAATTTGTCAGCAGTGATGCCGCTGTTCCTGGACTAAATAGAAATTATGCTTATAGCCGACCTTACTTATTGCCCCCGGAGACTATAAGATCGCATTTCGAAAATACAGTTACCCCAATTTACGGACAAATTTTTAAACTCAACGATTACAACGAAAAACTTAAACAGGCCCGCGACCTCCTCCTCCCGCGCCTGATGAACTGGGAGGTAGCTGTATGAACAAACAGACCCTCTCCAACCTCATTGTTCTCGGCGAAGGCTTCACCACCGAGTTCAAACGTACGAGTATTTCTAATCTTGGGCGGGAGATATGCGCCTTTGCCAATGCAACGGGTGGTATCATCCTGATCGGGGTGAGTGATGATGGGGAGATTGTCGGGGTTGGCAAGCACAATAAACTTAAGTCTCAGGTTCAGTCCATCGCTCGTTCTGCCGAACCACCTATTGCGGTTGATGTGGAGAGCATTGGCGATGTACTTTGCATCACTGTGCCTGAACAACACAGTAAACCCTATTCTTTTAGTGGCAAGTTTTTTATTCGCGAAGGGGCGACCTCGCAGCAGATGGGGCGCACTGATATCCGTGAGTTTTTCTTCAAGGAAGGGTTGATTCATTTTGACGAAACACCCTGTACCAATTATGACCTGAAACGTGACCTGACTCCGGAGATATGGAGCCGTTTTGTTCAGCATGCCCGTCTTCCTGAAGGGCTGGACCCACATTCTGTATTAGATAACCTGCATTTGACCAAAGACGGCAAGATGACACATGCCGGCGCCTGGTTGCTGTGTGATGACATTACCAGCTACACTTTGCAGGCGCATGTAACATGTGCAATATTCAGGGGAAAGACCAAAACATACATCCTCGACCGCAAGGATTTTTCAAGCGACCTCTACACCATCTATGAGGAGGTGATGGGCTATTTGCAGGCAAAATTGAACACTGCGCTTATCCCTCATGCAAGAGGTCGGGACGAACGGCTGGAATTGCCGGAGGATGCCCTTCGGGAAGCTCTGGTCAATGCCATTGCGCACCGTGATTATCGCTCAACCGCCAATGTGCAAGTGCATATCTTCCATGACCGTCTTGAGATCGTGACGCCTGGCGGCCTGCCAGCCGGAATGCGCGAGGAGGATTTGGGGATAAAGAGTGTACCACGCAATCCATTACTTTTTGGGATATTCTATCGCATGGGGATGGTGGAACGGGTAGGCAGTGGCATCAAACGAATCCGTGAGATGTGTCGCGATTATGGGATGGCTGAGCCAGTGATCGACGTTTCGAAGAACTGGGTGACAACAACGTTCAAGCGGCCAATCGAAGAAGTCATAGGTGAAATCGAACCGCAGCCAGAGTCGCAGCCAGAGTCGCAGCCAGAGTCGCTGGAAATGCGCGTGCTAATCTTGCTGAGTAATGGCCCTATGGCAAAATCTGCATTATCCCTTGGATTGGGACAAAAAGAAATATCCGGCCAACTTAACAAGGTCATCCGACAGCTCTTAGCCAATAAAATCATCAAGTTCACAATCCCCGAAAAACCCAAAAGCAGATTACAGAAGTACCAGCTAACAGCAAAAGGCAAAGAACTTCTGGAAAAATGGAGGACAAGCCAGTGAATCCATCCTCTTATACCGAAGATACTCTTGTACAGCAGACCACCGCCGATTACCTTCGGGATGAACTCGGCTGGGAATCTGTGTATGCGTATAACGAGGAGACCTTCGGGCCGGAGGGAACCCTCGGCCGGAAATCGGACAGTGAAGTCATCCTTGGCAGATATCTGGGCGAGGCCCTCGTAAAGCTGAATCCCGGTCTTCCCATACAGGCATATCAGGAGGCAATCCGCCGGATAACAGAGTATTCCGTTACCCAGTCAACGCTCCAGATAAACAATGAAAAGCACAACCTTTTCAAGGACGGCGTGCTTGTTGGCTTCCGCAACGAAAAGGGCGAACCGGTCAAGCGCCGCCTGCGTGTATTCGATTTCAACGAGTCAAAGAACAACCACTTTTTAGCCGTGCGTGAACTCTGGGTGCGGGGGACATTGTATCGTCGCAGGGCCGATATCATCGGTTTTATAAACGGCATACCGCTCATCTTCATGGAACTGAAGAATATCCACAAGGACATCCGCGCCGCATACGAAAAGAACCTCTCCGATTACAAGGACACGATACCGCACCTTTTTCATCACAATGCAGTCATTGTTCTTGCCAACGGAGTGGACGCGAAGATCGGCTCGCTGTCCAGCCGGTACGAACATTTTCATGAATGGAAGCGCCTTGATGAGGATGAACCGGGTGTCGTGGATATGGAAACCCTCCTGAAGGGGATATGCAGCAAACGCAACTTTATCGATCTTTTTGAAAACTTTATCGTCTTCGACGACAGCTCGGGCGAGCTGGTCAAGATTATCGCACGCAATCATCAGTTTCTGGGCGTCAACAGGGCTATGCAAGCGGTGGAGGAGCGCAGGCTTCGCAAAGGCAAACTTGGAGTGTTCTGGCATACGCAAGGCGCCGGAAAATCCTATTCCATGGTCTTTTTCTCACGAAAGGTGCACCGCAGAATGGGCGGGAATTTTACCTTTCTTATACTGACCGACCGTGACGATCTGGATACACAGATTTACAAAACCTTTGCGGGGTGCGGCATTGTGGATAACGACAAAGACCCCTGCCGGGCGGAATCGGGCGGTGATCTTGAAAAACTTCTCAAACAGCGAAAGGCTTACGTCTTCTCTCTTATCCAGAAGTTCAACAGAGACGTGGACTCGAATGATCCATATTCGCCTCGGGATGATATAATCGTCATCAGCGACGAGGCCCACCGCACGCAATACGGACTACTGGCGCTGAATATGTGGAATGCTTTGCCCAATGCGGGTTACATCGGTTTCACAGGTACGCCCCTTTTTAAGGATGACGAAATAACCCGGCGGGTCTTCGGCGATTATGTCTCCACCTATGATTTTAAGCGTGCCGTGGACGACAAGGCCACAGTTCCTCTCTATTACGATGCCCGGGGTGACAAGCTGGGAGTGGCAAAAAGCGATCTGAATGAACGAATCGCCGAGAAGCTGGAGGAGTTGGAGATCGAAGACATTGACGTGGCACAGCGTCTGGAAAAGGAGCTCAAACGGGACTACCATATTATCACCAGCAAAAAGCGCCTTAATCAGATAGCCCGTGATTTTGTGGAGCATTACTCAAAGGCATGGGAATCCGGCAAGACCATGTTTGTCTGCATCGACAAGATTACCTGTGTGCGAATGTATGAACTCATCGAGAAGTACTGGGCGAAAAAGATTCAGGAGCTTGAAAAAGGACATATTGAAGCTGCCGATGAGCAGGAGTTGATATACCGTCGCCGGCAAATCAATTGGATGCAAGAGACCCTTATGGCGGTGGTCGTAAGCGAAGAGCAGGGTGAGGTGGACAAATTCCGAAAGTGGGGGCTGGACATCACGCCGCATCGCAAACTCATAAAAGAAGGGTTTGAAACCGATGACGGGAAGCACATCGACGTTGACGAGGCATTTAAAAAAGAGAATCATCCATTCAGAATTGTTATCGTATGCGCCATGTGGATGACCGGTTTTGATGTGCCGAGCCTTTCGACAATGTATCTTGATAAGCCCTTGAAGGCTCACACGCTCATGCAGGCAATTGCACGGGCGAACCGCGTGCACGAGGGGAAAAACAACGGACTTGTCGTTGATTACTGCGGAATCCTCAAAAACCTGCGAAAGGCGCTTGCTACCTTCGCGGGACATCAGGGCACCGGTGTCATCAATGGTGAGAAGCCACAACCCGAAGTGGACCCGGTCAAACCGGAAGAGGAGCTGCTTGCCGATCTTGCCGAGGCAATCGACATGATAATTGCTTTTCTCGATCTGCGTAATTTCAGCCTCAATGATATAACCGAAAAATCCGGCTTTACCCGAAACAAGGCGATAGTCGATGCCAAGGAAGCAGTGAACGAAAACGACGAAACGCGAAAACGCTTTGAAATAATAGCCCGCGAGGTTTTCAAAAAATTCAAGGCCTGCATTACCATCAGGGGCATAAACGAATACCGTCAGCAGTACGATGCCATCAATATCATTTACAAAAGCCTCCAGAAAGACAGGGATCAGGCGGACATTGCCGATATCATTCGCGATCTACATGAGGTTGTCGATAAGGCAATTCAAACGTACAATACGGATACTACCACTGAAGATTTCACTCCATACGATATAAGCAAGATTGATTTTGATCGGTTGCGAAAGGAGTTTGAACGCACACCATCAAAAAACACGACGGTGCAAAATCTCAAATATGCAATCGAACAGAGACTTCACCGGATGATCCAGCAGAATCCTCTCCGGACGGATTTTCAGCAGCACTTTGAACAAATCGTTGAGGAGTACAACCGTGAAAAAGACAAGGTCACTATAGAGAATACCTTCGAGGAACTGCTACGTTTTGTCGATTCCCTGGATGACGAATCACGGCGTGCCATGCAAGAAGGACTTGATGAAGAATCACTTGCGATTTTCGATCTTCTGGTCAAACCGGAGCTCTCGAGGCGGGATATTAAACGAATCAAAGAAGTGGCCCAAGGGCTTCTCTTCGACTTGAAGTCAGAAAAATTAAGAATCGACAATTGGCGCGAGAAGCAGGCAACGCGAGATGACGTAAAGGTTGAAATTACCAATTTTTTGTGGAATGAAAGGACCGGGTTGCCGAAAAGCTACACTGAAGAAGAAATTGGAAGCAAGGCGGATGTGATCTACCTGCACGTGTTTCAGCAGTATCCCAATGAACAGCCGGATGTTTATGCGGGGGCTTAATGCTTATGAAATGGCCCTCGCACAAATTCGAGATTGAAAAGATAGGAAAGAAAAACAATCAAACAAAAAAAGAGAGGTGACTGATATGACGGAAACGAAAAAACAGCAACTGCCGAAGCCGACGATGAGCAATACAAAAAAAGAAATGCTCGATGCCTACAATGAACTGTTAAAACAGCTTCAGGAAAAGAGGGAAGCGGAATTGAAACCGGAACAAAAGATTGAGGAAAAAAGGGCGAAGGAGGTCATTGAGGTCGCAGGCTCTCTGTCATCCGAGGGTGTCGTAAAAGGAATCGGCAGCCTCAAACTCGACATGGGTAAGATGCTGACCGAGATTTCAGATAAGCTGGAAGATGAAGTAAATAAGCTGAATAGTATCCAGAAAGCTATTGCGATTAAGGAGGATGAATTAGAGGAGTTGTATGAAATTGAAAAGTCGGCGGCCACGCTGGCCGCGCTTATAGAAGCCCAGAACCGGAAACGGCAGGAATACGAATCCGAGATGGCCGTAATAAAAGAAAACCTGATGCGGGAGATTGAAAGAACTCGCTCGGAATGGGAAAAAGAAGAAGAACAATATGAGATGGAAATAAAAGAGCAGAATGCTGCTGAAAAGAAGAAAAGAGAACGGGAGAAGGAAGAATTCCAGTATGCCTTTAAACGGGAACAACAGCTTTTCAAAGATGAATTTGAAGATGAAAAAGCGAAACTTGAAAGAGAAATTCAGCTTAAAAGAGAACAGATGGAAAAGGACTTGGCGGAAAGGGAAAAGGCGATAAACGAAAAAGAGGAGGAAATGAACGAACTGCGGAAAAATGTGAGTGCATTTCCCAAGGAACTGGAAGCAGCCGTCAACAAGGCCGTGAAGGAAACAACCGAAAGAATTACAAGAGACGCCACCAGCAAGGGACAATTGCTGGATAAGGAATTTGAGGGCGAGCGAAAAGTGTTTACTACCCGCATCGAATCGCTTGAAAAAACAGTTGAAGTTCAAGCCGAACAAATTTCAAAACTTTCGGGACAGCTCGAAAAATCATACCAAAAGGTGGAGGATATCGCGGTCAAGGCGATAGAAGGTTCATCTAATTTCAAGTCTCTTTCAAATTTACAACAGATGATGGCGGATCAGGCAAAGAAACATGAGTAAAGAAAACCGGGGACGGGTTCACATTTGTTTGATTTGCTATTTTTGAAGAATAACCAACATAAAAAAGTCTGGTGGATGCTATGAAAGAACCGGAAACAAATCCGCATTTAGGGGCTGCGGTCTTGGAGATTGTGGAGAATCAGCTAAGGGAGAATGACCCTCCGGAGACACGCCAGGCGTACGAGCGTCTCATCGAGGAAGGGCAATCAAAGTCTGAAGCAAAGCGTCTCATCGCCTGTGTCGTGACATCGGAGATATATGACGTTATGAAGGAAGAAAAACCTTTTAATCATAAGAGATTTGTTGATGCCCTTAACAAACTCCCTGCGATGTCCTGGGAGTGAGGAAGCAATCAACAAAAGGGGGTTTATTTAAAGAGGATGAAATATGGTTATTTTCGTGACAGGCGGGGCCAGGGGCGGTAAGAGTGATTTTGCCCAGGATCTGGTGGAAAAGTTGGAGGGCAAGAGGCTCTTTTTGGCCACTGCACAGGCCCTTGATGATGAGATGCGCCAAAGGATTGAAAAACACCGGGAGAAGAGGGGAAACCGGTGGGATACTCTGGAGGAACCGATCCATCTTGGAAGGGCGATGAGGTCGGCGGCGGGCTCATATGATGCGGTACTTGTTGATTGTTTTACGGTCTGGATGTCCAACCTTCTTCTTGGGTATCCGGATGAGGATGAAAAGATATCAAAAATTGTGGATGATTTCTTTTCGAGTATAGATGAGGTTAAGGGGACGATTGTAATAGTTTCCAATGAAGTAGGTATGGGGATAGTCCCGGAAAATAAATTGGCACGGCAATACCGGGATCAGCTCGGTTTTCTTAACCAGAGGATAGCGAGGAGGGCGGACGAGGTTTATGCTCTTATCTCCGGTATCTCTGTCAGGATTAAGTGAGCGTTTGGCTATCAGCCGTTACCTTTCAGCAAGGAAAAAAGATACAACAATGAAAAATTGACAGTCTTGTAAAAAGTCAATTTTCTACCCTTTTTGTCATTCCCGCGAAAGCGGGAATCCAGTAAATTCAGTCTGTTATAGACTCCCGCTTTCGCGGGAGTGACGGACAAAAAGACTTTTTACGAATGCATCAATATTAAATCAGGAGGGGAATTTGAAAGACGTACAGAAGCTACTAAACGACATTCACCCATTGAAGGAAGATTATCTGAAGCAGGCAAAGCAAAGACTTGACAGCCTTACAAAACCTCCTGGCAGCCTCGGCAAGCTTGAAGAGATTGCCCAGAGGTACGCGGCTATTAGAGAAGATTTGAACCCATCCATTGATAAAAAGGTGATATTTACCTTCGCCGGTGATCATGGTGTTGTGGAAGAAGGTGTAAGCGCCTATCCGGGAGAGGTTACAATCCAGATGGTTTTGAATATGCTTTCCGGAGGCGCTGCTATAAATGTGCTTGCGGGCCACGTGGGGGCGGAGGTAGTTGTTGTGGACATCGGTGTGGCCCATGATTTTGAACCCGCCGAAGGGCTTGTTATCAATAAAATAGGCTATGGGACGAAGAATTTTTTTAAAGGTCCTGCCATGACCTACGATGAGGCCCTGCAGTCGATAAAAGTCGGTATCGCCCTTGCCGACGAGTATGCCGGAAAGGGTGCGGATATTGTTGGAACGGGAGAAATGGGTATAGGAAATACCACTCCTTCAAGTGCGATACTGTCCGTATTTACCGGCCTGCCGGCCCTGGAAGTGACCGGCCGGGGCACGGGCATTGATAACGGAGCACTCCGGAAAAAGGCGGAGGTGATAGAAAGCGGCATAAAGTTGAATCGACCGGACCCTGAAGATCCTGTAGACGTCCTGGCCAAAGTAGGCGGATTTGAGATAGGGGGGATAGCCGGGCTGATTATAGGTTGTGCCTTTCACCGGATACCTGTTGTAGTTGACGGTTTTATCTCCACAGCGGGTGCCCTGATAGCCGTAGCACTGAATCCCGCGATAAATGAATACCTGTTCTGCTCGCATCTTTCTTCCGAAGCGGGACACAGGCAGATGCTCGAGCGTTTGGGGCAGAAGCCGATCCTTGATTTAGATATGAGATTGGGAGAGGGGACGGGTGCAGCTATAGCCATCTCTATAATAGAGGCCGCAACAAAAATCATGACTAAAATGGCGACCTTTGAATCGGCAGGTGTGGATAAGGCACTGAAATAATGAAGGAATTTATTGCAGCATTACAATTTCTCACCATAATCAGGGTGTCAAGAGATCCTGACATTACAGGGGAAGATCTTGGCAGGTCGATGTCCTATTATCCTGTCGTCGGTTTCCTCATCGGTTTGACACTCGTGGCCGTCAGGGCTGTCTTTAGCCTTTTCCTTCCTTTACCTGTCGTTGATATACTTGTCATTGTGGCCCTGGTAATACTTTCGGGCGCTCTTCATTTAGATGGTTTCGCCGACACAATAGACGGTCTGGCCGGAGGGAGAGACCGTGAAAAAACCCTCGCTATTATGAGGGACAACAAGATCGGTTCCTTCGCCGTCGTCGGTTTGATACTCCTCCTGATATTGAAGGTATCTGCCCTGATTGAGGTACCTGGAGAAATCAAAAACGCAGCCCTTCTGATAATGCCGGTTCTGGGGAGGTGGTCAACGGTTCAGCTGGCATCCGGCTTCAGTTATGCCAGATCCGGAAACGGAACAGCCCTTGTGTTTACCCGGTTTGCGGGGAGAAAAGAATACGTTATCTCCACACTTATAACTGCCGTCATACTGATCGGTCTATTTCAACTGAGGGGATTGGTGATAATGCTTCTTATCGCAGCCATTACACTTCTTCTCGGTCTCTTTTTCAAGAGGCGTATCGGGGGGGTAACGGGGGACATCATGGGTGCGGCGAATGAGATTAACGAAGTTATTACACTTCTAATGATATGTGCACTTTTCGCTTAGTGTTATGTCAACGATACCCTGTCATTTCGAAGGAGTTTTCACGACTGAGAAATCTTAGATTTCTCCCTGCGGTCGAAATGACATTTCTTGATTGACACGACATTAGCAGGTAGGGGAGAATATGGATGCCTATACCAGATTATATTTAGTAAGACATGGCCAGGTGACGAATCATCTGGATGGGACATGTAATGGTCAGAAGGATGTTGATATAACGGAACTCGGAATCGGGCAGATGGAGGCCGTAGCGGATAGACTGAGAGATGAAAATCTGGCGGCCGTCTATTCCAGTGACTTGATCCGCACCAGAAGAGGAGGAGAGATAATCGCCGAAGCCCACGGCTTGATCCCCGAGCAGTACAGCGCATTCAGAGAACTGGATTTTGGCCTGTGGGAGGGGTTGAACATCGATCAGGTAGAAGAACTATTTCCCGGCGCCCTGAATGAGCGTAGAATGAGAATAGTCGATTACAGGATACCGGAAGGGGAAAGTATCGGGGACCTGGCCGGGAGGGTAATTCCCGCCCTGAAGGAGATACTCGACGCGCATCACGGGAAAAACGTTGTCCTGGTTGCTCATGGAGGAGTCAATCGGGTAATCCTTGCAGACGCCATGAACCTTGATCTGAAAAATTTCTTTTCTATTGAACAGGACTTCGGCTGCCTGAATGTTATAGATTACTTTCCCGGATTTGCTGTTGTTAAATTGATGAACGAACGACCACTGAAAAAATAAGGCAAAGTTCTGCAACAGAAAGGTTGTTTGTGGATTTAAGGAGGAGCCGTAATGAGCGAGCAAGCGTCGCTTGATGAACAATGTATCAATACCATACGATTTTTAGCGGCTGATGCGATACAGAAAGCCAACTCAGGCCATCCCGGTATGCCGATGGGCGCCGCGGCAATGGCCTATGTGTTGTGGACAAAGCATCTCAAGCACAACCCTGAAGATCCTCTATGGGCAGATCGTGATCGCTTTATTCTTTCGGCGGGCCACGGGTCAATGCTGCTGTACGCACTTCTTCATCTTACCGGTTATGATCTGCCACTGTCTGAGTTACAGTCGTTCCGACAGTGGGGAAGCGGAACAGCAGGCCACCCGGAGGGCCATAATTTGCCCGGTGTCGAGGTTACTACAGGGCCTCTCGGCCAGGGAATCGGTAATGCAGTTGGGATGGCTCTTGCCGAGGCACACCTTGCGGCACGATACAATCGGCCGGGCCATAGAATTGTCGATCACTTCACCTATGTTATCGCCGGTGACGGCGACCTTATGGAAGGAGTAGCGTCTGAAGCCTGTTCACTGGCGGGGCACCTTGGCCTCGGCAAATTGATAATGCTGTTTGACGATAACCGTATTTCACTGGCCGGTTCAACCGCCCTTACCTTTACTGAAGATGTGGAAAAACGGTTCGAGGCCTGTGAGTGGCATGTACAGAAGGTCGATGATGGCAATAATATCTCTGCTATCGATGCTGCACTGAAGATTGCCAAGATGGAAACTTCCAGACCTTCACTCATATGTGTTCGCACTATAATCGGCTATGGAGCCCCAAACAAACAGGATACCTTCGGAGTCCATGGCTCGCCGCTTGGCCGGGATGAGTTGATCGCGGCCAAGAAAAATCTCGGCTGGCCCTCTGAACCGGACTTCTTTATTCCTGAAGATGTATTGATACATTTCAGAAAAGCACTGGGCAGCGGGAGAAGAGGCAAGACTGAATGGGAGAATCGTTTTGCGCGGTACAGGGATGACTTTCCGGAATTGGCGCAGGAATTTAATCGAAGGATGAGTGGCGAACTTCCTGCCGGGTGGGATGCGGAGCTTCCCGCCTTTCAGGCGGACTTGAAAGGTACTTCGACCCGCAAGGCCTCCGAGACTGTCCTGCAAGCCCTCGCCCCAAAAATGCCGGAGCTTATGGGCGGTTCAGCCGATCTGAATCCGTCAACCTTCTCCTGGCTTAAGGGTTTCGGAGATTTTCAATCGCCGGATAGCTCACCTGAAGGACTCCAGGGCGCGGTTGGAGGAGAGTGGGGATATGGTGGACGTAACGTGCATTTCGGGGTACGCGAGCATGCAATGGGAGCTATCACTACGGGCATGGCAATGCACGGGGGATTCATTCCCTATACGGCGACATTTCTGGTATTTTCCGACTATATGCGTCCTCCTGTTCGTTTGGCGGCAATGTCTAAAATCCGTGTTATCTACATTTTTACTCACGACAGCATCGGCGTGGGTGAGGATGGCCCCACACACCAGCCTGTTGAGCACCTCATGAATCTTAGGGCTGTTCCCAACCTTACCGTGATCCGCCCGGCCGATGCGGGGGAGACGGTGGAGGCATGGCGAATGAGTCTGCTGAATAGCAGTGGTCCCACCGCCCTTATCTTCACAAGGCAAAACGTGCCGGTGCTGGATCGGACAGAATGTGCTGCGGCGGAGGGACTGCGACGCGGTGGTTACATTTTGTGGCAGTCAGGCCAGGATATCCCTGAAATAATATTGATCGGGACCGGTTCCGAGACACATATCGCTCTCGAAGCAGGCAAAAAACTGGCCGGCGAAGGTCTCGATGTGCGGGTAGTCTCACTTCCCAGCTGGGAAATCTTCGATCGGCAGCCGGCTGAATACAGAGAAACTGTGTTGCCGGCCTCGGTAAAGATCCGGGTTGCGGTTGAGGCCGGGATCAAATTGGGGTGGGAGCACTATGTTGGTCTGGAAGGTATGGTAGTGGGAATGGAGAGTTTCGGAGCCAGCGCCCCTGCTTCGGTATTGTACGAAAAGTTCGGCATAACTGCTGAACAAGTCATTAAGGCCGCAAAGGAGCTGATAAGGAGAGATAAGGAGAAAAGTTGATGACCGGCTGGCAGAATATCTCGTTTAAATTAGCTTCGTATCAAACTAAGGTAGAAAATGCCCTCGCTGAACTGAGAGATGAAAAGGTGATGTCGCGCATATGGGCTCATGATCACACCGTTTGGAAACCCGACCCGGAAGAGATTACGAATCGTCTTGGCTGGCTTCACATTCCTCAGATAATGAGTGATAACATTCAGCGCCTTGAGGCGCTGGCAGGTGAGGTCCGCGATAGTGGTTATACTGATGCCCTGCTGCTCGGCATGGGTGGGTCGAGTCTTGCCCCCGAGGTTTTTCGAAATACATTCGGTGTAAAAAAAGGTTATCTCAATTTAGCTGTACTCGACAGCACCGACCCCGCCGTGGTACTGGCTTATGCCGAACGGCTTGATCCTGCCCGCACCCTATTTATCGTATCAACCAAGTCGGGTACAACGGTTGAAACTCTCTCGTTTTTCAAGTTTTTCTATAACCGGGTTAAGAGCTCTTTGGGTGAGAAACGGGCCGGAGAAAACTTTATCGCCATTACAGATCCTGGCAGTCCACTTGCAGAACTTGCTGAACGCTACCACTTTCGTGAGTGTTTCCTCAATGACCCGAACATCGGAGGCCGCTATTCCGCACTCTCGTACTTTGGGCTGGTCCCAGCGGCGCTCATTGGTATGGACATAAAAACCTTACTCGACCGTGCCATGACAATGGCCTGCAACTGTGAGTCATGTAATTGTCCTGTCGCGGGCAACAATCACGGGGGAAGCCTTGGTGTGGTATTGGGGGATCTTGCTAAGGCAGGGAGGGACAAAGTGACCCTGATTAGCTCACCTCGAATTGCGAGCTTTGGTGATTGGGTGGAGCAACTTGTCGCTGAAAGTACCGGTAAGGAGGGTAAGGGAATCCTACCGGTGGTTGGTGAGCAGGTTGGCTCCTCTGACGTTTACGGTGAGGATCGTCTCTTCGTTTCGATTCGTCTTGATGGAGATGAGGCAAACGATACATTACTTAAAGCCCTGGAAGATGCCGGACATCCCGTTTTGTATATATCTTTGCATGATGTCTACGATATTGGCGGACAATTTTTTCTATGGGAAATGGCAATAGCTGTAGCCGGCTATCGTTTGGGCATCAATCCTTTTGATCAACCCGATGTGGAGGCAGCTAAGATACTCGCGCGTGAGATAGCGGCCGAATATAGAGAAAAAGGATCGCTTCCGGTTGAGAAGCCTGCCTTTGACGGGGAGGTTATGGCCGTCTACGGTGAGGTAAAAGCGAATAGTCCGGAATCGGCTTTGGAATCCTTTATAGATAAGAACAAACAGGGGGAGTATATAGCACTTCAGGCATATCTACAGCCAACTGCTGAAATGGTATCATTGTTACAAACATTTCGTACGTCACTGCGTAACCGATTTAGTTTGGCAACCACACTCGGCTATGGACCCCGCTTCCTCCACTCCACCGGTCAACTGCACAAAGGCGATGCAGGTCGAGGACTTTTCATACAGTTTACTACTGATGATCAGCGAGACGCACCCATCCCCGAAGAAGCGGGATCATCTGACTCGTCGATAACCTTTGGTGTTCTCAAGGCCGCCCAAGCCATAGGAGACCGTCAGGCCCTCCTGGATAGAGGACGTAAAGTGATTCGCGTCCATTTTAAAGTAGATCCAATCGACGGCCTAAAAGGTTAGCAGAGGCGTTAAAATAAGGTTCTAATACTGGTACACGCTTCCAATTGTTGTACTGGCTAAGGGCGTTACGTATGATGCTTTTTTCTAAGTACGGAATAAAATTTTTTTTGATAATGTTAGTGATTCTTTCCTCACAGGGGGTTTATGCCGGTTCATACATTGACGAAACGGGGAGGAAAGTAAATATTCCTCCATCACCGAAGCGTATAGTGTCTCTTGCGCCCAGCGTAACGGAGACCCTTTTCGCCCTCGGTCTGGATGAAGAGATTGTCGGGGTAACCACATTCAGCGATTATCCTGAGGCTGCGAGGTCAAAATCATGCGTTGGTAGTTATGTCAGCATCTCTCTTGAAAAGGTTGTCTCTCTCAGCCCGGATCTGATTATAGGCACTGCCGACGGAAATAAAATAGAAACTGTAGAACAACTGGAGAGAGTCGGCTTTCCTGTATATATGATCAATCCCTCAAATCTCGATGAAATATTCAAGATGGTGTTGGATATCGGCAGGGTAACAGGAAAAGAAAACGAGGCGAAAAAGCTGGTCTGCAATCTACGGGAAAGGGTCAGGATTGTTGTTTCACAAACAGCAGGTCTGAAGAAACCGAAGGTCTTTTTTCAGATAGGGATCGATCCTATTGTTACTGTTAGCAGTAATACACTTCACAATGAGCTGATAACGCTGGCAGGTGGAATAAATATTTCAGGAAATGAGGCAACAAAGTATCCCCGCTACAGCATAGAGGAGATTATTGTCAGGAAACCGGAGATTATTATCGTATCATCAATGAAGAGAGGGGAAGATTTTGACCGGATAAGGGACAAGTGGAAGAGGTGGAAAAATATTCCGGCAGTCAAGAATAACAGGATTCATATCTTTAATAGCGACCTGACAGATCATCCATCGCCCAGAATTGTGGACGGACTGGAAGAATTGGCTAAAATTATACACCCCGGAGTCTCATTTAAAAATAATTAGAAACCAGCAAGCCTTGAACTGAACAGCGAGCGCTGTTCAGTTCAAATGGGTTATTTCTCGAAATTCTATTGAAATATGATATAATGCATGTGAAATAAGATAGAACGGGAGGTCATAATTTACCATGCACTATGATACAGCTCTGAGGCCCTATGGTTCAAAACGGCTTGAAGAAATAGAATCGGCCGATATTATGATTGGCATACCCTGTTACAACAACGAGAAAACGGTCGAGCATGTGATCCGGATGGTCACTTATGGTCTTGCCAAACATTATAAGGATATGAGAGGTGTGATTTTTATTGCTGATGGTGGATCAACCGACGATACTCGTGAAGTAGCTAGGGAGTTTCAGATCAAACCATGGCAGGAGAAGATTGTAACAATATACCGGGGTCCTGCCGGCAAGGGAACTGCTTTGCGATCCATGTTCGAGGCAGCCAACCGACTTAAAATCAAGGCATGTGCTATTGTCGATTCCGACCTTCGCAGCATCACACCGGACTGGATAAAATATCTTCTCGATCCCGTACTGGAAAGGGGATATCAGTATGTAGCCCCGGTTTATATGCGGCACAAATATGACGGTACCATAACAAATAATATTGTATATAACTTGACAAGGGCACTTTACGGAAAAAGGATACGCCAGCCTATAGGCGGAGACTTCGCCCTTTCCAGGGACGTGGTCAAATTCTATATAGAACAGGATGTCTGGGAAACGGACGTGGCTCGCTTCGGTATTGATATCTGGATGACCACGAATGTTATAACTCGCAACTTGAAAATTTGCCAATCAAATCTCGGTGTTAAAATCCACGATGCGAAAGATCCTGCTCAGCATCTTGGCCCCATGTTTCGCCAGGTAATCTGGACAGTATTTTATCTCATGGAGGAATATGAAAACTACTGGAAAAATGTACGAGGAAGCGAATCCGTCGAAATGTTTGGTTTTGAAGGTGATTTGGAACCGGAACCAATTAATGTCAATATAGATGGAATGATCGAGAACTTCAAGACCGGCTTCCAGCAGTTTTCCGCTCTGTGGAATGATATCTTCAGTGAACAATGCTTCGAACATATCAGGAAGGCTTCAGAAATGGACGCTGCAAATTTTTATCTCCCTACCGATATCTGGGTCAAAATCCTCTACGAACTTGCAGCCACTTTTCATGCATGGCAGATTAACCGATACAAACTTATCGATCTGATGACTCCGCTATATTATTGTCGAGTGGCTTCTTTCATAAGAGAAAGCCGGGATATGTCATCTCAGGAAGCAGAGGATCTTGTCGAAGATCAGGCTTTGAAGTTTGAAGAACAAAAAGATTACCTGATACGCCTGTGGGATGAGAAATCAGAAAAAATTGCAGAGACAAAACCATGAAAGTGTCTCAAAATCCATCGCAGATGGATTTTACAAGTATCTAATTATTAAAAATATTCCACGGGGAGTCTGAGGGGAATCCCCTCAGAGTGAGACCTTTCGCAAAAGATCTCATAGTGTTAAGCGAGTGGCCTGCCACCATTGAGCTTTTCGTATTTGATTGCTGTGGCCTGGCAGTCAATACAGCGCTTTCGCTGAAGCTCTTGAAACGAGGCTGAAGAGAATCCGTGCCTGTATAATAGATTTCTCACTTGTAAGCAATGGTATCCGAAGAGTGTAACCGATCCCGGGCATTCTTAACAGCTTTGGAATAAGCCTCGAGATAAAAGGAATAGAACTCTTTCCAGTCAGTCTTTTTAGCAATTATACGTGCCTGTTTTCTCTGGTTAGTAATTTCCTCCTGAGACCATTCTAAAAGATTTGCGATATGATCTCTCAGACACTCAATGACTTGCTCATGGGTTCTCTCGTGAGAATCCAGAATTATGATTCCTTTGTTCTGATTATCAGAATTGTTCTTGACCCACATTCCGAATCCTGAAAGATCTGTCGTTACCGTGGGAACGCAATACGACGCACTTTCGAGGGCTGTATATCCCCAGGGTTCATAATGCGATGGGAATACACCGAGATCACACCCACTCAGAACATCGTAGTACGGCAGATTCAGCAGACCATCATATCCATCCAGATAAACCGGCATGAAAATAATCTTTACGGCATCATCGGGAGTATTGAAAAGGCCCAAAGTGTTGCACGCGTTCCAGATCGGATCATGCTGGGGATCATGCAGTTGATGTGTGCAGATTCTGGAAATACCCGATCGCTCAACATCAACACCCTTCAGTATCTGCCGCATATCATCGGAAATGCCCATATTTCCGTTCACTACGCAGAGAAAGACCACAATCTTTGTAGGGCTTTTTGATTCTTTTAAACCGTCATTTACCTTTTTGAGCGATTCGAGTAACAAATCGATTCCCTTGTTTTGGAATTCATATCGACCTGATATCATGAAGATTTTTGTATTGCCCGGATCCAGTTCCTCCTTGAGAAATTTGGATGCAAATTCAAGCAATGGCCGGCGTCGTTCATAAATTATTTCCATTTCTTCATAGCAGCCCGGAATATCGTCGATATTGATGCCATCAGGAAGTATCATTGTCGGTTTTCGCTGCAGAAAATGACCAGCCTCGCGTGCCGTTATATCACTCACTGTCGTAAAACAGTCGGCTTCCCGCGCGGACACAGTCTCCATGGAATGTTTGGCGGTAATATTCATCTTTGCGGCCATTTCCTGGGGGGGCATATCCTCTATATTTGTGTAAATATCGACACCGCTTCCGGCAAGGTATCTCCCGAGCATTGTGGCATGAGTTGTAAATACAGTGGCAATTGCCGGGAGCTGTTTCTTGATATAAAGCATCCCTGCGGCGGTCATCCATTCATGAAACTGCGCAACTGCTATTCCCTTGTTTCCTGCGAGTAGTCGGTGCAGAACTTGAATGACTTCGCCTGCTGCAGTGCCGAACAGTATCGGTTCGACATAGTCCCATTCCCCTTTTATTGAATCTACGCCGTAATCCTGCCATAACTGAAACAGCAGATTATCAGTATGATACTTGTTGTTATGATTAACGAGTATGACCCGAGGCCTGCCTGATATATCCCACCGGCCGCAGCGACACGTGAGATTTATGCCGCTTATCTCGCGCTTTACATCATCCCATATATCTTCATCGGTTTCTTTGAACTCGGAATTATTTCCCACATCCGGCCCAATGAGAAGGTAATTTTCACCGAAATGTTCAACGGCATGCCCGGCCTTCGTCCTTAAGACGGTATAGATACCACCGACTTTATTACAGACCTCCCAGCTCACCTCAAAAAGATAATTAACCTCACTTTCTTCTCTCATGCTTTACCGGCAACTCCCCTTTCGTTTTTCCATCCAATCTAACAATTTTTTATCGTTATACCATTTTTTAATACCGACCTGACAGATCATCCATCGCCCGGAATTGTGGAAGGGCTGGAGGAGTTGGCTAAAATTATACACCCCTAAATTCCATTCTACGCCCACCGTATATTATCGAGCGCCATTGTGAGAGGGGCATACGCTGTGTTCACTGGCGGCGAGTAGCAGGTATCGATAAGCGACAGCCTTTCTACCGGAATTTTTTCCGCTATCGCTACAGACAGTTTGTCGATCTGTCCCGCCACAGACTCTTCAGAAACAACCTGGCCCCCGATCAGGGTATGACTACTGCGATCGGCAATGAGCTTGATATGTATGGGCTTACCCCCGAACAGCCGCCGCCTGGTAGCGGTTTTCGTTATGGAGGTACACACGTCGAAGCCATTTTCGCGGGCATAACTTTCCGTAAACCCCACCGCGCCAACCTGATAGCCAAAAATTTCGGTAATAAATGTCATGGTCGTTCCCTCATAAAGAAGGACGTTGCCCAGCGTCAGGTTTGTGGCGGCTATCTTGCCGCTGCGGGCCGTATTGGTTGCGGTCTGGTAGAGTATTTTACTGCCCCGGACCGCATCCGAATTTTCCATACAATCTCCGATGGCATAAATATCAGGATCGCTGGTTTGCAGGTATTCGTTTACGGCAACAGCCCCTGTTTCACCCACTTCGATTCCTGCCTTTCTGGCGAGCTTCACATTGGGTCTGGAGCCGGTAGCAAAGAGGACAAAATCCACTTCCAGTTCTCGGTCGGGGAGGGAGACTATCTTCTTGCCTTCCCGGGTTGCTATACTCTCAATCCTGGCCGGCAGAATCAGCTCTACTCCACGTTCTTTTATTCTCTGTTCAAGCACCTCGGCCATTTCCTTATCCAATAATAACCCAAGGGCGTTTTCCAGAATGTCTAAACTGTAAATAGTGCTGTAACTCTTTTCCAGAAAAACTTCAGCTATTTCCAGTCCGATCATCCCGGCACCGACTATCGCCGCACTTGTATACCTGGAAATAGCCTGCTCCAGGGTTCTCGCATATCGAAGGTCGGTGCTTAATACCAATTCATTCCAGCCATCAAGGCCCGGAATCGGGGGAATCGTTGGGGAACCTCCAAGATCCAGGATGACCTTATCATAGTCGTAGGTATTTCCTCCGGCCACTAAACGTTTTTCTTTCCTCAGGATGTCGGTAACCTCGGTATTAAGATGAACGGTTATATTTCTCTGCTGGTAGAATTTTTCCCTGAAGGCAAAACTGTCTTCCCATGAGGGGACGACTCCTCTTAATACAAACGGGATTTCACACGGTATATATCCTATTTCATCCCTGGTGGTGAAGATATCGATTTGAGCATCTTTGTCTAAAGAGCGGGTTACATTGGCGGCATTATTAGCACCGCCTCCCCCGCCGACTATACAAACTTTCATCTTTGAGGCCTCCTCTGTTTATGTTTAGCAATGGCAAAATGGGAAAGGAGCCAAACAGACACCAATTGAAACCTTTTCAAAAGGTCTCAATATGCGGGAAGGGCCGATCTTCTGATCGGCCCTGGACAGGCCTGTCCAAGGAACAGACCCTACTTTACATTTTCCACATTATCACCAAACGGTCTTGAGGCAAGTTCATCTTTGTCCGACAGTATAAGCTCGGCGGCAATTCCCGCCGCGTCGGTAATAATCTCACGGCAATGGAGAGCATGTTCCCGGCAAAGCCAGTCGTCATGCCATTTGGATGTCAGATCCCGGCAAAGAGTGCAACCATATTTTTCTTTAATCCTGTTGGGGATCTGATTAAACAATCTATAGAGGCCGGGCTTCCCATAAAGCTGATCTTTTGCTTTTTTTGCTGCCTCCTTGCCTTCACCTTCAGGCAGGGAACTCCTTCCATGAACGGCGCCTACCGCCATGACAGCGCCGACAATTGCGCAGCAACTATCTCCATAGAGCCCGACACCGCCGCCAAACCCTGTGGCAACTTTTCTCACCTCTGGAGGCAATCCTGTATCGATTAGTGTTGTTACGGCTTCCAATACACATTCAGCGCAATTGTAACCCAGACTGAAATTTTTTCTCGCCCTCTGTCTGATTTCTTCGATCTTTTCTTCCTTGGTCATTTTTGCTACCTCCTTTTTGTAATGTACGGCTTTTTTATTAGTAATCTATACCGGTTCTCTCCTTTATACCGGCTGTATAGTGATGCCTGATTTCTTTGATTTCACTTACGGTATCAGCTAAATTTATAATTTCGGGGGGGGCGTATCTGCCGGTCAGTATCAGGTGCAGTTTGGCAGGCTTATTTTTGATGATTTGAATAACTTTATTAAGCGGGATCAGCTTGAAGTCAATGGCGACGGTAATCTCGTCGAGTATTACCATGTCATACTCATTCGATTTTATTACCTCTCTGGCAATATCTAATCCCTGTTTGGCCAGTTCGATATCGATTGGAGCCGGACCGCCCCTCATTACGAAACTGTCAAGCCCCGCCAGATGAAACGTCAGGTCGGGCAAGTACTTTTCCGCGGCTAACAATTCCCCGTATTTTCTCCCCTTCATAAACTGGAGAAGATATACCCTGTTGCCGTGTCCTATTGCCCGGAGGGCCTGTCCGAGTGCCGCGGTCGTCTTCCCCTTACCGTTCCCGGTGAAGACCATGACGAGGCCTTTATTATACTGTGCCAGGATTTCCTCTCTGCTTTTAGTCACCTTTAATTTCCTCTTAAAGTTGACACATTCATAAAAAGTCAAAATATGCACAATTTTGTCATTCCCGTAAAGCTTGTCCTCGACTCCGATCGGGGAACGGGAATCCAGTTTTTTCAAGTGCTTAGCCGTTTATGGATTCCCGCCTACGCGGGAATGACAGACTTTTTACGAGTTTACCAAAATTACCGGAATGTCTTTAGATTCATCTCTGATAAATTTCACAACATATCGAATTTAGTGCTATAACGAAACGGCCGGTTTGTCAAGAAAGGAAAATCCTGTTAACTCTTGACTGTTGCCGCTCTCTTTTTTATACTTTCCCGTACCTTTTAATCATCAATGAACGATACAGGTGTAAAGAAAATAGTATGCAAAAACCGTTACTGATGGACATGGAAAACACTGTTTACCTGGAAGGGGACAGCCTTGTAATCATTGACCGGAGGAGGCTGCCGCGGGATGTGATGCCGGTATACTGTGCCAACCATGAGGAGGTTGCCCGGGCAATAGAAGAAATGGTTGTTCAGGGTGCCGGGAGTATCGCCGTTACGGCAGGGTTCGGTCTCTATCTGGCGGCACAGGAACTTGAGCGGAAGGGCAGCGCGCGGGAGATGGTTGAGTTGCAAGGGGCGGCAGACAGGCTCAAAGCCACCCGTCCCACAGGCTTTCATCTGGCTGTGCTTTTGGACAAAGCCCTGGACCTGGTCAAAAAGGAGAGGGAAAAGAGGCCGGCCTCCGTCGTGATCCGGGAGTTTCTTGATCAAGTTCTCATCAGGCGAAGGAATACCTCCCAGGTCACAGGCAGGCATGCTGAGACACTGCTCTCATCAGGGGATACCGTTCTGACTCACTGTTTTGCCGGCTCCGGTCTTCTATACATGCTGCAGTACGCGAGGGATAACGGCAAGGAGATACGGGTTATGTGTACCGAGACGAGACCTTACCTGCAGGGAGCGCGCCTTACCGCGTGGTCGGTGAGCCAGCTTGGTCTGGACACGACGCTTATTACCGATAACATGGCAGCCCACTTTATGTCCCGGGGGATGATTGATAAGGTCTTCACGGCGGCAGACCGGATCGCAATGGATGGGACTGTGGCCAACAAGGTCGGAACCCTCCAGCTTGCCATTTGTGCAAAGTATTATGACATTCCCGTGTACATCCTCGGATATGGCGGCCCCGATCGTCGTACCCCCAGGGGAAGTGAGATTCCCATAGAGGAGAGAAATCCTCAAGAAGTTCTTGAATTCCAGGGAACTCCCATCAGCGGCCCGGATGTCAAGGCCCTCTACCCCGCCTTCGACCTGACACCCCCGCATCTCATCACCGGAATAATCACAGCGTCGGGCGTTAAGCTTCGTAAATAAAGACAGGAAGATAGAAAGTTTTGAAAAAATCGTTTTTCAAATGCCGGGGGCAGATCCTCTTGGTGTTCTCAGTACATCTCGTATTTAACCAGCCTGCCGTCAAGCCCGCCGGCCTTGATCGGTTTTTTCCATGATGCTTTCAGCCCGATTTTTTTGATATACTCCCGTTCTCCGAAATAAACAAAAGCGGCCGAGCTTTTGCATTTCTGTTTCAGAAAATCGCCGAAATTTTTATAAAACATTTCAAGGTTCTCGTCTCCCCCCATCCGAATGCCGTAAGGCGGATTGGTTACAATTACATGCCCTTCAAGGGCGGGCAGCTCTCTGAAGTCCGCCCTTTCTACACTTACGTTATTTCCGTAATGGAGCCCCATCAGGTTTATCCGCGCCGCGCTGACAGCCTCTGCGGATACATCACTGCCCGCAATCAGCCCTTTCGGCAGTTCCCGGATTTGTCCATCGGCCTCTTTTTTTACCTGCTTCCAGACAGCGCCGTCAAAGTCGGGCATAAATTCAAAACCGAATCGATCCCTGAAAACACCCGCAGGAATATTGCTATACCGCATGAGCGCTTCACACAAAAGGGTTCCCGAACCGCACAAAGGATCATATAAAGGAACAGAACCGTCCCATTCGCTGAAGCGGATAATCGAGGCGGCGACGGTTTCCTGCATCGGCGCAGAAACGGTCTCCTCTCTGTATCCTCTCCGGTGAAGCGCGCCGCCTGAAGTATCGAGGCTTATTACTGCCTTATCGTGCCTGATATGAAGGTTCAGCAGGATATCCGGATTCCTTACCGACACATCCGGACGCTGACCGGTTTTTTCTTTGAAATAGTCTGCAACCGCATCTTTAAGGCGGAGGGCAGCGTACTTTGAATGCGAAATCGCGCTGTCGGAAACATTCCCCGATACGGCAAAGGTACTGCCTTCCGCAAAAAAATCTTCCCACTTGATCTGTTTAGCCTTTCGATACAGCGTATTGGTATCATGACAAGTGAATGATATTAACGGCGCAAGACACCGTGAAAGAAGCCTGGTCAGATAATTAATTCGATACAGGGTTGATTTATCCGCCCTGAAATAAATTCCGCTGAATTCCGGCCGGACATCTTCGGCGCCGAGTTCAGCTAATTCCTCCGCGCCGGCTTCTTTTAAGCCATCGGCAACCATGGCAAAATAACAGCCATCCGTCTGATACTGATGTGGCGCCGTTTGCCGCTTTTCTTTTCTAAGGCGTTTGACCCTATCGACTGATGTCATTTTTCACCACTTTCGTTTCAATCGGTGCCGGAAAGAACGGTCGAGATATTGCTTGATCATTTCAAACTTTTTGCAGTATTAGTTGTTACGCGTCCGAATGAACCCTGCCGTTGCCGCACCGGGGTAAATATCGCATGGGTTTGCTCGTAAAATCAACTGAATTGTATCAAAGCCTTTGTTTAAGCTGTTTTACAAGAATCACACCGTGTTATTTATGCAACTATAGGGGTAAATAGGAAGAGGAAGGCTGCAAAATGGATACGGAGTATAAAAGCAGAACCCGGAGAAAAAATGAAGACCGGGCCCTGCAGCGCCTGGGCGAACAGTTGGTCGCCCTGCCGTTTGGCCAGCTTGAGACCATGGGGCTGCCGGATGAGCTTCTGACGGCCATTGAATGCGCGCGTAAAATAAGAAGCCATGGCGCCCGGCGCAGGCAGATTCAGTACATCGGCGCCCTCATGCGGCATATCGACCCTGAACCCATCGAAATAGCCCTCGAACGCATCCGGTCGGGAAACTCACGGAAATAACCCGGCGCCCGCCGGATATGCGCAATTTCAACCCCATCCCCTTATCACGATCCAATTTTCGGTGTACCTCCACCTTCAGTGGGCCAACGTTGGCCTTCACTTTTTGCGCGCGTAACAAGCAATAAAGTGGAAGGCTTTATTATGCCTATTTTCTCTTGATCAGTTTTCTCATCGTTCCCCGTGGGATCAGTTGCCACGCTCTCTCGTGAAAATAGTAAATGACTATTTTTGTAACAACCTCAACCCCGGCAATTGTGACAGCCACAAATGTTTTGCCTGTAACTACATAGGCTATTGCGAAAGTAGCGCATGTTGCGACAACGCGCCATGTGCATGCTTTCAGAACGCTTCGCAAATGCGACTCTCGAAAAGTAGTTTCTTGATTCATTATTATTTCATTCTCTCCGGCATAACGGTTACAATGTGCTGCGTGAAGGGTGACAAGGTCTTAAAAAATAAATTATATACGAAATTATGCAGATATTATAGCCGCACGACTCTTAACGTCGGATACAATTGTGTGGTTCGGCTTTTAATTTTGGTCCATTATTAAATTTGACAAATTCCCCTTCATGATATAGATTGTGGTATCTATCTTTTCTCAGGGAGGTTCAAAATGCAAACCGCTAAAATATTTATAAATGGCAGAAGCCAAGCCGTAAGGCTCCCCAAAGAATTCCGATTTTCTGGAGATGATGTATTCATTAAAAAAATCGGCAATATGGTCGTACTTTTTCCAAAAGATGATCCTTGGGCGCCATTGGTAAACAGTCTTGACCAGTTCACCGATGACTTTTTGGAAAATAGAGATCAACCTGCTCAGGATTCAAGAGAAAATCTATGATTAAATACATGCTCGATACAAATACCTGCATATACATTATAAAACGAAAACCAGTGGACGTGATAGACCGTTTCAGGCGACTCCAAATTTCACAAGTTAGTGTCTCGTCAATAACGCTGAGTGAGCTTGAATACGGCGTTATAAAAAGCTCAAAACCAGAACAGAATCATTTAGCCTTAGCCCAGTTTTTAGCCCCAATGGAGATATTGCCTTATGGTGATGCAGCCGCACAGCATTATGGTAAGCTTCGAGTCCATTTAGAAAAACACGGCACCCCTGTTGGCTCACTTGATATGCTTATTGCCGCCCATGCGCTTTCAACGGGCTGCGTCTTAATCACTAATAACGTAAAGGAATTTGAACGAGTTCCAAATCTTAAAGTCAATAACTGGGTAAAATAAATCTCCTGCCTATATTCTCTCCAGCTTCGACACTATTGAACCGCCCGACCCCAATGAACACCTTTACTATGGGTGAACATTCATTGCCCGGCTACTGCCCGATAGGTTCTGTGAAATGCCCCGTGCGCGCTCGCACAGGAAGTGCCCTTGGGGTAGACCCGCATGCGGGGTGTTGTGGTAAGGGGGAGAGAAAAACTCCCCCTTACCCGATTAGCTTCGTATTGTTTTCTCGGGTGTGTCGGGCCTGTATTGTTCATGTGTAGGCCGGACCCTTTAAGATTATTCTATGTTTGCGCCGACAACAGCGGCCAACTGCATCATGTTGATTGTCTGGCCCTCTTTCAGATTTGTAAGGTCAGTTAGCTTGCCTGATTTGCTTTGGGATTTTGTGTTTTTAAAGATCGGGAGCAATTTAGCATCAGCCACAATGAACTTGCCTGCGTTTTCAGGCTTTCCATTTTCAGTCTTTGTCTGAAGTTTATTCGCTTTAATATAGTCCCATAATTTTTTGGTGATCTCTGTCCTGGGAAGTTCTGTTGCTCCCAGAAACTCTGCCAGCTCATTTTTTAACTTTACCGGTTTGCTCAATCCTTTTGCTTCTGCCATTTTAACTCCTTTATGTTTAGATTTAAATTATATCTGTGATCAGATCTTCTGCCAAATTCATTTTTTATCAGATAACGGCTGGTTTCAGCAGCGAGGGAACCAAGCCCGACCGACAGCCGATCTTATACAATTACTTTTTATGAAGGTCAATTATTTTACCTTGTTTGATGTTATTATTTTTTGCGTCTTTGACTTTGCTTAGCAAATGCGGTGCCCTGCTACCCCCCTGCTACCTTATCACCTTTTACAAAACCCGCTTCACTCCGGGAATGAGCCTTACAAGGATCGATATAAGGAATGATCCGGGTATTGACAGAAACGATACGATGACGAAAAGAGTAAAGGCTCCTGCCTGTACAGGATCAAA